>Ga0209487_1002498_pt1 | contig 14954 bp, 17 predicted proteins | sample Poulit2012_FD_187524 | JGI IMG/M metagenome (GOLD analysis project Ga0209487, IMG submission 187524) | Agricultural soil microbial communities from Georgia to study Nitrogen management - Poultry litter 2012 (SPAdes) (version 2) | ecosystem: Environmental > Terrestrial > Soil > Agricultural land... | reverse complement strand
CGGCTCGTCGGGCGGCGTCGAGCACCCTCAGCACCGCCACCCCTTCCGAGACCGGCGAGGGGGCCGATCCGTACCCGGCGCAGGCGGCGGCGAACTGCTCGTAGAACTCGAAGTAGGTGTTTCGGGTGATGACGTTGTGGACACCGCGTAGGGGATCAAGGAACGGGTCCTGACCGGCACGATGGGTGGTGTCTAAGTGTACTGACCGGGGACATTGATCGACGGCGGGGTGCGCCTCCTACCAGTCATGAAGTTGGGGTCGAATGTCTTTCAGCTAGGTCCTTGGCGAGCTGACGGATGCGTTCGCGGGCTGTTTCCGGGGTGAGTATCTCGATGTGGTCACCGAACTGGAGGAGCTGACGCACTGACTCGATGTCGGGGTAGCGGACGACGACCGCGCACCAGCCGTTTTCTGTGTCGGAGATCTCGCGGATGCGGGTGCCGAGGATGCGCCGTGCCAGGTCGAGACGGCTTTCTCGGAGACGGACGGTCACGCTCACCTGACCTGGCCTCTCGGTGCGTTCCTTCAACGCAGCCCACATGGTGCGGAGGGTCTGAGCTGGGCGGAGGGTAGCTGGCGCGTCGAGTGTCTCGTAGGCCGAGAGGCGTTCCAGGGCGAACAGCCGGCCGGTCCCCTGGTCGTCGGCGATGAGGTACCAGCGGCCTGATTTCGCCACGATTCCGTACGGGTCGACCACCCGCGTCGAGACCTGTCTTTCGGCGCTGCGCCGGTATTGGATGCGCATCCGGCGTCGGTGTCGCAGCGCTGATGCTAGATCCGCTACGTCCACCTCCGCCTTCGAGTCGGCAAGCCACGCGTTGCTGTCCACCAGGACCAGGTCCGCCAGTCGCGGCAGGGTCGGGGACTCGGGCGCTGCGGTCTGGCGGGCGGCGATCTTGCGCGCGGCCGATTCACGCACGGCAGACAGTCCTAAGCGCTCAAGTTGCGCGCTGTCCAAACCAGCAACGGAGAGGGCCTCCAGCTCCGGCGGTTCCAGGTGAGATGCGTTGAGCCGTGCACCGGGGAGCAGGACGATCCCACCGTTCCGCCCACGTTCGGCGTAAACAGGCACACCTGCCGTCGAGAGCGCCTCGACATCCCGTAGCACAGTCCGCCGGGACACCTCCAGACGCTCGGCGAGCTCGGTGGTGGTAATGCGCTGACGTGTCTGCAGGAGCAGTAAGAGGTGCAGCAGCCTCGAAGCCTTCATACTGATTAATCTTCGCAGAAAAGGTGACAGGTCTTGTCTCGATTAGGCGGTCAACTGGTGCGGTACCGAGAACCCAACGACCTGAGGAGCGTTCTATGCCTGCACCCAACCTGTTCCTGATCTACGTCCGTGACGCCGAAGCCGCCACGGCCTTTTACAGCGATCTGTTCGAGATCGAACCGACCTTCACCAGCCCCCGCTACGTGGCTTTCGAGGTTGCCCCCGGCGTCCTGTTCGCGCTGTGGACAGGACGCAGCGAGCACGCGGTCCCAAGCACCCCGCGCACGTGCGAGGTCGGGCTGATGGTGCCGGGACCAGCGTCCGCAGTTGACGAGATCTTCACGAGGTGGGTCTCGAAGGGAGTCCACGTCGTGGAGGAGCCGCACGACGATGTCTTCGGTCGCACGTTCGTGATCACCGACCCCGACGGCAATCTCATCCGGGTCTCCCCGGTGGACTGACCTGCACGAACCCCGCCCACTATGTTCGTTCTCGAAGGGCCGGCCACGCCCGATGGTCGGCCCTTCAGTCTGTCCAGGAGCTCAGACATGTCCCACCCGAATGCTGCCCTCACCCCGCGCCACCGGCTGAAAGTCGCGCGCCTCGTCGTTGACGACGGCTGGCCAATCAGCGAAGTCGCCGCCCGTTTCCAGGTCTCCTGGCCCACCGTGAAGCGCTGGGTCGACCGCCACCTCGCCGGCGAGCCAATGCATGACCGCTCGTCCCGACCGAAGACCTCGCCGAACAAGACGCCCAAGGCCGTATCGATGCGCTGCGTCAGCTTGCGGTTGCGATTGAGGGAGGGCCCAGTTCAGCTCGCCACACGACTCGGCATCGCCGCTTCGACAGCCCACCGTATCCTCACCGCAGCGCGGCTGAACCGGCTGTCCTATCTCGACCGTGCCACGGGGGAACCCATCCGCGCTTACGAGCACCCTTACCCCGGCTCGCTGGTGCACGTGGATGTGAAGAAATTAGGGAACATACCTGACGGCGGCGGATGGCGCTACGTCGGCCGCCGGCAAGGCGAGAAGAACCGCTCGGCCACTCCCGAAAAGCTGAAGGGCAAGTCGGGCAACCCGAAGCTCGGATACGCCTTCATGCACACGATCATCGACGACCACTCACGCGTTGCATACACCGAGGTACACGACGACGAGACAGCCGTCACCGCCGTCGCGGTTCTGCACCGTGCAGTGGAGTGGTTCGCCGAACGCGGCGTCACGATCGAGCGAATTCTGTCGGACAACGGAGGCGCGTACCGGTCCTTCCTGTGGCGCGACACCTGCGAGGCCCTGGCCATCACGCCGAAGCGCACGCGCCCTTACCGACCGCAGACGAATGGCAAGGTGGAGCGCTTTCATCGAACAATGGCCGACGGCTGGGCTTACGCCCGCTGCTACCAGTCAGAACAAGAGCGCCGGGACGCACTCCAGACGTGGCTGCACCACTACAACCAGCACCGGCCTCACACGGCCTGCGGCAACCAGCCGCCCTTCTCACGATTGACTAACGTCTCCGATCAGTACATCTAAGCAACCGTCGTCCGGGAGGAGACCGGTTCCATGACCCACCGTAAGGCCCCGCTGACCGTGCTCGGAAGACAGCGCGCGGTCGACCAGGTGATCAAGGCTGGTCGCCCGATCGCTCATGTCGCTGCTGAGTTCCGCATCGCGCGGGCCACGTTGTCGAAGCGGGTGTCCCGCTATCGCGACCACGGCGTGGTCGGCCTCGAGGACCGATCCAGTGCCCCCGCCGTGCGCCCGTCAAGGTGCCCCACGATTGTGATCTCGGCCGTGGTGGTGCCCGGACCGGTCTCAGTGCTCGTCATGGGCGCCATCCCCCCAGCTCCCCACCGTCGGATAGCGGCAGCCCTGTGGCGCGTCGGCAGCCGTCCTGCGCTGAAGCCCCGGCGCTCGGTCGCAAGCGCATCCTCGTCGGAGGGATGATCGTCATGGGCGCGGTTATGTTCACGACCGCATTCATGCCGACCAACGCACAGATCGGGGTGGCTGCGCCGATCCTCCTCACCGCCATCCGCAGGGTGCAGGATCTTGCCTTCGGTACTGGATCGGGCCGCGCGCTCAGGATGGCATAGGGCTAGTCCCTTGCCCGGAAGTGCAGCGTTGCCCGTACGAACGTCGCTCAACTCAGCTCTCGTCGCTCTCGTACGGCTCGGCCTTGGACAGACGGATCCTCACCCCGTCGAAGTGGGCACGCATCCTCGACCGATAGAGATCCACGTCTGCCTGCTCGAGCGCCTCCAACAGGCGCTCGTGCCACACACAGGCGTCTCCCGGCGTGTAGTGCGGTCCGGGCAGTCGCGGATCGATCTCATGGAACGTCGTCCAGAACACCCAGAGCAGGTCCATGACCAGCTCGTTGTCCAAGGGGCGATAGAGCGCCTCGTGGAATGCGAGATCCTCATCGGGGAAGTATTCGCCCGTGGCTGCCTTGCCGCGCATCTGCTCGACGATCACCCTCAGCTGATCGGTGCCATGAGAGATGTGGTGCCGCACCACGTCTGTCGCCAACCCGACCTCGAGCGCCTCGCGGACCTGCAGCAGGCCCTGCACTTCGCGCATGCTCCCACGCATCGACTGCTGGAGGCGGAAAGCGAGACCATCCTGGATCACTCTCGTCTGGACAGCTCCGACGTACGTCCCGGTCCCATGACGGACCTCGACGAATCCGAGAGCCTGCAGCGCCTTGATAGCCTCCCGCAGCGCGTTGCGGGAGACGCCCAGCCGCTCCACGAGCTCCGATTCGGTCGGCATGAGGTCACCGGCGATGAGCCCCTGCTCCAGGATGAAGCTCTTGATCGCCTCCATCACCTGGCGCTGTCGTGACGGGAAGGGGTCCCTGATCGCCACCGGCACTGTGTTCTGCTCGCTCATTCGACACCTTCGGGTCCGTGCTCCAGAAGAATCTGCTCGATCGTTCGCCGTTCATCATCGCCGAGTCGTACGGACGGAGGCGCGCACGGGTCGTGATCGATCGCCCCGAGCATCTTCATCGCCGCCTTGAACGCCCCCAGCGATCGCGAGCTGTCGCCCATGGGTTCCCTCGTCCTGATCGAGACGATCCCGAAGAGCTTCCGCAGTCGCTCCTGCTCGACTCCTGCCTGTTCCACCTCACCTCCGCGAGCGAGCTCCACCAGGTCGACGTATCCGCGAGGATCGACGTTGCCGAGCCCGGGGACCAGGCCGTCGGCGCCGGCGAGGATGGCCCAGTCCGCATCGACCTCGGAGCCGGACAGGATGCTGAGTGTGCTGAGGCCATGCCGCTCCCGACCGCGGAGCAGGGCATCCATGTAAGAACGGTCCCCCGAGGAGTCTTTCACGCCTTCGATGATGCCGTCACCAGCCAGTTCGATCGCGAGCGCCGCTGGGATCGACTCCCCGTTGACCCGCCCGGGATTCTCATAGGCGAACAGTGGCATCTGGCCGATCGCGCGACGGATCTGCCGGAAGTGCTCACCGATCTCCATTGGGCCGCTGGCGGCGAAGAACGGTGCCGTCGCCACGACGGCATCCGCCCCCAGCGGGATCAGCATCTCCGCCTGGGCCACTGCGCGGGCCGTCGCCGTGTCCGAGATTCCCACCAACACCGGCAGCCTGCCGCCGATCTCGTCCGCGGTCACCTCCAGGACAAATCTGCGCTGCTCATCCGTGAGGAAGCCGAACTCCCCGGAGGTCCCGAGTATGAAGACGCCATCCACGCCGGCAGTGACGAGACGATCCAGATGGCGCCGGAGCGATGCTTCATCGACGGCCGTGCCGTCAGCAGTCAGGGGTGTACACACCGGGATCACGACACCGGACAGTGGTGCTCTCATCGGACTCGCTCCTCGTTCTCGCCTCGTGCACTCTCAGCCGGAGATCCCATGTCCAACGGGGGTGACCACTCCGAACCTCGACGGTCGCCCCGACTCTCAGCCACTGATCAACGGGGGGGAGGGCTTTCCTGGATCAAATCGGAACAGCCGACCCGTCTGTCATGGGACGTACTATGACACAACGTGATTCTAGCGGCAAGGATCAGTATGGCTACTAGCGACCAGGGCAATTAGCTCACCATGTGATCCCTTGCACTGTAAGACATCCCATGTCATGCTGTGCTCGAACAACGATGTCGCCCGAAGTACCACAGGGCTCGAGGTGGAGGTTCCCAGATGGTCCAGGTAACACGCAGAGCGCTCCTGTACGGCTCGACAGCCGTGATGGCAGGCGGAGCACTGGGCGGGTGCACGTTCTTCAACACGGAACCGGACTCTGGAGGCACAGGGTCGGCAGGAGATGACGGAGCGTTGGAGGCGCCCTCCCTGCAGCAGAAGGTCGAAGCAGGGGAGCTGCCCGAGCTCTCGGAGCGTCTGCCGAAGGAGCCGATGGTCGTCGAGCCGCTGAACGAGCTCGGTCAGTACGGAGGCGCCTGGCGGACCTACGCCATGGGCCCCGACGACAACAATGCGTACAACCCGATCGGCTACGAAGGGCTGGTCCGCTGGATCCCCGACTACACGGGAGCGACAGGCACGGACGAGATCCTTCCGAACCTCGCCGAGTACGAGGCCAACGAGGACGGCACCGTCTACACCTTCCGGCTCCGCCAAGGAGTTCGCTGGTCAGACGGGGAACCCTTTGACGCCGACGACATCATGTTCTGGTACGAGTCGGTGTTCTCGAACGACACCCTCACCTCCGGAGCTCCGGCCTGGCTGAGCAGCGGCGGCGAACGAGTCGTGGTCGACAAGGTCGATGACCACACTGTCACCTTCACGTTCTCGACCCCCTCGGCGTTCTTCCTTCACTCGATGGCGCAGCTCGGGCAGGGCGTGGACATCGTGACCTACCCCCGGCACTACATGTCGCAGTTCCACCCCGATCACAACGACGACCTGGACCAGCTCGTAGAGGAGAGCGGGCAGGCCGACTGGGTCGCTCTGTTCGAGGATCGGGCGCAGTGGCGGTACAACCCCGATCTGCCCCGCCTCTCCGCTTGGACGATCACCACCCCCGGCAGCTCGGGGACGAAAGCCGTTGCCACGCGCAACCCCTACTACTGGAAGGTCGATCCCGAGGGTCGCCAGCTGCCGTACCTCGACGAGGTGCAGTACAGCCTGGTGGAGGATCCGGAGGTCGCACTCCTGCGCGCGCTCAACGGCGAGGTCGATCTGGAGCACCGTCACATCGCCACCGGTGCGAACTACCCAGTCCTCGCGGAAGGGGCGGAGGAGGGTGACTACTGGCTGATGAACTACTCCTACGACTCCATGAACATCGCACTCATCCAGCTGAACCTCACCCATGCAGACCCCACCAAGCGGAAGATCTACAACAACAAGGAATTCCGCATCGGGCTCTCCCTCGCCATCAACCGCCAGGAGGTCATCGATCTCTTGTACAACGGGCAGGGCGAACCCTGGCAGGCCGGTCCGCTGAAGGAGTCAGCGCTCTACCACGAGCAGCTCGCCACCCAGTTCCTCGATTTCGATGTCGACCTCGCGAACCAGCACCTGGATGATGCGGGATATTCGGAACGGGACGCCGACGGCATCCGGCTCGGTCCTGACGGGAAACCGATCGTCATCACGCTCGATACGCGGTCCGACGTCTTCAACTGGACCGATCTCGCCGAGCTCCTCACCGACTACTGGGCTGCCGTCGGAATCGACACGCAGGTCAACACCGCCTCCCACGAGTTGATCATCGAACGTCGCGAGAGCAACCAGCACGACGCCGCTTTCGAAAGCGGACTCGGCGGCCGTGCAGCTGTCCTGGTCCCCCGCAATTACGTCCCGATCGAGTCGACGGCCGGCTACGGGCTCCAATGGGCACGCTGGTACCAGGGCCTCCCGGACGGGGAGGAGCCGCCGGAGCACATCCGACCGATGTTCGACTTGTGGGATCAGGTGAAGACCACATTCGACGGGGCCGAGCAGGAGCGCCTCTTCACGCAGATCCTCGACATCGCTGCGGAGGAGTTCCTGCAGATCGGCATCGCAACGCCTGCGCCGGAGTTCGCCGTCGTCAAGAACAGCATGCGGAATCTCCCCGAGGACGGGATGCCGTCCGGCACGCCGTATCCCAATCCCGCCCCCTATAACCCGGAGCAGTTCTTCAAGGTCGAGTGACTCCATGCTTCACTACATCGCTCGAAGATTTCTCTACATGATCCCCACGCTGCTGGCGATCTCCATGCTCACGTTCCTGGTTATCCAGGCACCGCCGGGTGACTACCTGACCACGGTGGTCGCGAAATTGGAGGCGGAGGGTCAGTACATCGACCGCGCTCAGCTCGATGCGCTGCGCAATCGGTACGGACTGGACGAGCCGATCTGGGTGCAGTATTGGCGCTGGATCACCGGAATCATCTTCCACGGCGACTTCGGGCATTCCTTCGTCTACAGCGCCCCGGTCTCAGAGGTGCTGCGGGAGCGATTCGGCTTCACCGTGCTGCTGTCGGTGACGTCGATGGCGTTCGTCTGGGCCGTCGCGATCCCGATCGGGATGTACTCGGCCGTCAAGCGCTACTCCCCCGCTGATTACACGTTCACCTTCGTCGGGTTCCTGGGGTTGGCGGTGCCGAACTTCCTTATCGCCCTGGTGTTGATGTACATCTCCTACAGTTACTTCGGCCAATCCGTCGGGGCGCTCTTCTCTCCCGAGTTCGAGGACTCCAGCTGGAATCTGGGGAAGATCCTCGACCTGCTGAGCAATCTGTGGATACCCATCGTGATCATCGGAACAGCGGGAACCGCGGGGATGATGCGCATCGTGCGAGCGAATCTCCTGGACGAGCTCCATCGTCCCTATGTCACCACCGCTCGAGCCAAAGGGTTGCCCGAGGGGAAGCTGCTGGTGAAGTACCCCGCACGGCTTGCAGCCAGTCCGATCGTCTCCACCATCGGCTGGCTGCTGCCCTCCCTGATCTCCGGGGAGATCATCGTGTCCGTCGTGCTGAACCTTCCGACGACCGGCCCTGTGATGCTCCGAGCCCTGGAGAGCCAGGACATGTACTTGGCCGGCAGTTTCCTCCTGCTGCTGAGCGTGCTCACCGTGGTCGGAACACTCATCTCGGACATCCTGCTGGCCAGGCTCGATCCTCGAATTCGTTACGGAAAACGGTGATCCCATGACATCCATGCAATCCGGAGAAGTGCTGCAGGGTGCCGAGGAATCTGTCGACTCCGCGTCGGAAGAGCAGTTCACGGCGACCCGCGGCTACTGGCACCTGGTCTGGCGCAGGTTCCGCCGCCACCGCGTGGCGACGGTCAGCGCGGTCATCCTGGTCCTCATCTACACCGTGGCGCTGCTGGCCGAGTTCGTAGCACCCCACGGCACAGCGAGCAGATTCGAGGGCTACCAGAACGCACCACCGCAGGTCATCTCCCCGGTGGATACGAGCGACGGGTTCCGGATCGGACTCTTCGGCAACGGCTACACGGTCGAGGAGAACGAAGAGACTCGTCGGCGCACGATGACTATCGACGAATCGAGCGTCCGGGAGCTCGGTCTGTTCGTGAAGGGGGAGGAGTACAAGTTGGCCGGGCTGATCCCGTGGGACCGACACCTCATCGGACCAGTCGATCCCGACGAGCCGGTCTTCCTTCTCGGCACCGATTCTCTCGGGCGGGACCTGTTCAGCCGGATCCTTCACGGGACACGGGTGTCGATGTCCATCGGGCTCGTCGGCGTCGCCGCCTCGATGATCCTCGGCATCTTCTTCGGGGGCCTGTCCGGATACTACGGAGGCGCGACAGATACGTTCATCCAGCGCTTCATCGAGTTCATCATGAGCATCCCCAGCCTTCCGCTGTGGATGGTGCTCGCGGCCTCGATCCCGAGCACCTGGGGACCGATCACCAGTTACTTCGCGATCACACTCATCCTTTCGATCATCGGCTGGACCGATCTGGCCCGCGTGGTCCGAGGACGATTCCTCGCACTGCGCGAAGAGGACTTCGTGGAATCTGCGCGGCTGGACAACGCCGGGACCCTGCGCATCATGCGGCGGCACATGTTGCCCTCGTTCAGCAGCCACATCATTGCGGCGCTCACCCTCGCGATCCCGGGCATGATCCTCGCCGAGACCTCGCTGAGCTTCCTCGGCGTGGGTCTGCAGGCGCCGGTCGTCAGCTGGGGTGTGCTTCTGCAGGATGCCCAGAACGTCCGAAGCCTGGTCTCCACGCCGTGGCTGATGTTCCCCGGTGTGGCCGTCATCGTGGCCGTGCTCGCACTGAACTTCGTCGGTGACGGTCTGCGTGACGCCGCCGACCCCTACAACTGACCTTCGGCCGACCGACGACCGACCGTCGAGAGAAGAGGACCTCCACCATGAACCACCAGAGCCAGCCCACAATCGACCTGTGGGAACGAGGAATGGGTGACCATCACACCTATCGCATCCCCGCGCTGGTGACCACCATTTCCGGCGCGATCCTCGCCTTCTGCGAAGGACGGCGGGACGGCGGCGGAGATTCGGGGCAGATCGATATGCTGCTCCGGCGCAGTCTCGATGGCGGACGCTCCTGGGAGCCAGCGAAGATCGTCACCGCCGAGCCCGGCTTCACGAACGGAAATCCCGCACCGGTGGTCGACCGACGTACCGGGACCGTCGTGCTGCTGTTCTGCAGGAATCCCTCGGACATGGACGAGACCGATATCTGCGCCGGTCGCGCAGCGCGCACAGTATGGGTCATGCGAAGCACGGACGAAGGTCTGACCTGGAGCGAGCCCGAGGAGATCACGGCCAGCGCGAAGGCCGCCGACTGGACCTGGTACGCCACCGGCCCGGGACACGGTGTGCAGCTGGAATCGGGCAGGCTCGTGATCCCCTGCGATCATGCAGTCGGGGTGGACATGGACCGTTGGCAGGACCCCTTCCGGTCACACGTGATCCTCAGCGACGACGGCGGCCTGACCTGGGCGATAGGCGGGGTGCTTCCCGAGGGGACCAACGAATCGACCATCGCGCAGCTGCACGACGGGCGATTGCACTTCAACGTCCGGAACCACGCCGGGACGGGTTGCCGCGGCTACGCCTTCTCGGATGACGACGGAGCAACATTCGATGCCCTGCGCTGGCATCGCGAACTCACCGAGCCGACGTGCCAGGGCAGCGTGATCGCCACTCCCTCCGGCGCGCTGCTGCTCTCGCACCCGGCGGGCGACAAGCGCGAGAATCTCACGATCCGCTGCAGCCGGGACGGGGGTGACACGTGGTCCCGCGGCGTCGTCGTCACAGCCGGGCCCGCCGCCTACAGCGACCTCGTGATCACCAGCGACGGGACCGTGCTGTGCCTGTACGAGACCGGCGGCGAGAAGCTGTACGAGTCTCTGCGGCTAGCGTCCTTCACGATGGAAGTGCTGGTCAGCGGGTACTCAGCGGACGAGGTGCATAGTGCTTGAGACAGGAGACCCGCTCCTGAGGGTCGAAGGCCTGCGGACGCAGTTCGAGACCGACCACGGCACTGTCCGTGCGGTCGACGGCGTCAGCTTCGAGATCCCTCGCCGGAAGACGGTCTGCATCGTCGGGGAGAGCGGCTGCGGGAAGAGCGTCACCGGTCGCTCCATCCTTCAAGTCGTCGACAAGCCGGGAAGGGTCACCGGCGGGGAGCTGCTCTGGTACGGGGACTCCGACGCGAGTCCGGTGGATCTGGCCTCCCTTGACCCGAAGGGACCGGAGATCCGTCGGATCCGAGGTAACGAGATCTCCATGGTCTTCCAGGAGCCGATGACCTCCCTCTCACCGGTGCACACGATCGGGAACCAGATCATGGAAGCAGTGCAGATCCATACCGATCTCCAAGATGCTGCTGCCAAGAAGCTCGTCGTCGAGGCGCTCGACCAGGTGGGGATGCCGAAGCCCGCAGAGCGGTTCGACGCCTACACCTTCCAGCTCTCGGGCGGGATGCGTCAGCGCGCAATGATCGCGATGGCACTGGTCTGCAGACCGAAGCTGCTCATCGCCGACGAACCCACCACCGCGCTGGATGTCACGACTCAGGCGCAGATCCTGCGACTGCTCGCCAGACTGCAGTCCGAGATGGACATGTCGGTCCTGTTCGTCACCCACGACATGGGAGTCGTCGCACAGATCGCCGACGAGGTCGTCGTGATGTACTTGGGCACCGTCGTGGAGAGCGGGCCGGTCGAGCAGATCTTCCACGATCCGCAGCACCCCTACACGAAGGCGCTTCTGGCTGCCGTGCCCCGGATCGGCCAGGACCGCAGCGAACGTCTGGCCACTGTCCGAGGCACCGTGCCCGGGCCCCAGGCACGGCCGACCGGGTGCCCGTTCCACCCCCGTTGCGACTACGCCCGTCCCGGTGAATGTGATGTCCACAAACCCCGAACGGTGACGATCGCGCCCCGCCGACAGGTGCGCTGCGTGATGGCAGAGGAACAGGAGACGACGCATGGGTGACGCGAGGGATGACACGAACCTTCTTGAGGTCCGAGACCTGAAGATGCATTTCACGCGCCGCTCCGGGGCACTCCGTCGGCGCAGCACGACGGTCCGCGCTGTCGACGGCGTCAGCTTCGACATGCACGTGGGCGAGACGCTGGGGCTCGTGGGCGAGAGCGGGTGCGGCAAGACTTCCGTCGGTCGGAGCCTGATCCGCACCTACGCCCCCACCGGAGGTCGGGTGGACTATCACCGGGCCGACGGTACGGCGGTCGACCTGGCCTCGCTGCCGAGCCGCGCCCTCCGCCCCTACCGGCGCGAGCTCCGAATGATCTTCCAGGACCCGTTCTCCTCACTCAATCCGCGGATGACGGTGCGGGACATCATCGCGGAGCCGCTCCGCAACAATCGCTCCGCGAGCCGCAGCGAGATCGATGAGACGGTGGTGGAGCTACTCCAGACCGTCGGCCTTCGTGCCAACTACCTGGATCGCTACCCGCACGCCTTCTCCGGAGGCGAGCGACAGCGCATCGTCATCGCCCGTGCCCTGAGCCTGGATCCTCGTCTGGTGATAGCGGACGAAGCAGTCTCCGCTCTGGACGTCTCGGTCCGTGCGCAGATACTCGAACTGCTCATGGACCTACAGGAGAACAAGGAGCTGACGTACCTGTTCATCTCCCATGACCTGGCCGTCGTGCGGTACATGTGCGACCGCGTCGCGGTGATGTATGTCGGGAAAATCGTGGAGATCGGGCAAACGGACGCCGTGTTCAACCGTCCTCGGCACCCCTACACGCGCGCCCTCCTCGATTCCGTCCCCCAACCGGACCCGACACGACGCAATCTGCTGGCCCAGGAGCCGCTCCCCGGCGAGGTCGCGGACCCTTCCGATCCGCCTCCCGGGTGCAGTTTCAATCCGCGCTGTCCGTTCGCGGAAGAGATCTGCCGTCGAGAAGAACCGGAGTTGAGAACGTTGGGTGACGGCACCCAGGCGGCCTGCCACTTCGCAGAGGAGCTGAATCTCACCGCTCCCGAGAGCGGCCTGCGCAAGAAGCCCGCGGCATCCTGAGTCGGCAATCTCGCTGAGAGCCGGGTCGCCGAGTCGCCTCGGCTCCCGTTCCTCAGCCCGCCCCTCACGGCAGAATGACTCCATGTACCGCCGTCCACGCGCAGCGCCTCGCCCGGAATGAGCGAGGCGAGCGGCGAGATCAGTTGGACCACCGAGTCCACATTCCCTACGAGTGGATGAGACGTTGCTCGTCCAGCTGGAATGCGGCGACGGTGTTCTCCAGTGCGTGGGTCATGGCACCGCGGTGCCCACGATCATGATCCCGGCCGTGGTGGTGCCCAGGACCTCGCCGGCATGGCCAGTCTATTCGCAGCCCACCCCGTCGCCGTCGCGGTCTAGGTGCGTGCCGTATCCCGCGCCCGCGCGCACACGCGCAGCGCCGGCCGAGCGGGCCGCGTCGCAGTTCGGGTAGTGCACGCTGCCGTCGCCGCTACCCTCTGCGAATGCCGGCTGCGGAGCAGGCGTCGGCGCGGAGACCGGCTGACGGGGCTGCTGCTCCTGGGTGGCCACTACGTCGCCCTCGCCCGGCGTGGGCTAGGCGTCGCCACCGTCCACGAGAGCAGGGGAGCTCTCGCAGCCGCCGAGCACGCGCTCCATCGCGGCGGCCTCGGCGGGCTTGACCCAGAGGCCATACTTCGCCTTCACCGCGATCTGCCTCGCCACGTACTAGCAGCGGTAGTACTTCCTCGGCGGCAGCCAGGTGGCGGCGTCGCCCGCGTCCTTCTGCCGATTCAAGCCCAATTCGACGGCGAGTAGGTTCAGCGGATTATCGGCGAACGCACAGCGCGTCTCCTCGCCCCAGCCCACGGCGCCGGTCTGCCAGGCGACAGACAGTGCCACAACATGGTCGATGTCGACCGTGCGGTCCGTGCGATCAAGGCTCACGGACTCGCCGCTGTACGGAGAGTCGAGCGTGCTCAGCAGCACCACGCACCCGCCCGTGCCGGATCTCAGGGTGATCTCCTCGAGATCGCGGCGCAGGATGTCGTTGCGGGTGTCTCAGCCGTTGCGATCCAGGTCGTCGCGCCAGCCGAATGAGTCGCGGTCATAGGCCATCTTCGGGGCGCGGCCCTTCTCCTCGAGAGAGACCAGCACTGCCAGGGCGGTCCCGTCGGCCGCCGCAGGCGTGGTCAGGGCGGGCGCGGGCGCGGGCGATGGGGAGGAACCGTGCGGGGACTCCGCGTTCGGCGACTCGGCGGCCCGCTCAGCGGGGGCGGGGTGGGCGCCGCCTACGACCTCGGTGTTCTCCGTGGTGGCGGTTTGCGTACAGGCACTGAGCGGCGCCAGCAGCGTCAGGGCCGCGAGCAGCATCCCCAGCAGTGCCTACGCACGGCGCCGGGCCGAGGGGCGGGTGGCCTCCATGAGGCCGGGGCCGTTGGGGAGGAACGGTCGCGCGGGCATGACGGGTCCTTCGTGCTAGTGGGGTGGGGCACGAGGTGGTGCTGTCGCAGCTCCCCGAAGGACCGCCGCCCGCGGGGTGCGGTGCCTGCGCCAACAGTAGGGCGCGGCACCGACGGCGGGGCGAGACCGACGGCACGCCCACTCTCAGCTCATCGGCATCAGAGGTTCACGAGCGCGACCGCCAGGAACGCCACTACAAGGGCGATCATGACCGCCAGGGTGCGGCGCCAGGTGGGAGCCTGGTCGCCGGCGTCCGCGGTGACAGGGACCACCGGAATCTGTCCGGTCTCGACAGCGGCCTGCAGTTCGTGGCCGACGGTTACGTCATGACGCGAATCCATACGGGGGTCCCTCCTTCTCAACTGTGTGGGGGCACATCGCACAGGCCTGATCAGGCGCGGTGCCCTCACGCGCCTAATGTGTTCGTGACAAGAGTAGGGCCGCTGGTGATCCCGTGAAAAGAGCCCCGACACCGGCGCCAGCGGGGTCCCACGACGCCCTTCTCAGGCAGTCAGCGCGGAGCTGCGCTCGCCGATGACGGCGCGGGCACCCCGTTCGCCGCGCCGCGCCGCCCCCACGGCTCCGCGCGGTGCCCGCTTGTCGTCGGCGGGATGATGATGGCAAGACCTGGCATATACACCATCTCGTGTCGCCATACGCCATCGCAGCCGCGCCTGCCCCGGCGAGCCCCGCCCCCGACAACAGCCGGCGTAGGCAGGCGCGTCGGCTCGGCGACCGCGTACCCTGACCTGCGTGATCGATCCGCAGTGGTGGCAGCTGGGCCTGGCCGGACTGGCCGTTCTGGCCGGCGCCATGGCGGTGCGCACCACCGGCATGGGGTTCGCGCTGCTGTCCTCCCCGTT
>Ga0209487_1002497_pt1 | contig 14957 bp, 9 predicted proteins | sample Poulit2012_FD_187524 | JGI IMG/M metagenome (GOLD analysis project Ga0209487, IMG submission 187524) | Agricultural soil microbial communities from Georgia to study Nitrogen management - Poultry litter 2012 (SPAdes) (version 2) | ecosystem: Environmental > Terrestrial > Soil > Agricultural land... | reverse complement strand
TTGACAACTTTACAGTAATGGCTGGTGAAGGTATCTTTAACGAGTGGATGCCAATGGAAGCTGAGCCATTAACAGATGATAAAATTTTACGTATTGCTAGTATTCAAGATTTAGATACATTAAACCCATTGGAAGCTAATAGTGTTTATGAGTGGCGTAACTTACGAATTATTTATGATAAGCTCGTACGCTTAAGCCCATCTGCTGAACCAACACCAGCTGCAGCAACATCATGGGAAGCAGTTGACGATACAACTGTTGAGGTTAAATTACGTGAAGGTATGACTTTCCACGATGGTGAACCTGTAACAGTTGAAGACGTTAAGTTTTCATATGACTATATGATTGAACATGAAGTCGGGTACTTCATTGCTTTCTTAAACCCAATTGAGTCAGTTGAAACACCAGATGATGAAACAATTGTCTTTAACTTAAAAGAGCCTTATGCACCGTTTGTTAACGTGACATTAGCGCAAATTCCAATTTTACCAAAACATATTTGGGAAAATATTATGGAAGAAGAAGACTTAGCTCACCCTGGTGACTATGTAAACGATAACCCAATTGGTAGCGGACCATTCGTTTTTGAAGAGTGGCGTCGTGGGGAAGATTTACGTACATCTAAGTTTGCGGACTTCTATGAAGACGTAGCAATCGACGGATACACGTACGATATTTATGCAAATGATGAAGCGGTTATGACAGCGATGGAGACTGGCACAGCTGATGTTAACGCAGAAGAATTTATCCCTGCAAACATTGAGAAAGCACAAACACTTGATCATTTAACGGTTGAATTAGTGCCTGATATTGGTTATCAGTACTTAAGCTTCAACGCTCGTCGTGCACCATTCCACGATAAAGCATTCAGACAAGCAATTGCTCATACTATTAACTATGACACAATTGTCGATGTTTATTTAGACGGATATGCACAAAAAGGTGGTTCTGGATTAGTTATCTTCCCATCTAACGAGTATTGGCATAATCCGGATGTTGATCGTCCAGACTATGATCCAGAAAAAGCACGTCAGATTTTAGAAGAAGCGGGCTATACTTGGGATGAAGATGGTAAACTAAGAATGCCTGTTGGTATGTCAGTCGATTAAACGATATAAAAGAAGGTAATATCTAATTTTTATAATAGGAAGCCGACTTTTGTCGGTTTCCGCCTTTTAACGTAACTAACATCATAGAGAAGGTGGTGTAAATCGGTGGGTTCATTTATTTTACGTAGAGCTATAGCAATGTTCTTTACATTAATCGTTATATCTACAATAATATTTTTTATGTTCAGACTTATGCCTGGTGATCCAACTGCAGCAATGGTAGACCCTTCCATCCCACCAGAAGCTAGAGAGCAAATCATCGAGCGTTTAGGTTTAAATGAGAGTTTATGGGTCCAATATACAAAGTTTATGCAAAATCTTGCTGTATTAGACTTTGGTGACTCTTTTTACTATAAGACATCCGCTCTAAGTGTATTAACAGATAAGTTAGCGGCAACGTTAATTTTAATGCTCGCTGCCATGGTTGTGGCGTATGGAATAGGTGTTTTTGGGGGAGCATGGATGGCTTGGAAAAGAGGTTCAATTGGTGAATCTTTTGCGATCACATTAGCCTTAATTTTCCGTTCAGCGCCGACATTTTGGGTCGGTATTATGGCCATTTACTTATTTACAGTTGTTCTCGGATGGCTACCACATTCAGGTATGCGATCATCGGGTTATGAAGCAGACGGTTTCATTCAAACGTTCGTTTCCTTAGACTTTTTACGGCATTTAATTTTGCCAACAGTTGTTGCGGGAGTATTTTTCTTAGCAACACCATTATTAATGATGCGTAATACGATGCTTGAAGTTATGGGAGAAGACTTTATTGAAATGGCACATGCTAAAGGATTAAAAGAACGAACAATTCTTTATAAGCATGCGGCTCGAAACGCTTTGTTACCTGTTGTTACAGCTGGTGCTTTATTTATTGGATCAGCTATTGGTGGACAAGTGTTAATTGAATATGTCTTTAGTTGGCCAGGCTTAGGCCGTGAAATGGTCTTAGCAGCTCAACGACATGATTATCCAGTGGCACAAGCATCATTTATCATTATGGCTGCGATGATTATGATCATGAACTTAGTTGCGGATTTATTATATGCTTATCTAGATCCACGAATATCTTATAAATAGGAGGGTGATCCTTAATGAGCGAAGCATCAAGCGAGGTAACTAAATCTATTAAACAGCCTAAAAAACGTAAGAGCAGGGGAACCCTCAGATTATTTATTAATAATTTAATGGGAGATAAGCTTGCTCTGACAGGTATGATCATCATATTACTTTTTATTGTCATAGCTATTTTCGGTGATTCACTTGCACCTTTTGATGTTGATGAAATGCACCGAGATGAGGCAGGAGAAATTAAAAAGGCACAACCGCCTTCAAAAGAACATTGGTTTGGAACGACAAACTATGGTCGTGATGTGTATAGTCAAGTAATCCAAGGTACACGAACAGCGATCATTGTCGGTGGCTTGGCGGCTATTCTTGTCACCCTTGTCGGTTCAACGATTGGAATAGTTTCCGGTTATTTTGGTGGTTGGATTGACTCTTTATTAATGAGAATTGTTGATGTTTTCTATGCGATACCATTCGTTCCATTTGTTATCGTTCTTGTTGCTTTATTAAAGCCAAGTTTATGGAACGTTATTTTAGCCGTTTCGTTATTGTCATGGCGAACAGTAGCTCGTATTGTCCGTTCACAAGTGCTCAGTGTAGCGCAACGCCCCTTTATTAAGGCGGCCAAAGTTGCTGGGGCAGGACACGGACGAATTATGGCACTGTATATTTTACCAAACGTCGTGCCAATAGCCTTACTTGAAATGGCCTTTATGGTTAACTATGCTATTACAGCTGAAGCAAGTATTGCTTTTTTAGGATTTGGAGATCCCGATGTTACAAGCTGGGGACAAATTATTCACTATGCATTTATTAACGGATACTCTCGTGAAGCATGGTGGTGGATTGCACCTCCAGGAATAGCTATTATTTTATTACTTGTTTCAATTTTCTTTGTTGCCCGAGCACTCGAAGAAGTTGTTAACCCACGTTTAAGAAAACGATAATTTATAAAATAGACTTCATCTTTATGATGAGTCACGGGGGGATATTATTGTTTCGCAACTGGGGAAAACTTTCAATATTTTTTGTGTTAGTATTGTTAATTGCTGCTTGTTCAAATAAGGATGATACAACAAGCACTGACGGCGATGTTGAAATGGGTGATCCTGTACCAGAGTTAAGTTTGATGACATCTTTACCAGAGGATAACCAAACAAACTATGAAGCTGCAGGAGATATTGGGGATGCCTGGAAGGAACTAGGTATCGATGTTAATGTAGAGCCAATAGATTTTAACGCAAAGTCAGATCGATTAAGAAGTGATTCACAAGATTTTGATGCATTTATCCATGGTTGGTCAGGAAGAATTGACCGTATTGACCCAGATATGTACATCTATGCTATCTTCCACTCATCTAATGCAGAGCCGGGTGGAAACAACTTCACAGGTTATACAGTCGATGCATATGACCAGTTAGCGGAAGCACAACGTAATGAAATGGATCCTGATAAACGTAAGGAAATTATCTTTGAAGCACAAGAAATGTTAGCAGACGATGTTCCGATGATTCCATTGTTTTTCGTAGACTTAGTATTTGCTTATAATAATGAGCGGTTTGATGACTTTACTGTTATGGCAGGTGAAGGAATCTTCAACGAATGGATGCCAATGGAAGTTCAGCCATTAACAGACGATAAAACTTTACGTATCGCAAGTACACAAGACCTAAACTCATTAAATCCATTTGCAGCGACAACAGTTTATGAATGGAGAAACTTACGTTTAATTTATGATAAGTTACTTCGTCTAAGCCCATCAGCAGAGCCACAAGGTGCTGCAGCATCTGATTGGGAAGTAATTGATGATACAACAGTAGAAGTTACTTTAAGAGACGGAATGACTTTTCATGATGGAGAGCCAGTAACTGTCGAAGATGTAAAGTTTTCTTACGACTATTTTATTGAACATGAAGCAGGATATTTCATTGCATTTTTAGACCCGATTGAATCAACGGAAATAACAGGAGATAATACCGTTCAGTTTAATTTAAAAGAACCATATGCTCCTTTTGTTAATGTGACATTAACACAGATTCCAATTTTACCGAAGCATTTATGGGAAAACTTACTTGAAGAAGAAGGTATAAACCATCCAGAAGAATATACAAATGAAAACCCTATTGGAAGTGGTCCATTTGTATTTGAAGGATGGAGACGTGGAGAAGACTTACGCACAACTACCTTTGAAGACTTTTATTTAGATATAGCTATTGATGGATATTCTTACGATATATACGGGCAAGATGAAGCGGTTATGACGGCATTAGAGACAGGTTCAGCCGATGTAAATGCTGAAGAATTTATTCCAGCCAATATTGAGAGAGCACAAGAGTTTGATTTTCTCACTGTTGAGGAAGTTCCATCTATCGGATTCCAATACTTAAGTTTCAATGCCCGAAGAGCACCTTTTTCGGATAAAGCATTTCGACAAGCACTCGCTTATACCGTTGATTATTCAACAATTGTCGATGTTTATTTAGATGGTTATGGATTAGAAGGTGGAGCTGGTTTAGTTATTAGCCCAGCTAATGAATTCTGGCATCATCCAGATGTTGACCGCGCAACGTATGACCTTGAAAAAGCTAGAGAAATTTTAAAAGAAGCAGGTTATACGTGGGATGAAGATGGGAAATTAAGAATGCCTGTAGGAATGTCTGCAGAATAAATTAAGAGTAAAATATTTGTTTTAAAGTTAAATACTTGGAGAGACTCCAATTTTGATAGTCTCTCCTTTTGAGTGAGATATTTACGTATATAAACTATACGTATATATAAATATACAAAATAATATTCACTAGGGGGACAACCATGAGAAAGCTTAAGTTTCTATTAGTATTCGTAGCAATGTCTTTAGTATTATTTGCTTGCTCAGATTCAAAAGACAAGGATAGCACAGTAAGTGAAGTCGATGAAAGTGAGATGGGTGAACTAGTTCCAGAATTTTCACTACTTACACAATTACCTGAAGAAAACCAGGTAAACTCAGAGGCTACAAGTGATATGAAAGATGAATGGGAAGCACTTGGAATGAAAGTAAGCGTTGAACCGATTGACTTTAACGTTTTAGTTGATCGTCTCTGGGGTGAAGCGCAAGATTTTGACGCATTTACAATTGGTTGGTCAGGTCGTATTGACCGAGTTGACCCGGATATGTTTATCCATTCAATATTACACTCTGACAATGCTCAACCTGGCGGAAATAACTTAACAGGTTATAGTGTTCCAGAATATGACGAATTGGCAGATGCCCAACGTGTTGAAATGGATCAAGATAAACGTCAAGAAATTGTTTTTGAAGCTCAAGAAATCTTAGCTGAAGATGCGCCATTAATTACGTTATATGCAAGAGATTTAGTTCATGCATACAATAACGAACGTTTCGATAACATAACAATTATGGCTGGAGAAGGTATTTTTAATGAGTGGATGCCTGTTGAAGTAGATCCATTAACAGATGATAAAATTATCCGTATAGCTTCACATCAGGACTTAGATACAATAAACCCAATCGGAGCTATTGGTGTTTATGAGTGGCGTAACCTAAGACTTATTTACGATAAACTCGTACGTTTAAGCCCTGGATCAGAGCCAGTTCCTGCAGCAGCAACAGGTTGGGAAGTTGTCGATGATACGACAATTGATGTAACTTTACGTGATGGCATGACATTCCATGATGGTGAAGCTGTCACAGTAGAAGATGTTAAGTTTTCCTATGACTTCTACATTGATTGGGAATTCGGTTATTTTAAATCATTTTTAGATCCAATTGAATCAATTGAAATTGTTGATGATTCAACAGTTCGCTTTAATTTAGTTGAACCATATGCACCATTCGTTAACGTTACATTAACGCAAATTCCAATTTTACCAAAGCACATTTGGGAGAATATTGTTGAAGAAGAAGGATTATCACATCCGGATGAGTATGAAAACAAAGAGATGATCGGTAGCGGTCCATTCGTATTTGAAGGATGGCGTCGTGGAGAAGACTTCCGTACATCTACCTTTGAAGATTTCTACGAAGATATCGCCATTGACGGTTATACGTATGATATTTACGCAAATGATGAAGCAGTAATGACAGCTTTAGAAACAGGAACAGCTGATGTTAATGCTGAGCAATTCATTCCTGCAAATATCGAAAAAGCTCAAAGTCTAGATCATTTAACAGTTGAATTAGTACCTGATATTGGTTACCAATATTTAAGCTTTAACGCACGTAAAGCACCCTTTAGTGATAAGGCATTCCGTCAAGCAATTGCACATACGATCAACTATGACATTATTAAAGATGTATATCTTGATGGATATGGTCTAAAAGGTGGATCGGGGTTAATTATTAACTCTGCGAACGAATTTTGGCACAATCCTAACATCGACCGCCCAGATTATGATCCGGAAAAAGCACGTGAAATTTTAGCTGAAGCTGGATACACATGGGATAGCGATGGACGATTAAGAATGCCAAAAGGTATGACAGCTGAATAAAAATATTTTAAAACTTGCAAAGCGCTTATTATAGCTTTGCAAGTTTTTTTTGAATCATAATCTCACAAAGCAAATCATACGCTCTTTATAAGATGCAAAAGTCTTGTAAAACTTTATTTAGACAGAATCTGTTTACTTAAAGAAAATTAAAATTAGTGGAGGTTATTATATGGTTGAAAACAACTTTTTACCACTAGATTTAAAAGAGTCGTTATTTTTTGAAACAGGCTATGAAATTGGTGAGATGATTAGTGTTTCTTTAGATCCAGAAATATCGATCCAAAAATTTAGTGATTATGTATCTATTCGTGGAGTTATTTCACTTGAGGGTGAATATGCAAAATTAACTGACTTGCCGGAGGATTACGAAGAAAAAAGAAATGAAAGGGTTGAACACATTTATCGATCAGTAGCAAAAATTGCAACCGATACAGATGAGCGAGTTAATTTTTATCATCATTTTCCAATTGAAATATCTGTACCCTTTGAGCGAATTTCTAAACTCAATGATGTTACCGTTAGTGTCGAAGCGTTTGATTATACGTTACGCGATATAAATGAAATGAAAGTGGCAGCTACATTACACATAAATGGAATCGACCAAGGAAAACAACAAATACCGGAAGAAACAACAGAACAATCATCCGTTGAATTAGGTGAGACGTTGCAATTTGAGGTTATTAAAAATGAACAGACGAAAAAGAATGAAAAACTAGCTGCACAAAAACAAAGTGAATCTATTAAAGATACTATCGGGCAAGAGGAGCAATTATTAACTAGAGTTGAACAATTAAAAGCTAAGCGTGAAATGGAGAATAAAGAAGTTACTAAAAAGGCTGAAAAGTTGAATCAAATTGAAGAACGGCCGGCAGATGAAAAGCCCGTCCAAGAAGAGCCAGTTCGAGAGAAGATAGACCAAAAAGAGTCAGTCTTAAAACAGTCAACTGAAAAAGAAGATGACTTACAAGAGGAACGTACTGAACAGCCTATGACGAACGATAAGAAAGAAGATGTGCAAGAAACTAAACAACTTGATGAGGCAAGAGATCCAATAAATATAACAGAGCAAATAGACTTAACTAATGATGAATCGTCTGAAGAAGAATTAAAGGATGTTCTCTATTTAGCTGAAATGTTTAATGATGAAGTTGAAGAAGACGTTTATCAAATGAAACTACGAATCGTACAAGATGATGAATCACTTATTGAAATTGCTGATCGCTATGAAATACCCGCACAAAAAATAATGCATATAAATGAATTAGAAGATGAAAATGTCGTTGCTGGTCAATTGTTATTAATTCCATTCGCTACTGATGAATGATACGTCTTTTGTAAAAATATTAGAGCCAATCTAAATAAAAAGCGATAAAAAGGCCAATTAATAAAATTAGTAAAAAAACATCTAATGTCGTCATGAAAATTAATGTACGTATTGATTGGAAAATAAGAATCGGAATAAGTGACTTTTCTAATAAAAAAATAAAACGAATAGCCCACGGTGGTAAACGATAACGATGAAATTTTCCCATAATAATTTCCTTTCGCTTTTTAATAGTATATGCAAAGTTTATGTTCCTGTTCCTTATGGGCAGTAGCAAAATAATTAGGGTAAAACATTGACAACTTTAGTAAAAATTTTTGTAAAACAAATGACAAATCACCTATTTTTGTCTCATTTCCCTTAAAGTATTTCGAAATTAGTAGGTAATTAGTTATAATACTCGTAACGCTAAATTAAGGGAGAACGAAAAATGACATTAAAAAACAAAATAGGCTTATCGTTTTTAACACTTATCATAATGATCTTTTTAATTGGTGGATTAGCAATTACTTATTTAATGTTGAACAATAAGAACAATGAAACGATTGCTAGTACACAAGAAGTTGTTTTATTGTACGATGATGTAGCTTTTCAAATGGTAAGAGCAAATGCTGCTATCCGTGGATATATGATGTTTCAAGAACCGTTTATGATTGAGAATCACTATGAGATCCGAAAGACATTACACGAATCAATCGACACTTTACAAAGTCTCGGAGAAGCTGGAGATGATTTTAATCAGTTTTTAATTCAATTAGATGAGTGGGAATTAGCAATCGATGATAAGATTATTCCACTCATTGAAAATGAAGCGTCTGCTGAGCAAATTCAAACAGTATCTAATCCTATTCTTGGTGAAGGTTCAATGAATCTCGTCGTCTTTGCTAAAGGCATGGCTAATGACCATTATGAAATAATAACGGCTGATTTTAATCATTTGTTAAATAAAAACAAACAAATGATTTGGATATTAACTACTTTTATCGCTATTTCATTAATAATCTCAATTGTGTTAACGTTAACGTTTGGTCGTAAGTTATCACACTCGATTACACAAGTTATTGATAAGCTTAATGAATTTTCCGCTCGGAATTTCAATGTTAAACTCAATTTAAACTCTAACGATGAATTCGGCGAACTCTCAAATGCATTTAATGATATGACAGATAATTTACGGCGATCGATGTATGAAGTAAATGAATCTGCTACACAAGTTGCTGCAATGGCCGAGCAATTTAGTGCGAGTAGTGAAGAAGTAAATAGTGCCACAGCAGAAGTTACTCATTCTATTGTTAACATATCTGATGGTGCAGAACGACAAAATGATATGACACAATCTATACGTGAACTTTCTAATGAAGTATTAGCAAAAATCGGGGCAATTTTAAAAAGTGTTATTGATATGCGAAAACGTATTGAACAGAGTGATAAAAACTCTCATTTAGGATTACAAGAAGTTCAGCAAATTAATGACCAAATGTCACGTATTTTAACAAATTCAAATGTTATTACAAAAGAGATTAACGAACTGAATGTACAAACGAAGTCGATTATTGAAAGTATAGCAATGATAAAAGAAATCGCTGACCAGACAAATTTACTCGCTTTAAACGCATCAATTGAGGCGGCGAGGGCAGGAGAGAGCGGGCAAGGATTTGCAGTTGTCGCGAATGAAGTGAGAAATTTAGCAGAGTCCTCTAATGAAACGTCAATAGCAATTGAAAATATTATTCAAGCAGTCTCCGAAAGAATTGAAAACAACGTTGAACTAATTGCGAGCAATAATGAAGTTGTTGCAGAAGGACAAAAACGCATCCATGCGAGTGGAGAAATGTTTACCCAAATAACGAGTTCGATTGTTGATATTAAAGAACAAACGAATGATATGCAACAATCTGTTGAGCAAATTGTTAACAACATCGAACAGCTCGTTAAAGATATTGATCATACTAGAGATATTGCCGAGCAAACGAGGGGCGAATCACAAAATATTGCTGCTACTGCTGAGGAACAAAGTGCTGCGATGACAGAAGTTGCAGATGCTTCACAAAATTTAGCTGAGCTAGCGATCAACTTGCAAACAACAATTCAACGATATAAATTTTAAAATATTAATTAGTTAATGAAATAGTTGTCATTTTAAACAACTATTGCTAATATATAATGTACATATTTTGAAATACGATGATAGGGAAGAGTACAAAGTCACTTACTTAACAGAGAGGGAGTTTAAAGCTGGAAAATTCCTAAGTAATATTTTGGAACGTCGCCCTTGAGTAGCATCTTTGAATTAAGTAGAAGATGTCCGGTTACAGCGTTAACCGTTATCCGTAACGAAGTGTGCATTTATTTTGCAAATAAAGGTGGTACCGCGGAATTTTAAACCCTTTTCGCCCTTTGCTGGGAGAAGGGTTTTTTTGTTGACAAATTTTATCGTTGAGTGATTTTGTAAGAAATAAGGAGGCTTTTAAAATGAAAACATTACCGCCAAAGTATCAACCAGAAGAAGTTGAAAAAGGTAAATATGATTTCTGGTTAAAAGGTAACTATTTTGCAACTGATGAAGATCAAAATAAGGAGCCATTCACAATCGTCATTCCCCCGCCAAATGTTACGGGGCGTTTGCACCTTGGACATGCATGGGATACGACGATGCAAGATACGATTTCACGTATGAAACGGATGCAAGGATATGATGTTTTATGGCTACCGGGTATGGACCATGCAGGGATTGCTACACAAGCAGTTGTTGAAGCGAAGTTACGTGAAGAAGGGAAAAACCGTTACGAGCTCGGTCGCGAAAAATTTGTTGAGACAGTTTGGGAATGGAAAGAAGAGTATGCACAAGTTATTCGTGATCAGTGGGCTAAACTAGGTCTAGGACTTGATTATTCAAGGGAACGATTTACATTAGATGATGGGCTATCAAGTGCCGTCCAAGAAGTATTTATTCGCCTTTATGAAAAAGGACTCATTTATCGTGGGGAATACATTATAAATTGGGACCCAGAAACGAAAACAGCTTTATCCGATATCGAAGTCATTTATGAAGAAGTCGATGGTCACTTTTATCATATGAAATATCCGATTAAAGATAGTGATGAAACGATTGAAATTGCAACAACACGCCCGGAGACGATGTTAGGTGATACAGCTGTTGCGGTTCACCCAGACGATGAGCGTTATCAACATTTAATCGGTAAAAAAGTTATTTTGCCAATTGTCGGTCGAGAAATTGAAATTATAGCCGATCATTATGTTGACATGGAATTTGGTTCAGGAGCGGTAAAAATTACGCCAGCCCACGACCCAAATGACTTCGAAATTGGTGAACGTCATAATCTTGAACGTGTTCTCATCATGAATGAGGATGGATCGATGAATGAAAACGCAGATAAATATGAAGGCTTAGACCGATTTGAATGCCGTAAGCAAATTGTTAAAGATTTACAAGCAGCGGGCGTTTTATTTAAAATTGAAGACCATACTCATCAAGTCGGCCATTCCGAGCGAAGTGGGGCTGTCGTTGAACCGTATTTGTCTACTCAATGGTTCGTTAATATGAAACCCCTCGCTGAAGAAGCGATTAAGTTACAACAATCCGATGATAAAGTTAATTTCGTTCCAAGTCGGTTTGAACAAACGTATTTACACTGGTTAGAAAATATTCGCGATTGGTGTATATCAAGACAACTATGGTGGGGTCACCGTATTCCTGCTTGGTATCATAAAGAAACAGGTGAAGTATATGTCGGGCGAGAAGCCCCTGAAGATATTGAGAATTGGGAACAGGATACAGATGTTTTAGATACTTGGTTTTCATCTGCCTTGTGGCCCTTTTCAACATTAGGTTGGCCCGATGAAGAAGCGGCAGACTTTAAACGATATTTTCCAACAGACACATTAGTAACAGGATACGATATTATCTTTTTCTGGGTTTCGCGAATGATCTTCCAATCCCTTGAATTTACAGGACAACGACCCTTTAAAGATGTTTTAATTCACGGACTTATTCGTGATGCTGAAGGGCGTAAAATGAGTAAGTCCCTCGGTAATGGTGTCGACCCAATGGAAGTTATTGAAAAGTATGGCGCTGATTCATTGCGTTACTTTTTATTAACCCGTTCAGCACCTGGTCAAGATTTACGCTTTGATTGGAAAAACGTTGAGGCAACATGGAATTTTGCGAACAAAATTTGGAATGCTTCACGGTTTTCGTTAATGAATATGGACGGTTTAACCTATGAAGAAATTGATTTATCAGGCGAAAAGTCTTTAGCTGATGAGTGGATTTTAACGAGATTAAACGAGACGATTGAACATGTCACTTATAATACTGATAAATATGAATTCGGTGAAGCAGGCCGTTATTTATATAACTTTATTTGGGATGATTTGTGTGATTGGTACATTGAAATGGCCAAAATTCCACTTTATGGAGATGATGAAGCCGCAAAGAAGACGACACGCTCAGTTTTAGCGTATGTCCTTGATCAAACGATGCGTATGCTTCATCCGTATATGCCATTTATGACGGAAGAAATTTGGCAACAATTACCTCATGAGGGGGATTCAATTACCGTTGCAAAATGGCCTAACGTTCGTCCGGAATTTCATAATGAAGCGGCTGCCGAAGAGATGAAACGTCTCGTTGCAATCATTCGCTCGGTAAGAAATATTCGAGCTGAAGTTGATACGCCATTGTCTAGAAAAATTAAGATGATTATAAAAGCAGAAAATGAAACAATAGTTAAAGAACTTGAATCTGAACGAGTTTATTTAGAACATTTTTGTAACCCGAGTGAATTAATAATCGCAACAGACGTAGAAACGCCCGAAGAAGCAATGACAGCGGTCGTTTCAGGAGCAGAAATATATTTACCCCTTGAAGGACTTATCGATGTTGCAAAAGAAATTGAACGACTTGAAAAGGAGCTTACGAAATGGAACGCGGAGGTTGATCGTGTCCAAAAGAAATTAGCGAATGAAGGATTTGTAAAAAATGCTCCTGAACATGTCGTCGCTGAAGAGCGGGAAAAGGAAAAGGATTATTTAAATAAACAAAAACGTGTTAAAGAACGTTTAGAAAAATTAAAAAGCAATTAAAAAGTAAACGGATTGAATCAACATATTTTACCGATTCAATCCGTTTGTTATACTTGCTAAATTGTAAACTAATCGGTTAATTCGTCAACAATATATTCGATGACATAATCAGCGACATTTATATTCGTACTGTTATGTAGTTTCCCAATATGTGCATTTGAATTGACCTCACAGACGATTCGAGTATCGTTTGGTCCGAATAAAAGATCAACACCAGCAAAGTCAGCTCCAATCGCTTTCGTCGCTCTGACCGCTAAATCGGCTTCTTCTTTAGTTGGTTCATATGCTAACCTGACACCACCAGCAGTTGCCCGAAAATCATCTTCTGTTTGCCGAAACATCGATGCGACAACTTGATCTCCAACTACGTGTAAACGAATGTCCCTTCCATAGCTCGTTGAAATATATTCTTGAAATACATACGGTCTACCATGTAATTCATTTACTTTTTTAATCATTTCTTCACGATTATGAACGAGATAGACTTGTTCTCCAAAAGAACCAAATGCTTCTTTAATGACATGTGGAAAACCTAACGTTTCGCTCACACGGGTTAAATATTGATTATCTAATTCATTTGGTTGATAAAATATTTTTGGTGCAATAATTGTTTTTGGTATTGGAAAATTATGTTTTGTTAACTCTTGATAAGTAGCGATTTTATCATCGCTTATCGCTATTGCCTCGGCACTATTAAACACACGAATACCTAAAAGTTCGAGCTGCTTTGCTAAATAAATATCTTTATCCGTGAAAATAACGAAGTCCGGTCGTTGATGATCATATGTTTGAACGATGTCATTATCTTCAGTTGTCATGTAAGCAAGTAAATCGTTATTTTTAATAATCGAAGTTGTCAGACCTTTTCGTTTGGCAGCATCTTGAAAATACTTTGCTAAAATCAAAAATTTTTCCCCAGGCAAATGGCCGTTATAAACAATCCATCCATGTAAGTTCAATGGCTTACTTCCTTTCATAAAGTGTTTGTTAGTTTGTGAAGTATATTTGTTTGATGATGTCATTTTTCATATAAAACAATAATTTTGTCGAACATTTGTGAAACAACTTTATTCAGAACAGACAAAATTCATCATACATTGCATTAAATGTATGTTAAATTATGAGAAATATCAACTATAAAGTAGGTAATTTTCATGTTCAAAAAAAATTCGAACAAAAAGTATTCATCCGAATTAAAAACTAAACAAATATTATCGAAGGAAAAAAAATCTTCCACGCAACCGAATAAAACAAGTAATATATTTAAAAAAAATCATGTTTTAAATGATAAACTTCCAAAAAACCAATCACCTAAAAGTAATTTGGCACACAAATTGAGTTTTGCAATTATTTCAGCTTTAACAATAGGCCTAATTACCGGTTTCACCATGCTCCATTTATTAACTAATAAAGAAGATTCATTACTAGAAAGCACGGAAGAAAATATGAAAACCGAGCATGTTACAACACCTGAAGCATCTAACGCTGAAGATCATTTAGTAACCTATGAATTTCAATCTTTGCGAGCATTTACATTACAAATAGGTGTTTTTTCCGATAATGCAAATGCTGAACAGTTTATTGAATTATTAGATGACAAAAGCTATATGCCGGTTATTTGGCCCTATGATGGTTTACATTATGTTTTTATTGGACTAGCTCCGACTAAAGAACAAGCAGAAGATCTTAAGGAAATTGTTGTCCCAATAGAGACCGATCCGTTTATTAAAGAATGGCAAACAGAGTCTTTTACTAAACAAGTGTCACCAGAAGAAAAGCAATGGCTTGAATCCTTTACCGCCCATTGGGAAAGTGTGCTAAAGGATAAAGAAAATATTAATGACATTAACCAAAATTGGCAA
>Ga0209487_1002496_pt1 | contig 14959 bp, 15 predicted proteins | sample Poulit2012_FD_187524 | JGI IMG/M metagenome (GOLD analysis project Ga0209487, IMG submission 187524) | Agricultural soil microbial communities from Georgia to study Nitrogen management - Poultry litter 2012 (SPAdes) (version 2) | ecosystem: Environmental > Terrestrial > Soil > Agricultural land... | reverse complement strand
GTTCTAAAAGAACTTTATTTAAAACAGCAAAACAGCAAGTTATGAAATCAGGTCAATATGCATACCGTGACCGCAGACAGAAAAAACGTGATTTCCGTAAACTATGGATTACACGTATTAATGCTGCTGCTCGTATGAATGACTTGTCATATAATAAGCTTATGCACGGTCTAAAACTTGCAGGTGTAGAAGTTAACAGAAAAATGTTATCAGAACTTGCAATACATGATGAGAAAGCATTTTCTCAGCTCGCTGAACAAGCAAAAGCAGCTCTTAAATAAGTTAATTGTTATAAAAAAGATCAAACCGTCATCGGTTTGATCTTTTTTATATCTCATATAATTCACAAACTATGCAGTAACTAACGGGCTGTTTTCAAAGCAGACGTCATCGCGAATGTTTGGAATCTTCCGGATGGCTGCTTTCCATGGACACTGTTTTAGACTTCTATGCACAGGATGAAACCGTGAAGAAGACGTATAGATCGGGGTGAGAACGCATAGATCGAGGATGAAGACGCATGGAGCCGAACGAAGACGCATAGACCAAGGTAAAGGATCTTACTTCACAGTTTATATCTATTATGTAAGAAGATAATCCGTTAGTCCGATGGGGATGAGTTTATTCTATTCTAATTCTGATGTATGTCATATACGATTGGCATTTGTCATATATATTAATGAGGTGGGAAAATAGCTTCTTAAGGAGGTTAGTTATGGAACTAATTGGTAACAATATTATGATGTATATTGGTACAGGAGGATTGCTTGGCCCTCTACTGTTCATTAGCTTTCATTTATTAAGGCCCATCTTATTTTTGCCAGTCATGTTCATTTGTATTTCAGGCGGAATTTTATTTGGAACTCTTGCAGGCACATTATATTCATTAATTGGTATTACATTATCAAGTATTCTTTTTTATGGAGTAATCAAACGAATGCCTAGGATGCTGAAAAGGTTGACGGCGCTAAAAGGGAGATTAATAGGGCAACGTACGGAGATGACAACATCACAAATAGCTCTACTGCGTTTAGTTCCTTTTATTCACTTTCATCTATTATCTTTATGTTTGATAGACATGACAGCTAACTTTAAAGATTATATGAAATCATCCTTTATTTCAAACATCCCCTTAGCTATCGTGTATACCTCAATTGGTCAACAACTATCAAATTTATCCTCATTGCACATCTTCTTGATGTTATCTTCATTATTATTCTTAATTTTTATTTTACGAAAAAAAGAAATAACTATCACTTGGCAAGAATTTTTCCAAGTGAGCACATGAAAACGCTCATCACAACATGATGAGCTTTCATGGAAACTGTACAAGTAGGGATTTGTATGACTCAATCCATTTTCAACAAGAGCTGATTGATAGGATGTTTCCATTCTATTTTGGCGTAAGGATAACGGATGAGGATTTCTTTTTCTAGAAAATAGAGATCATCACGTGTAAACCCCTTTAAATCCATAGGTTGACGTGCTGTAATCTGAATATCAACAACTTCAAAAGATTCTTCCGTAGTTCCTAAATACTTTTCACCTTCAAAAAGACATCCTTTATAAACGAATTGAAGATTTTTTTTACTATTATTAGCTTCGTCCACAAAGTAAAAGTCATTGCTAGATTTCGCGATTTCTAATCGTCTTTGTGGATTTTTAAGATATTGTAAAATAGTGTAGAAAAGTATTACTAAAGCCATAAGTAAAAGGATGCGGAACATTATCACAATCATGATCAATCGACTCCCTGAACCATATTACCATATATACGGAAAAAGGTGGGAAGAGGTTTCATTAATCATTAAAAAATTAATTAATGTTTTATCTACTAAAAAGACATCTTCTTTTTTAAAGAAAATGTCTTATACCTTTCGTGCTTGAATAATGTTATTTATTCTTTTTAGCGAGTTCATTAAAGAAAGGAGTTGTCGGGTTTGCCAAGTAATGGCCACCTTCAATTTGTAGAGTTTGCCCGGTCATGAATTTGGATTCATCTGAAGCAAGGAACACAACTGCGTGACCAATATCATCTGGTTCTCCATGATAAGGAAGAGCATTGTGTTTTTCAAATTCAGCTTGCAAGTCCTCAGATAAGTTATTCTTAGCTGCAGGTGTTAAAATAAGTCCAGGAGCAACACCGTTACAACGGATATTGTCTTTACCATACTGCGTAGCTATATATTTAGTCAAATGTACCACAGCAGCTTTAGAGGCTCCGTAGGCTGAACGAATCGAATCACTTGCGAATGCCGCCATGGAAGCTGTGTTGATAATGGAACCACCACCTGCATCTTTCATATGTGGAATAGCATAACGAGAACCTACAACCACACTCTTAAGATTAACATTCATTAAACGATCCCATTCATCTAAATCTATGTTTACAACGTCTAAGTCTTTTTGAAGGTTAGTTAAACCTACATTATTATACAGAATGGTTAAGGAATTGTATTTATTAACTGTATAATCAATGGCATCTTTAATTGATTCTTGTACTGATGCATCAAGGAATATACCAGATGCCTCGCCGCCATCAGCTATAATTTCATTCGCAGCTTGTTTGGCACCTTCTTCATTAAAATCACCAATAACTACTTTTGCACCTTCTTTAGCCATGAGCTTTGCTGTGGATAACCCAATTCCAGATGCTCCACCTGTTATTAATGCGACTTTACCTTCTAATCTTCCCATTAAAATCACTCCTACTTTTATTAATAGTTTGATCAGGTACTAAGAAAATATTAACAACTTTATTACTTGTTCGTACAAGTAAATTATACCATTTTTGTTTACTCATGTCTTTTATAGAGCCGGTACAGTGTATACAATAAAACAGAGATAGAATATGTTTTATAAGATGTAGGAAAAAATGATACAATAAATGAAATTGACAAAGGAGTTGTATTAAGTGGATTGGTCATCTTTATTTAAAATGCAGGACAAGTTAGACCGCTATATAGAATCAAATCACGATTTGACTAGTGATCTATTTCATGAAAAAAGTTTAGCGCTTCTTGTTGAGTTAGGCGAATTAGCTAACGAAACACGTTGCTTTAAATTTTGGAGTACAAAACCAAGTAGTGCTAGAGAGACTGTCTTAGAGGAATATGTTGACGGTGTTCATTTTATTATGTCATTGGGTATTGATCAAGGCCTCTCTTTCAACTCGAAGCCATTAACTAAATCAGAACAACAGTTAACAGAAGTCTTTTTAAATGTCTTTGAAGCATGTACTGTATTTATCAATAACCCAACGCAAAAAAGTTATGAAAATCTTTTCAATAACTATTTACAGTTAGGTATTCAAATGGATATCGATGAGGAAGAAATTAGGAAAGCCTACATAAGTAAAAATGAAGTGAACTATATTAGACAAGATAAGGGTTACTAATTAAGGGAATTATATACGGTCAACTCGCTTTAATGGGTAATAGTAGAAAAAGCAATTAATATCCAATAGAGTAAAGATTAAATAGTGTCTATTTTTTCAAAAAAAAGTTATAATTAAGAAGACATGTTATTGAAGGAGGAAATAGCTACATATGACAAAATTGGATGAAACACTAGCCATGCTTAAAGACCTGACTGATGCGAAAGGTATATCAGGTCATGAAAAAGAAGCAAGAGACGTGATGACCAAGTATATCGAGCCTCATGCAGACGAAGTATTTACGGATAATCTTGGCAGTCTGGTTGCAAAGAAAACCGGGGATGAGAACGGTCCTAAAATTATGGTAGCTGGGCATCTAGATGAAATTGGATTTATGGTGACAAGAATAGATGATAAAGGTTTTGTATATTTTCAAACAATTGGTGGCTGGTGGAGTCAAGTTATGCTTGCACAGCGAGTGACAATTATGACTTCACAAGGTGATGTCACTGGAGTGATTGGTTCAAAACCACCACATATTTTAACCGCAGAAGCACGTAAAAAGCCGGTTGAAATTAAAGATATGTTTATTGACATTGGTGCTTCCAGCAGAGAAGAAGCTAAAGAATTCGGTGTAAAACCAGGAGATTCAATTGTACCGTATTTTGAATTTACTCAGCTTAAAAATGAAAAGATGCTTTTAGCTAAAGCCTGGGACAATCGTATTGGCTGTGCAATTGCTATTGAAGTACTTAAACAGCTAAAAGACGCTGACCATCCTAATATCGTTTACGGTGTCGGCACAATTCAAGAAGAAGTGGGCTTAAGAGGGGCAAAAACATCAGCTCATTTAATTGAGCCTGATATCGGATTTGGCGTTGATGTGGGAATCGCAGGTGATACACCAGGGATTTCTGAAAAAGAAGCGGATAGTAAACTTGGTGAAGGACCACAAATCATTCTTTATGATGCTTCAATGATCTCTCATAAAGGAGTTCGTGATTTAGTTGTTGAAACTGCGGAAGAGAACGAGATTCCATATCAGTTTGATTCGATTGCAGGAGGCGGAACTGACTCAGGCTCGATTCATTTAACTGCAAATGGAGTGCCTTCATTATCGATTACGATTGCTACACGCTACATTCATTCTCATGCAGCAATCCTTCACCGCGATGATTTTGAAAATGCCGTAAAATTAATTGTAGAAACGATTAAAAAGCTTGATGCTGAAAAAGTAAAAGAAATAAATTTAGCGTAATTTAAAAAACAGCTTATCACAAAATTAAAGTGGACCCCATGTCAAGGACACTTTGAAAAAAACTACTATCTTTTATCACTTTTACCTCCTATGCTTGTTCCAAAGGAGGAGTGGTGGCAAAGGAAAGCACACGTTCAAAACTTAGAGCGTGTGCTTTTGTCATCCATTATAAAAATGAATTATTTTAGAAGTTTGGCGGCATTAGAGTTTTCTGTTTTTCAAGAATGATATCTTTAAACCAGGCAACTGGGACAAGCTACACAAAAAATATGCTCCGCGATTTAAACAGGAATTCAGCATGGTGTTTGAACCATTGGGATCTCCGGTGACTTTACAAGGTGAGCAAGAGGATACACTCCCGTTTTAATAAATTCTGCATATTGATTAGGAGATAACTTTGCAAGATTCCATTGATAGCGATCGTTGTTATAATAATCCATATAGTCATCAATCTTTATTTGAAGTTCCGAAAATGTATTTAAATTGTGAAGGTTTTTCATATCATCTTTCATATGTCCGAAGAAAGATTCTTGCGGAGCATTATCCCAACAGTTTCCTCGACGCGACATCGATTGACGTAATTCTTTGTCATTCAGTAGCGATTGGAATTTCATACTTGTATAGTGTATGCCTTGATCGGAATGGATCAGGGTTTTCTGATTTTTAGGAATAGAGTGGTTCTCTATTAATTGCTTAATGGTTTTCAATACAAAATCAACTTCCAATGATTCACTAGACACATATGAGAGTATTTGATTGGTATAGGCGTCCTTAATGGTAGATAAATAGGCTTTCTGACCTCGACCAAAGTACAAATAGGTAATATCAGTAAGCAAGACTACTTTTGGACCGTAAGCTTTAAATTGACGTTCTAAATGATTAGGCTTTATTGTGTTTTCTTGTTTTGCTTTGGCCATTCGCCTGTACGGATTGGCTTTTCTAATCGGGCATACTAGATTGTATTTATTCATCAATCGTTGAATTTTTTTACGGTTCATCAGGATTCCTGTTTGAAGCAAACGCATATGAATGCCTCTTGATCCCTTATCATACCCACGGTGTTGATAAGCTTCTAAAATCAATTCAAAATCAGCGCGATCGCGTTTCTCTTGCTCGTTACGTTTATCTTCATTCTTGAGCCATCCATAATAACCGGAGCGAGAAACCTGCGCAATCTCACATAGCCACTTGATATTCAAGAGATTGTGATCTCTTTCTATTAATGTTTGGATGAGTTGATATTTTTCTTGTGCGAAACTTTGGCTGCTTTGCGATGGATAAAATTTGTTTTTTTTAAAGCCTCTATTTGTTGTTTTTGTAAGGCCACTTGATGTTTTAGATAGGCAATTTCTTCCTCTGACGTACGATTTTTCGTACGAGGGCGACCAGAATTTTGACTTCGAAGATCCACAAAGCCTTCCGGTCGCTCGCTCATCTTACGCATACGACGTGCGAATTCATCGACCCTTTGTTTACCTAACATTCGAGTATCAAAGCCTGCCTCTTGGAAAATTTGGGTAGGAAGTTTGCCAGAAGCATATTCCATCATGAAATGCACCTTGAAATCCTCTGAGTAAGTGATTGCTTTATAAGAAACTTTATCCACGTATGGATGACATTGTAACTCATGAACTTGTTCATCTGAAAAATAATTGACACCCATCATTCACACCTCATCATTTTATTTTATTGTACGATAAAAAAACCCTAGATAATAGAGGGCGACTGACTGTTTTTTATCAGTGTCTATTATCTAGGGTCCAGTTTAAAATAGTGGTAAGCTGTTTTTTAGAAGGTAATCTATGCATAATATTGATTTAAAACATTTTTAACATAGTTTTGGGTTTCTTTAAATGGAGGGATACCTTGATGTTTATCAACATTGCCTGGTCCTGCATTATAGGCGGCAAGAGCAAGTGATGTATTTCCATTATATTTCTTTAACATTTGGCTTAAGTATTTTGTTCCCCCGTTAATGTTTTGTGCGATATCATATGGATTATTAATTCCTAATCCTATCGCAGTTTGTGGCATTAACTGCATCAATCCTTGTGCCCCAGCATGACTTCTTGCTTGAGGATTATAATTGGATTCCATTTTTATAACAGAATGGATCAACTTTTCATCAACACCATATGTTTTGGCTGCGTTTGCTATGTGAGTGTTAATATTATCTGTTCCCCTTAGAGAAGTTGTAGAATCTGTGCCCGTCATGGAGGGAGTGTTGACTCCAGGAAGGTAATCCGTATTAGGTATGTTTTTAGCATTTATTGTTTGGTTGAGTTTTCCCGCTTGATTAATTTTTTCTAGAAGCATTTGTTGGAATGTCATATCACCAAGCAATGAGTTATATGTAGAATTATTATTTTCCGATGTCAATAAAGACATTGCTTGGTTTTGAACCATTTGTTGTAGTTGATTAATTTCCATATATGTACACCGCCTAATTAAGCATGATAACGATTGATTTAAAATTAGTCTTCCATTTTTAATTTTACTATATAAATAAGAAATAGCAATCTACTTAGGCAATTAATTCACAGATTTTTAATAGATTAACACGAGCTCTTTAAAGTGTTATGACTGTTTTTTCATTCTCTTTTAAAATCTCTTCATAAAAGGGATCGTCCCCAATACATAAAACCCGATCACAAAGCTTTTTTATTTCATCCATATCATGTGACGTATAAATAATCGCTGTTTGTTTAGTTATGGCTAGATTTTTAAGATATGTTCCGATTTCGTTTTTTGATTTTAAATCAATACCTACAGTAGGTTCATCAAGAAGAAGAAGACCCGGTTCATGGATAAGTGTAATTGCTAAATTTAATTTTCGCTTCATACCTCCCGATAAGGTATTGACTTTTTCTTTCCATCGGTCGAGCTTCATATCTAAACAAAGCTCGTGAAGGATTTTTTTACTCTTTTTTACCCAGCCTAATTTTTCAAAAAATATCATATTTTCTTCAACAGAAAAATCCTCCCACACCGCAATATCTTGAGGAACAAATCCGAGTGTTTTTCTAATTGTTTTGTTATCTTTTATATAATCCATATTATTTAACGAAATGGAACCAGAGTCAGGTCTGTCTATTGTTGCTAAAATTTTTAATAAAGTTGACTTGCCAGCTCCATTCTCACCGACAAGACCAATAATCTCTCCTGGATTTATTTTAAAGGAAATTTCTTTTAAGACTTGGTGGGTACCAAAGGCTTTTGAGACTTTTCTAACGTCAAGCATTGCGGTCATTCTCCTTTCTAAAATACCAAACAATCGTAAAAGCAGTTAGAATTATTGTCCATATCATAGTTATTTCTTCAGCTAAGAATGCATGAAAAGGATTTAACCAGGTAAAATTTTGGTAAAAACTGGTTATATCTTTAATTGGGAAAATTGCCCCACTCATGATTGCTATAATTAAAGTGAGTGCTACTGAAAAACTATAATAGTTAAACAATTTGCGAAAGCAGAGAGCTACTAAAAAACTACCTAATAAAATCATGAGTTTAAAAGAGAGTAAGGTTAAAATAAAGTTTATATTTTTAGCGGTGTATACTTGATTAATCATCATGAAAGAGACAATATCTACTAAAAATAAAATTATTGTATAAATAACTAGGTTTCTTAATAAGTATCTATGATGAGAAATATTCAAAAAGAAAAACCTTTGTCGTGTTGATGCAGTACGTTCTTTAACTACCCAATCAAATATAAAAAGACTACATAACACACTTAAAACTGCCCAGATTCCCCAAGGATTCAAAAGAGCATCTGTTGGTCTTTCATTTGTTTGATTGATATCACTATATGAAAATGAATTTTTTAACAGGTTCTCCTCTTCTTGAACTATTTCACTTGTTTTCACAATTTCATCCCAAGTCCACTTGTCTTTTTGGTAATACTCTTCGCTTAAATCGTTTACAATGTAAGCTGTTTTTGATCGCCCTGTATCTTGTTGGATAAGTGATACAATCATTTCTTTAACAGTAGTATAAGCAAAAGATAAATTAGAATGGTAACTAGTAACTAATCGATTACGATTACCTTGTCTAATTGATTCCTCATAGCCTTTTTTAATGATAAAGACACTATCAAGTTCATGTTTCTCTAATTTTTTTAATGCTTCGTCTTCATTTAATTTTTCAACAGCTAACAAAGAATTGTCTTGAATGGATTTATAGAGTGTCAAAGACTGCCTAGTGGATTCCTCAAGTACCATTCCGACTGGGATTTTAGAATCCTCGCCTAACTCATCTGCTATTTGAATAATAGTGATTGTACCAATAAGAGGTAAGATTAACCAAAAAATGAAACTTAACCAATGTTTTTTCAAATGGATGAAGCGAGTTAATATAGTATTTTTCATTATTTTCGCTCCTTCCATAAAGACACACCAATTAAAGCACATAAAATAGCCAGTGCAGATAGACTAAGTGGAATATAATCCACTAAAATTTGCCCGTAAAAAAATGTATCTTTGAGCCAATTGAAAGCCTGAAATGAAAATAAATAATTAGCTATATTCTCAATCGGTATGGGTAAGTATAGTGTGGGAATAATTGCTCCAGAGAACAAAAATAACCCGATGGTTAATGTGATTTGTAAGGCAATGCTTAATTTTTGAGAAGGAACCAATGATTCTATAAGTGCTATACTTAACAAAAAAGTAATACTATAAAGGAACATAATACTAATTATTTTCATATAGTCTTGCCAGACAAAACTAGTATTTATTATATTATCTAACCCTACTAGGGACAGAGACATAAGTATGCAACCTACGATAACTGATAAGACTATTTTTGCGGTAATTTGTTGTAGTCTCGTCACTCCATACAGCATGATACGATGTCTCATCCGGGCCGTCTCTTCTTGGTGAAAAAAAGAATAAAGCAATAAAAGCCAAGCTGTATTAATGATAAACCAACTTGCTAAACTATAATAGTCTAGTGGCGTGGCTGTAACAATATTATCTATCTCTTTTTCATTTAAAATATTGTCTTTACTTAATGTATATAAAAGAAATTCCTTAAATTGTTCAAATAGCAAATCACTACGGGCGCTTTGGTTAATTCCTAATTCCTTAGCGTAATAATTAATAGTAAGGATATTTGCTTGGGAAGCACTAATATGTCGTGTGAGACTCTCGATAAGTTCTTTAACAAGTTGGCTTTTTACGGGTTGCTCAGGATTACCGATAATGTTCAAGTCTACAGGGGTTCCTGAATATAAATCATTTGTAAATCCTTCCGGAAATATAATGTAAGAACTTAATTGGTTTGTTTTTATTTCATTATTAGCCTCTGTTTCATTCATGGGTACAATATTGATTGAATCTCCAAATTGGGAAGTTGTTTCAATAAGTTCAATGACCATTTGGGTTTCTTGTGATTGATCTTGGTCTATTAAACCAATATTAATCGGATCATTTTCGGAAGGTGTAAAGATAAAAATGAAAATAGTAGCTATCAAGGCTATAATAAAAAGAGGATAAAGCAAAAGGAGAGGAAGTGATATCCACTTCCTCCTAAGTTCCGTAAAATGTTGTTTCATAAAGAGTAAAACAAACTTTATAAAAGTCATCGTGCATCCGTCCATTCAATACTTCTACTTAACAATGAAACCAATATAAACTACCACATTGTGTCCATACTTCCATACAGCCATTCTTCTAATTGATTAGGAAGTTCGTACTGGAAGTATTCCATTAATTCTGTATCACTCATGCTACCAAGATTTTTGATATCTTTGTCAGTCGGTTGTTCAACATCTTTTGCTAATTTAGCTTCTTTTTCAATATTGATACTGAACATATCGCTGTCCACATCAGCATCATCTACACTTAATTCATGATTTGAACTCATTTCTTCTTTATCATAATCGGCTGTACCCGTCCATAGTATCTTGGACTCTATACCTGTATCATCAAAGGAGATGGAGCGGTCAAAATCCTTTTTATTGTCTTCTATCTTTTCAGTAGCTTCATAACGGATGGAATAGTCGGCATCTGATAGTTCAATAGAATCTGTCGCTTTTTCTTTATTGATTGAAAAATCACCGATAAGAAAAACAGTTTCTTGATCAAACTCATCTTCCACACCAAATTCGTACTCAAATGATTGTTCATTATCCGTTAATAACTGAGTGCCGTTAATATCGAATGACACTAAATCAGCATCAGACGTCCCCATTTCTAATATGAATTCTCTCTGGACAATCAAGTTTTTCTTTACCCAAATTGTAGAGGTTATTCCTTCAGGGATTGAAAGTTCATTGATTTCTTCAATGATCTCTTCCATGCCCTCTTCAAACTCCCCAATAAACTCATCTACATTCATTGTAGCATCCACTGACTCGCCTATGTTGATCAAATTATATAAATCATCAAGTTTCTCTTTAATATGCTCATCATTTGCCATTTTTTCAGCTACTGAACTAAGCAACCCCTTGACATTCTTTTCAGATAGATACATGATGATTTTGTCTGTATTCACTGAATTTCCATCAATTGTAACTTTTTCTTTATCAGTCTTAAAGGCATCGTTAGGAATTTCGTCATAGATCATTTTGATATATTCTTCTTTGAAATATTCCTTGTCTTCTTCAGACATGTAGCCTTCCATCCAATCGAATAAAGTACTGAAATCCACTTCAAGATCTTCATCAACAGAATAAGGATCTAGAGAATGTAGTACTTGACCTACATCCTGACCTTTTATTTGAATTAAATCATCTTCAAATGGTAAATCAACCAGTAATTCTTCAGCAGTCAAAGTGTATTCAAAGCCCTCAATCTCTACACCAGCAACACTACCTGTTAATCCTGTCGACATTATTTTATTGTCTAAATCCTTAGTGGTTGTTAAAGTAAGATTCGAGTTATTTACAATTTGTTCTGGACTAAAAAGACCTGTGGAAAGACTAGGACCACTGTTCATTTGAGCAGAAAGAACATACGTTGATTCTGAAGGATTTTCTTCAACTTTATTTCTCCATTCCAACTCATGGCTAAAACGTTGATCGATTATATCCATTATAAATTCAGATGATTTTTTTTCAGCTAAAAAGTATTTGTTTTTTGGTGACTTATTTATAAATGCATAAGCAGCAATACTACCACCAATTAGTAATACAGCAACTAGAATTATAGATATGAGTCGTTTCGAGCCACCTCCAGACTTTTTACTTTGTTGATCAGTTGTGTCATTCATTTTATTACCCCTTTTCAATTTAAATAATTCGTTAATATTAGTGCATAGTATACTGATACATCTTATACCATTTACGATAAAGACAGTCAATAAGTTTCAAAATTATAATGAATTAAATTAATTAGTTCTAAAAACCTAATTGATATTTTTTTTAGTGAAAATATAGTTCTTAATTCTTAATTACTTATTTTAAAAAAGAAGTTTTATACGTGGGAGGAATAATGAGTAGTTCTAAAGGAGTATTTTAATATAAGCAAAAAATAATGAATTCTTGGGATAAAATAAATTATAGATGTCAAAGACAAGCAATTGATACTATCGCTATAAAGCTATAACACGCTATTCTTATGCTAACAAAGTAATTTAAAAACCCGAACAATTCAACTCATTGTTCAGGTTTTATTTTCTACGTTATGTCTCAACCATAGGTTACAACAGTCAACTCAAGACGACTGTTTAACGCCTTGCTCTAATGCACTAATCATTGTTTGTCTATCTTGTTCATCGGATTGTTTCCAAATAAGTTCAAAAAGAACACCAAGACCAGGGAGCATTTTTTCTTCGCCATTTTGAATGGCATCAATAATGGTAGCCTCTAATTCTGATTGATCGTTTGATTCAATATTAGTTAAAATTGCCTTACGTAAATCTAAATTCACTATAACCTTCCTTTCTAAGTAATTCTTTAATACGTATAGTTTGACCATTTAACACCCGAGTATGTATATTAAACAATATTAGACGATAATTAGGGAATGAAGAAATCATGATTACATCTCTACAAAATGAGCAAGTGAAGCAGCTGCGAAAATTACACAAAAGAAAAGAGAGAGAAAAGTCCAAGACGTTTCTCGTTGAAGGTTTCCATTTAGTTGAAGAAGCTCATTATAGCGACTGGGAAATTTTGGAGGTTATTATTAAAGAGAATATCGAACTGCCTAAATCATGTGAAACCTATCCAGTGACTCGAGTCGGTGAAAAAGTTTTTAATCACATTGCACAAACAAATACACCTCAAGGTATTGCTGCAAAACTTAAAATGAAAAAAAACGTTAAGCCATTAAATGAAAAAGTGTTATTGGTTGATGCGGTTCAAGAACCAGGAAACTTGGGCACCATTATCCGTACTGCCGACGCAGCAGGGTTCTCTTCCATTATTCTTGGTGATAATACAGTAGATGTTTTTAACGACAAAACAATACGGGCTACTCAAGGCTCTCTATTTCATGTATCAATTGAACATAAAAATTTAAATGAAATTATTCCTGAATTACAGAAGGAGGACTACTTCATATGGGCTTCGGCACTTAAAAATGCAACAATATACAATCACATTAATCCCAGTGAAAAAATAGCTTTGATTGTTGGCAATGAAGGATCCGGAATTCAAGAGTCGCTACTTAACTTAGCAGACGAATTAGTTTATATACCGATTCACGGTAAAGCAGAGTCGCTCAATGTCAGTGTGGCGACCGGAGTGCTCATGTATTATATAAATAGTTAAACCTTGAAAATAGATAAGAAATTAATTATAATCAGTAATAACGTACAAAAAAATATGTGTAAGCTATGAAAGAGCCTAATGACAATATTAAGAGCGGTAAGTATATACCCTTAATAAATTGAGGAAAAGGGAAGAGTTGCCATAGACTGAGAGCATCTCACTACAATTCATTGTTCATGTTTCACTCTGGAGCTGGCACTTAGACCTTGGTTCTCCAAGTAAAGGTGTTCCGGATTTCTTCCGTTATAAGAACAAAGTTGGATGCATTTTTGATGTATCAACAAGGGTGGTACCGCGATCTAGTCTCGTCCCTTTTGGGGGTTGGGGCTTTTTTTTATTGCAAAAAAACAAAGAGTTAGAGAGAAGGATTATGAATAACTTAGGAGGTTGACTATAGATGAAGGAGCAACTGCAATCCATCCATCAAGAGGCAATTGAAAAAATTAAAAAGTCAGACAGCGCCAAACATTTACAAGAGTTAAAAGTAGCTTATTTAGGAAAGAAAGGTTCAATTACCAGTGTATTACGTGGTATGGGTAAGCTGTCTAAAGAAGAACGTCCTGTCATAGGTGATATTGCTAACAAGGTTAGAGAATCCATCACCCACACCATAGAAAGTAAAAAAGACGAACTGGATAGACATGCATTAGAAAAAAAGCTTGAGGCAGAATCAATTGATGTCACTTTGCCAGGTCGTCCTGTTGAAACAGGAGGCCCACATTTACTCACTAAAATTATTGAGGAAATTGAAGATCTGTTTATCGGGATGGGTTACGAGGTAAGAGAAGGTCCTGAGGTAGAGACGGACTATTATAATTTCGAAGCATTAAACTTGCCGAAAAACCACCCAGCACGTGACATGCAAGATACTTTTTACTTAACACCAGATCTACTTCTAAGAACACATACATCACCTGTTCAAGCAAGAACAATGCATAAATATGGCGGTCAGCAGCCTGTGAGAATGATCTGCCCTGGCATTGTTTACCGTCGTGACGATGATGATGCAACGCATTCCCATCAATTTACGCAAATTGAAGGACTCTATGTTGATAAAAATGTGCGTATGAGTGACTTGAAAGGAACCCTTGATGTATTTGCTAAAAAAATGTTTGGTGAGGATAGGGAAATTAGACTTCGTCCAAGTTTCTTCCCTTTCACTGAACCATCTGTTGAAATGGATATCTCATGTAAAGTCTGCCGAGGCGAAGGATGTTCCGTATGTAAAAATACAGGGTGGATAGAAATTTTAGGTGCTGGAATGGTGCACCCGAAAGTATTATCAAAGGCTGGATACGATCCCGAAATTTATACTGGTTTCGCATTTGGCATGGGGCCAGACCGTATTGCCATGTTGAAATATGGCGTTAATGATATTAGGCAATTTTATATGAATGATGTTCGTTTCTTACAACAATACCATAAGGCTTAAGGGGGCAAAGACACGTGTTAGTATCATTAAATTGGTTAAAAAATTACGTGGATATAAGTGGCATAAGTATAGAAGATTTAGCTGAAAGAATAACAAAATCAGGCATTGAAGTCGATGGGATTCATTATATTGCCGAAGAAAGCAAAGGGCTTGTCGTCGGTTATGTTGAATCTTGTG
>Ga0209487_1002494_pt1 | contig 14968 bp, 11 predicted proteins | sample Poulit2012_FD_187524 | JGI IMG/M metagenome (GOLD analysis project Ga0209487, IMG submission 187524) | Agricultural soil microbial communities from Georgia to study Nitrogen management - Poultry litter 2012 (SPAdes) (version 2) | ecosystem: Environmental > Terrestrial > Soil > Agricultural land... | reverse complement strand
TTTTCGACATGATGCAGGGTCAGGGCGCTGTAGATCAGGTTGAATTTTTCCCTGGGCAGGTCGTTGGGCACCACGCCGATGACGGTCTTGACGTTGTCCAGTCCCTTGCGGGCCAGCTTGTTTTTCAGCACTTCAAGCATGCCTTCGGAGCTGTCGATGGCGGTCAGGCGCTTGACAACGGGTGCTATCAGCAAGGTGGCAAGCCCGGTGCCGGCACCGAGCTCAAGCGCGGTCTCGCCCCCTTCGGGTTTGAGCGCGTTGCGCATGGCGCGGCCGATTTTCTGTCCGGTGTAGACGCGCTGCGGGTCCTGGTCCCAGTCGTTGGCAACGGCATCAAAACGTTGCTTGTTGGCGTGCTGATGGTCCATGATGTTTTCACTTGTCCGGGCTTTGGGGGATTTAATATCGTGGCGGAGGGGCGGCGGATCAAGTCGGCAGATGGATGAGGGACATGGCAATGGTTTTTGAGAACGACGGGGCTGCGGCAGCGGAGGATTCTGTGAGCCGCGGGGTGAAGGTTTTTATCGTGCTGCTGGCCCTGCTGCAGGGCGGGCTGCTGTATCTGGCCCGCGCGGGCGGCGCGTACGGGTGGTCGTTGTTTGCCGAAATCGGTGGCCGGGTGGGCTGGTATACGGCGGTGCTGGCGCTGCCCGCCGTAATGATGCTGACGGTTACGCGCCTGGATGATGGGCGATTTTGGCAGCACGTCGGCATGGCGGCTGTATTTTGTGCGCTGGTGGCAGGCTGGGCGATCTGGAGCGTGACCGGCGCGCCGGGGATTACGGAACAGGCGGTTCTTTGGCCATTCGGCATGGCGGTATCCATTGCGCTGTTTGTGGCGCTGCCGTATCTGCAGGCCCGGCAGGGCAGCGGCCGCTGGCAGGCAGCGTACACGGATCTGTTTGCCTATGCCTGGCAGAACGCGCTGACTCTGGCGCTGACGGGCGTGTTTGTCGGCCTGTGCTGGCTGGTGCTGTGGCTGTGGGCCAGTCTTTTCAGGCTCACGGGAATCAGCTATTTCAGCGACCTGTTCAGCGCCGAGCCTTTTGTTTATATGGCGACGGGGTTCATGGCGGGGCTGGGGATACTGATCGCCCGGCTGCAGCGGCGCGTGCTGGCGGTGACCCGTCAGATTCTTTTTGCCATCTGCCTGGGCCTGCTGCCGCTATTGGCAGCGGTCATGATCGGGTTTTTGTCCACCCTGCCGTTTACCGGCCTGGATGTGCTGTGGGATACCCGCTCGGCGGCGGCGACGCTGGCCGCGCTGATGGTGTTTTTTATTGTTTTTCTCAACGCGGTATTTCAGGACGGTGAGCAGGGTCGACCCTACCCTCTGCTGCTGCGCGGCGTGGTGGAGGTGGCCTGTATTGTGCTGCCCATCTTTGCCCTGATCGCCCTGTATGCGCTGTGGCTGCGCATTGGTCAATACGGCTGGAGCGCGCCGCGCCTGTATGCGGTGCTGATCATGGCTGTGCTGTTTGGCTACGCGCTTGGCTATGCGCTGAGCGTGGTGCGCCGTTATGTTCGCAACCGTCGGGGTGGCCAGGCATGGCTGCCGGGCGTCCGGCGGGTCAACGTTGTCATGTCGCTGGTGGTGATCGGGCTGGTGGTTCTGACCCACTCGCCGGTCAACGATCCCTATCGTGCGGCCGTGGCAAGCCAGACAAAACGCCTGGATGACGGCCGCATTAACGCCGGGCAGATGGATATCAAAACCCTGCGCTTTGACAACGGCCGCAGGGGTTACAGGGCGGTACAGGCGCTGCGCGATGTGCCGGCCTTTGCCGAAGACAGGCACCGGCTGGCCGATCTTGACAGGGTGATTGCCCAAAAACGACGCTGGCTGACATCTCCGCCGGGCGGCGAGTCGGCGCGCAAGCTGGCGGATATTGACGCGCTGCGAGAGCAAATAGAACGGGCTGAAGGAACGCCCGCGCCCGATAACGATTGGCTCGAGGCGCTGCTGGACGAGAAGCTGAACGCCGGCAACTGCCTGTTTGAAAATGCCGGCTGCGTGCTGGTGGAAAAGGATCTTGACGGCAGCGGGCGGCCCGAGCGCCTGTTGTGTGACGCGGGCCTTAACATACGCATACGCTGCGAGATTTCGCAGCAGACTGCCGCCGGTGAATGGCGCAACGCCGGACGGGTGGAGTGGCATTTCTTTCGGGGTGATGAAAATGAAGCTCGCCGGCGCCTCCTGCGCGGCGAGATTGAAGTCATGCCGCGGCCGTGGCCGGATCTCAAGCTGGAAGGCGTGCAAGCGGCTGTCATCACCGGGCCGTGTTGCACGGACGAGGAAGATGGGGGTGATGAGGAGGAATAAGGTCGCCTGACGGAGTTTTGGGAAGTCGGCGGTTTATGCTCAATAGATGTATGTACAATAAATGTTTGGCGTTAGAATGTTGGCAGGTTTTGAATTCTGCAACCGGAGACTGCCATTCATGAACCCGCCCAGCGACTACCTTGAGGACTATCAGCCCCACCCCTTTGACGCCCGCGCCATTGGCCGGCGCTTTCGTCACGCCGCCATTTTCGGCGCGCTGGAAGCGCTCGGGCCCGGTGAGGCCATGCGCTTTGTCAACGATCACGACCCGCTGCCGCTGCTGGCCCAGATGGAAAACCATTTCGGCGAGCGCGTGGCGGTGGTGTATCGCCAGCGCGAGCCGGGCGCCATTGTCATCGACTTCATCGTGGTGAACTGACGTGGCGCTGGTGAGCTATTTCGATCAGTTGCCGTCGATCAGGCTTTACGACGGTCTGGCGCAGCTGTTGGGCAGCAGCGATGACGGCATCATCGAGTATCGCTACAGCGATGCGGTGCGCCTGGCCGGGCACTCCTGCCCGACCGTGGCCGGTGCCTGGCTGATGAGCCGTGCCGGGCTTGAGGCGCTGTACGGCGATGACATGCCGCAGCGCGGGGCGGTCAGTGTTTTCATGCCGTCGAACGAAAGCGAAGGCGTGACCGGCGTGATTGCCCAGGTGTTTACCCTGGTTACGGGTGCGGCGGCGGACAACGGCTTCAAGGGGCTGGCCGGTCAGCACCGGCGCGCCGGGCTTTTGAGCTATGACCAGCGCGCCATTGACGGCATTCGCATGCAGCGCAACGACAGCGGTCGCACCGTCGAGCTGGGCTACGATCCATCCATTGTGCATGGAAGCCCCGAGGCTTCAGGGCTGCTGGGCTTCATTCTTGGTGGCCAGGCGAGCACCGAGCAGAAACAGCGGTTTGGCCAGCTGTGGCAGGATCGCGTGCAGCGCATTTTGCAAGACCACCATGATGATCCCGACGTGGTGCAGGTGCGGGTGGTCGACGACGGTCGCTGAACCCGAAAAAAAGAGCTGTGCCCGGCTGACGTGAGACGATGGGTGGCGCGCCGGCCTTTAACTTTAGACTTTGCTGATATAATGCCTGCATTGACGCAAGCAGGCGGCCAGCCCTGATGCCGGCTGAGCCGAAGTTTTCATGACAGACGATATCAGCAGAAAGAAAATTGCCGTTGTGGGCAGCGGGTTTGGGGCACTTTCAGCCGTGCGAGCGCTGCGCGGCGAAGGCTTTGACGGTGATCTGACGGTGATTTCTCCGCAGGCCGAGCTGCATTATTTGCCCGGCATGATCTGGATACCGGCGGGGCTGCGCCGCCGCGAGGATCTGGTGGTGTCGCTGGAATCCTTTTTCAGGCGCATGAAGGTGGATCATCACGCCTCATGGGCCACCGGACTGTCGGATGATGCGCGCGTGGTGCACACCACCGAAGGCGATGTGGCCAATGACGGATTGTTGATTGCCAGCGGTGCGCGCTTCATCAAAAAACTGCCGGGCATGGAGCATGTAATCATTCCCTGCCAGGGTATGGAGGCGGCTGAAAAAATCCGCGAGCGCCTTGCCAGCATGGACGAGGGCTGCATTGCGATCGGCTTTGCCGCCAATCCCGAGGAAAAATCAGCCGTGCGCGGCGGCCCCATGTTCGAGTTTCTGTTTGGCATCGACCGGCAGCTGCGCCGTGAAGGGCGTCGCGACAGGTTCCGGCTGGTGTTTTTCAATCCGTCGGAAAAGCCCGGTCTGCGGCTGGGCGAGAAAAGCGTGCAGCGCCTGCTTGCCAGGATGGCCAAAAGAGACATCGAGACCCGCCTGGGGTCGAAGCCAACGGGGTTTGAGGCTGACAGGGTGATGACCGAGGGCGGGGACTTTCAGGCCGATCTGATTTTGTTCATGCCCGGTCTGACCGGGCCCGAGTGGCTGGACAACACCCGGCTGGAGCGCTCGCCGGGCGGGATGCTGGCGGCCGACCGGTTTTGCCGCGCCGGTGGCGCTCAGCGCGTCTATGTGGCCGGCGACAGCGGCAGCTTTCCGGGGCCCGGCTGGATGCCCAAGCAGGCTCATATGGCCGACTTGCAGGCCGGGGCCGCGGCGGCCAACCTGGTAGGCGAGCTGCGCGGGAAAAGCCCGTCGCACGAATTCAAAACAGAGCTGATGTGCATCATCGACGAGCTGGATCGCGGCACGCTGGTCTATCGCAGCGAGAAAAGGCAGTTTTCCATTCCGGCCAACCGTTTGATGCACTGGGCCAAGCGCCGCTTTGAAAAACGCTATCTGGCCCGCTATCGCTGATAAGGTGGGCGGCGCCGAACACTAGCGTCCGCCACCACCACCCCCGCCGCCTCCGCCGCCGGAAAATCCGCCCCCGCCGCCGCCCGAACTGCTGCCGGGTGGCTTGGATGAAGAGGCAATCTGCGAGGTCAGCCCGGAGCTCATGGCGCGGGTCATGTCGTTGATATTGGCGGTGCGGCTGCCGTGGTACCAGGCCATGGCGCCGGCCGCGGCCGCAGCGGCGCTGGCGCCAACCGCCAGGGTGAATTTTTTGGTCCAGGCGTCTTCGACTTCCAGCGCCACCGCATAGGGCAGCAGGCGCTCGTAGCGCTCGGCGTCCAGCTCGGGCATCCTGTCATCGCCCGGGCCGCGCAGCGCGGCCAGGTCGTCTTTTTCGGCCACGCTCAAAAACAGCTTGAGACCCTCGATTTCATCCAGGAGCCGGCGGCCCTCATCGGTGGGCGCACGCACCACAAGAGCGAACACGAATATTGTGAGCGCCATCAGGGCGACCACGCCAAATGAAAACAGCCCGAAACCGCCACCGCCGGCAAAGTAGACCAGCGCCGCGGGCGCGCCTGCAATCAGCGCGGCGACAATGACGCTGGGGTAGTTGCGGTTGAACAGCTTGGGCTCAAAACGCTTGATCAGGCGCTTGTGGTGAGCCCCCTTGGCGGCCTGTATTTTCTTCGCCTGGGTGTTTTTCAGCTCGATTTCGCTGGCATTGCCAGGGAAAAGCTTTTCGGGCAGGGCGGCCGGGATATGGCCCGGAACCCTGGAAGGATCGAGTTTTTCAAGGCGCCAGCCGCTGCTGGCCTTTTTGCCGTCGTGGTGGATGTTGAGCGCGCCGCCGACAGCCAGATGCAGAAGATCGGCGGAAAAGCAGCGGTCGTCGTAGCTGTAGCGGGTCATCAGGCGCAACCCGGCCGGGGTAAAGTCCTGCGGCGGCTCGTAGCGGGCGTAAATGGCGCCCGGCAGAGGATCGCGGCCCACCTGGTGCCAGCGCACTATGCAAAAGGCCAGCAGCAGAAAAAACCCGGCCACCATCACCAGGTTGCCCAGGTTGTCGCGAAAGAACCAGGCGATCCTGGTCAGCCTGCCCGGCTCGGACACCAGGCCCTTGGGAAATCCGAGCACGATGGTCATGCCCTCGCGGCGATCAAGCGGCGCGGTCAGTTCCCAGCGCACCACGCCCGGCTCGACGACCCGGACGCGGGCATTTTTGTCGCGGCTGCCCTGCCGGCCGGTATAGGCGTCCAGCTGCAGGTCGGCCGCCTCAACCGGCTCGGGCAGGCGAACCTCAACGGAGCCCGACTTGATGGGAAACTGCCAGCCGGTGCCGATGGCATTCCAGTACAGCTCATCGTGGCTCTTGAAGAATCCGAGCTGGCGCGAGGTTGTAAAACGGAAGGTGAAGCGGTATTCGGCCGGCACGTCCAAAAAGCTGTCATCGCCGGTGTTGATGCGCACCCCGTTGCCGCGTGATTCTGTAAACCAGGGCTCGCTGCTGCCGTCGCGCTCGACCGAATGCACGTCCAGATCAACCCTGACGCGGTTGCCGAAGCGGTCCTTGTAGCGGGTGGGGAAATCACGGTAAATGCCGCGGCGAATGGCCTTGCCCTCGGCTTTTACGGTGATGTGCTCGGTAACGTCCATGCGTCCGTCGGCCAGGATATCGACCGTGCTGTGATAACGGGTGATTTCCTCGCTGGCATGGATCTGGCAGGCCGCAAGCAGCAGGCCGATAAGCAGAACAAGTTGGCGCACGGCAGGTTTCCGGAGAAATTTAGTTGATACTACCGGAAGGTGACAATCAGGAGAGCGCGACAATCGCGTTCAGTTCTTGAGCGTTGCGCGCGCCAGCAGCAGGGCCGGGATGGCGCCGATGATCAGCAGCGTCAGCCCGTAGGGCGCGGCGGCGGCAAAGTCGAGCACCTCGCCCTCGGTGGTGGTCCACAGGCGGGTGGCCAGTGAATGCTCGCCGGTGGGGTGCAAGAGCAGCGTGGTGGTCAGCTCCTTGCCGGCGTCCAGGCCGACAAGAAGGGCGCCCACGCCTATGGCCGGCAAGGACAGGGGCACGGTAATGCGGCCGAAGGTCGACAGCGGCCCCTTGCCAAGCGCGCGCGACATCTCGTCGAGCTGGATCGAGGCCTGGGCTACGCCCACCTGCTGGGTACCCACCGCCAGCGGCAGGTACATGACCACATAGCCGATGACCAGCAGCGCAGCGGTCTGGTACAGCGGGAACAGCCACTGCACCGATATATAGACCAGGGCCAGTGCCATGATGACGCCGGGCAGCGCGTGGGCCACCCACACCGAGCGTTCGATAAGCGAAGACAGGCGACCGGGAAAGCGCACGGCCAGCAGGGTGATGGGCAGGGCGCACAGGGTGGCAACCAGCGCGGCCCAGCCGGCCCACTGCACGGTGTTGAGCGTGGCCGAGCGCAGCATGGGCCAGTCAACCGCCGTGCCCTGCCCGCCCAGGTTGCTGATCAGACCGCTGGCGGTGATCCACAGCGGAACGGCCAGCGCGGCGGCGGTAATGGCCGCACTCAGCGCCAGCCACAGTGGCGTGGTCCAGCCCAGGCGCCAGCGCATGGGCGGGCGCGGCGAGCCCTGGCCGGTGCGCACCGGGCGCGGTCGGCCGCGCACCAGTCTGTCGATGAAAAGAACGGCGACTGCGCCCAGCGCCAGCACAACGGCCAGCGCGCGGGCGGATTCGGGCTCGCCCAATATGGTGACGCGCTGGACAATGCCGGTGGTCAGGGTCTGGTAGTTGAGCATTTCAACCGCGCCAAATTCGGCCAGCACGTGCAGGGCGTTGATCAAAAGGCCGGTGGCGATGGCATAGCGCAGCTGTGGCAGGGTGACGCGCAAAAAGGCGGCCGCCGGGCCCTGGCCCAGCGAGCGCGAGGCCTCTTCCTGGGCCGGGTCGAGCCTGCGCAGCGCGGTCAGCGTGGGCAAAAACACATATGGAAACAGGGTCAGCGACATGATGACCACCGCCCCGCCCAGGCCGAATATCAGCCGCGATCCGGGAAAATACTGATAGCTGAAAGCCACCCAGGCGTACGAGCCGACGAAGGTGGGCACGCCCAGGGGCAGCGTGAACAGCACCGTCCACAGGCGCGCCAGCGGCAGACTGGTGCGCGCAATGAGCACGGCCAGGCCGACGCCCAAAAGGCCGGTCAGCAGGCAAACACCAACCAGCAGGGCAACGGTGTTGCCGATCAGTGGCCAGGTGCTGGGGGTGTTGAGCTCGCGTAAAAGCAGCTCGAGGTTGAAACCCTGGCGCAGCAGCAGGTAGGCGGCCGGGGCCAGCGCCGCCAGGGCCACCAGGGCCGCCGGAATGACCAGAAGTTTGGGCGCACTGCGCCGTCGCGCCCGCCAGCGGCGGGCGCCGGTGCCCGGCGGATGGCCCAGAAGCGCCGACGAGGTGGCGTCGGAGGATGCCGGTCCTGTTGTCGGCGCTTCAGTCATGGTGTGCGGCCTTGAGTGCGTGGGCCAGCCGGATCAGATGATGCCGGCCTGCTTGAGCAGGTCGCTGGCCTCGTCAACGTTGTCCAGCTCAGCCTGATCGAATTCAGGGAAGGTCAGGGTGTTGATGGCCGGCAGATCATAGACACTGTCGACATTGCTGTTGACCGGGAACTGGGGGCTGGACTCGGCCACCACCTTTTGGCCGCCTTCGGCAGCTACCAGCCAGTCAAGGAACTGCATGGCCTCGGTCTGCTTGCTGCTGGACGCCAGTACGCCGGCTCCGGAGGCCAGCATCAGCGCACCGGCATCTTCGTTGTTGAGAAAATGCACGCGTGAAACGATGTCTTCCGGGTGGTCGCTGTTGCGCGTCATGATGTACCAGTAATAGTGATTGGACAGGCCGAATTCATGCTGTCCGGCCTCGACGCTGTCGCGCACCTTGCCGTTTTTCTGCTCGTTGATGCCGTTTTCGCGGATGCCCTTGAGCCAGTCGAGCGTGGCATCGGCGCCAATGGTGTTGATCAGGTAGGCGGTGGTGGAACGAAATGCCCCCGAGGGTGCATAGGCAAAGCGCCCTTTCCATTCGGGGCGGGTCAGGTCAAGGATGCTTTCGGGCAGGTCAGCCTCGTCAATGAGTTCGGGGTTGAAATAAAACACGCGCGAGCGCGCGGCCCAGGGCAGCCAGCTGCCGCCGGCGGGCACAAAACGCTGCGCGGATTTGGCCAGAATGTCCTCGGGGACCGGTGTCAGCAGGCCGCGGCGGGCCAGATCGCCCATGGGGCCGGGCTCTTCGGTAATAAAGACATCGGCCCGTGAACGCTGACCTTCTTCAATAATCTGGTTGGCCAGGGCGCCATCCTTGCCGGCGCGCAGCCTGACCTGAATGCCGGTGTCGCGCTCAAAACCGTCTGCAAGGGCCTTGGCCAGCGATTCGTGCTGGCCGGAATACAGCGTGATTTCAGTGGTTTCGGCTGCTTTGTCGACGGACTGGTCCGCTGCTGTCTGGTCGGTGTCGCCGGGCGAGCAGGCGGCCAGTGCAAATGCCAGCAGGATGGCAAATATCGGGGCGATGCTGCGCAGTATGGGACTCAGGTTGCGTTGCCTGTTCATTGCTGGAAATCTCCGGAATTGTAAGGAATGGTTCAGATTGAATTACAAGGGTTTTCAGCCCAGAAGCCGCAGGTGATCCGGTGACTTGCGGTCATCGCTGCGGCGAGAGGAAAGACGGTCGAGGATGCGCACCTTGACGTTGCTGCCCACCGGGGGCATGCCGGTGCCGCCCAGGCGAACAAGCAGTGGCGTGCCATCATGCAGGCGCAGGCGCACCAGGCCGTCATGGCCAAAAAAGCTGGCGCCGGCAACACTGGCCGGTGCGCCGCCGGAATCGGTCAGCTCAAGCTGCTCGGGGCGCAGGACCAGCACGTTGCGGTCGTTGCGCCGGTGTACGGCCGAGCTGTTGACGCACACATCGCCCAGCGCACATTCCACCCGCTGCAAGCCATCCTCGCTGGTCAGAACACGGCAGGGCAGCTCGACGGACTCGCCAAGAAATGCAGCCGCCTCCGGATCAACCGGGTCGGCGTAGACGTCAAACGGGGTGCCGGTCTGGATGACCTTGCCATCGCGCATCAAGGCCACATGGTCGGCCAGCGACAGGGCCTCGTTTTGATCATGGGTCACCAAAACGGTGGTGGTGCCGAGCTTTTTGAGAAGTTCGCGGACTTCTTCGCGAAGCTCCACGCGCAGCGCGGCATCCAGGGCTGAAAACGGCTCGTCAAGCAGCACGGCGGCCGGTTCGGGCGCCAGGGCACGTGCCAGGGCCACCCGCTGTTGCTGTCCGCCCGACAGTTCATCGGGGCGGCGGTTGCCGTAACCGGCCAGCCCAACCAGGGAAAGCATTTCCTCTATGCGCTCGCGACGCTTGCAGCGCTGTGTTTTTGACCAGGCGCGGCGCCATTCACCAGGCAGGCCGTAGGCAATATTGGCCGCCACAGTCAGGTGCGGAAACAGGGAGCCTTCCTGGGTAACCACGCCGATGCTGCGGCGCTCGGGTCGCACAAAAATGCCCGGTCCGACCACGTGACGGCCATCAAGCCAGACGCTGCCCGAGTCGGGACGATCGAAGCCGGCAAGAATTCTCAGCAGGGTGGTTTTTCCGCAGCCTGAAGGCCCAACCACGGCGGTGAAGCTGCCGGCGGCCACGTCCAGATCCACCCCGCTCAGGGCGTGCACGGGCTCTGGCCGACCTGGAAAAATCCGGGTCAGGCGGCGCACACGAAACATGGACTGTGACGGTTCTGGCATGGGCTGGGTTTGGTATCCGGCTGGAGCCTGTCGACTCAAATGCAAATGCGAATCATAACCATTTAGCTTGACGGTGTTTTGTAGTTTACCATGTTTTCAGCGCGTTCAACGTCTGATTGATCAATGTCACCCGGATGTTTATGCTGGTGGCGGACCGGTTGGAATGCAACGGACACAGCGCGCCGCTGACTGATTTGGGCAAGGAGTTTGACGGCCGCAGGACACTCACACTTGCCGATATGGAGACGAAAATGACCGTAAAGCTGGCTGTTATCTATTACTCGACCTATGGCACCAATCACAGCATGGCCACCATTGCCGCCGAGGCCGGCCGTGAAGCAGGCGCCGAAGTGCGGCTGATGAAGGCCGCCGAAACCGCGCCGCCCGAGGTGGTGGCCGGCGTTGAGGCCTGGCAGGCCCAGGCCGACAAGACGGCGGACATTCCCGAGGTAACGGCCGATGACATGGTGTGGGCCGATGCCTTTCTGATTTCGGCCCCCACCCGCTACGGCATCATGGCCAGCCAGATGCGTGCCTTTATCGATACGCTGGGCGGTATATGGCAAAAGGGCCATCTGGCCAACAAGGCGGTGACCGCCATCACCTCGGCCCAGAACATGCACGGTGGCCAGGAGACCACGCTGCTGTCTTTTTACGCCACCGCCTTTCACTGGGGAAGCGTGGTGGTCACCCCCGGCTATACCGACCAGGCGGTGTTTGACACCGGCGGCAACCCCTATGGCTACAGCCACACCCAGGGCCAGGACTTTGACGACAAGGCCCGCTCGGCCATTGCGCATCAGACTCGCAGGGTGATCGGGGTGGCCGAAAAGCTGATTGCCTGAAGCCCGGGTACAGCCGCAGCCCCCATAAAAAAGCCCCGCCGCGGCACTGCCGGGCGGGGCTTTTTGTCATGCAAAAAGCGATTCAGTCCTCTTCGCTGTCGCCCAGGTACTTGTCCAGCCAGTCGTGCGTTTCTTCCCAGAAATGGCGCGCTTCGGGCCCTTTCATGATCCAGTGGTTGGCGTCATGGAATACCAGCAGCCTGGAAGGCACCTGCTTGCGCTGCAGGTAGCTCCATGCGGCTATGGTTTCATTAATGGGTACGCGGTAGTCCAGCTCGCCGATGGTCAGCATGGTGGGCGTGGAGAAATTATCGGCATAGGTGGCCGGACTTTGCTCGGCCCAGATTTTGCTGTCGCCCCAGGGCGGCCCGCCGTTGATGCGCTCGCGATGGTAAATCGAGTCGCTGGTTGACCACTGACCTTCCAGGCTGATGAGGCCGGCATGCCCGATCAGCGCGTCAAAGCGGTCGGAGGTGGCCAGCAGCCAGTTGACCAGGTGCCCGCCGTAGCTGGCGCCGGTGGCCGCCAGGCGGTCGGCATCAATAAAATCAAAGCGCTCTATGGCCTCGTCCATGGCCTCGATGAGCTCCTCGCCGGGTGTGGCCAGTGGATCGCCTTCAATATTGCGTGAGAATTGCGCACCGTAGCCCACCGAGCCGGTGTAGTCGGTTTGCAGCACCACATAGCCGGGCGCGGCCAGAAGGTGCGGGCTCCAGCGCACGTGATCGGCGTCCAGCGATGATGAGAACGGGCCGCCGTGGATGTTGAGCACCAGCGGGTACTTTTTGCTTTCGTCAAAATTGGGCGGCAGGATGATCCAGTTGTGGATTTCGCGGCCCTTGCCGGACGTGAACCAGAACTCCCTGAATTCAGGGCGGTCGACGCCCTCAAAGGCCCCATCGTTGAAGTCGGTCAGCGCCTCGTGCCGGCCGCTGTCGGGATTGACTTCAACCACCTCAACCGGCCGGGTGGCGCTTTCCCACAGGGCCACCGGGTATTGGCCGGTGCCGGCCACACCGCTGTAAACGCCGCTGCTTTCGCTGTTGATGGCGCTGACCTGGCCGCCCTCGGCAGGCAGGCTGAACAGGCGGGCACGGCCGTGTTCCAGGGCGGTGATATAGATGGTTTTGCCATCGCCGGAGAAGTCGTAGTTGTTGACCGAGCGGTCGAAGTCGGCGGTCAGGATTTCAAGATCACCCATTGCGCTGCCCTGCCAGGGCGCGCGGGCAATTTCGGTGTGGTTGTAAACCCACTCGTTGACCGGCGTGTAGCTGCAGTAGACAAAGTCGCCGTCGGGCGAGAAGCGGGCACCTGAACAGCTGAAGTTGCCTTCGGTCAGCGCCCGGGCCTCACCGCCTTCGGCCGGCACCAGGTAGAGGTGACGGTTGACCGGCGCACGCACCGCCTGGTCGAGATTTTCGGTGGCGGTGACAACCAGGCCTTTACCGTCGGGGGTCCACTCGGCCTGCAGGCCGCCGTCGTAGCCGCTTTTACCCACCAGCTCGCTGCCGAACATCAGATCGGCCGGCTCGGCGCCGCTTTTGGCGACCTGGACAAAAAGACGGGTCTGCTTTTCATCACGCCAGTGGTCCCAGTTGCGGATGGGGAACATTTCATAGGAAGACACGTTGATATCGCTGTCCTTTTCTTCCTTTTTACGCTCAGCGATGGCCTCGGCGCCTTCGGTGTCTGCCCACACGCTGCTCTGAAAGGCGATTTTGTCGCCGTCCGGGCTCCACTTGGGGCGGCTGGCGCCGGTGGGAAAGTCGGTGATGCGCACCGCCTCGCCGGGTCCGGCCATGTCGAGCACATAAATCTGGGCCGCTTCGTCGCCGCTGGCGCTGCGCTTGGCTGAAAAGGCGATTTTGCTGCCGTCGGGGCTCCAGTCCACGCCCGATTCACCGCCCGGCGTGGAGGTCAGCTGTCGCGGTGACTGCGAGCCGTCCAGCGCAATCAGCCACAAATCGGATGTCTGATCGTCCTTGTCGTAGGCCGGCTCAGTGACCGATACCACGGCGTGGTGGCCATCGGGGCTGATGACCGGCGCGCTTATGCGTTTGACCAGCCAGATATCTTCATGGGTGGTAGCCCTGGGCTCTGTCTCGTCGGCCAGGGCCGCCAGGGGCGCGGACAGCAGCAGGGCCAGACCCGTGGCCACAAGGCCGCGGTACACCAGTTTGAAGTTCATGGTTTCAAGTCTCCAATATTTTTGCGCCCACCATCATAAGGGTGTCAGGATTGCCATTGGTCGCAAAATTGGCGTCCCGTGAAACTGCCCGGGAAAATGCCGGTCTTTATGTGGCCAGCCGCCCGCGCCGCAAAAATGGCAAACTGACTGCAATGAGCAAACGGAAAAGACGATGGGATACAGCGCAATTGGCTGCAGGCTCCAAAAGGCTGATTGACCGCGTGCCAGCCTGGGCCGCGGGTGAAGGTGCGCTGGTTGCGGTGTTTTTGGTGCTGGCGGTGGCCGCAGCCTTCGTGCCGCGCCCGCAGCCCCTGCCCGACTTTGGCGCCATTGAGCAGGTCGCTGAGCGTAAACAGGCATTTTTTGAATACATGACGCCGCTGGTTGAGACTGAAAACGGACGTATTCAAAAAGAGCGCCGGCAGCTTTTGAAGATTGCCGGCCGCCTTGCGAATGATCGTCAGCCGAGTATTCTCGATCGCAACCGGCTGGCTCACCTGGCAGTCAAATACGACCTGAGCTGGCCGGTTGACGACTGGAACGAGGCGCTGTCCACGCTGCTGCGGCGGGTTGATACGGTGCCGGCCGGGCTGGTGCTGGCCCAGGCGGCCGAGGAGTCGGGCTGGGGGCGGTCGCGATTTGCCAGGCAGGGCAATAACCTGTTCGGGCACTGGTGCTACGCAAGGGGGTGCGGAATTGTGCCGGCCGGGCGGGACACCGGCGCAGCGCACGAAGTGGCCGCGTTTGATTCGGTGCGCGATTCGGTGCAGCGCTACCTCTACAACCTCAACACGCATCCGGCATACCGCCCGTTTCGTCAGCTGCGTCAGGCGGAAAGACAGGCGGGGCATGAGCCGCGCGCCCTTGTTCTGGCAGCAGGGCTGGGGAACTACTCGCAGCGCGGTGAAAATTACGTGGCCGATATTCGCAGCATTATTCGAACCAACGAACGCCTGATCGACCGGGCAATTAAAAACAGTGGGCAAGACACGGAGGCCATATCGGGATGATGCGCGCCCTGGTATTGGCAGCTCTTTTGCTGCCGCTGGTTTCTGCCGGCACCGAGCCGCACGCGGTGGTGCTGCTCTATCACCATGTCGACGACAGCACGCCGGCATCGACCTCGGTGTCGCCTCAAGTGTTTGAGCAGCATCTGGACTGGCTGGAAGAGCATGATTACGAAGTCTGGCCGCTGGAAAGGCTGGTGTATGCGTTTGTGGACGGGGCGGAAGAAACGCCCAATCGCGTGGTAGCCATCACCTTTGATGACGGCTTCGAGTCGGTTTACGCGCAGGCCTGGCCGATGCTTGAAAAGCGCGGCTGGCCGTTCGCGGTGTTTGTCAACAGCGATGCGGTCGACGCCGGCCACTCGCCCTACATGGACTGGAAGCAGCTTGAAGAGCTGGCGTCGGCCGGGGTGACCATTGCCAATCACAGCGCCAGCCACGGGCATTTGATTGCGCGCGCGAAAGACGAAAATCGCCGTGCCTGGAAAAAGCGGGTCGCGCAGGACATCGAGCGCGGCCGGCGGCGCATGGCCGATGAAACGGGCTCGGACTC
>Ga0209487_1002493_pt1 | contig 14971 bp, 15 predicted proteins | sample Poulit2012_FD_187524 | JGI IMG/M metagenome (GOLD analysis project Ga0209487, IMG submission 187524) | Agricultural soil microbial communities from Georgia to study Nitrogen management - Poultry litter 2012 (SPAdes) (version 2) | ecosystem: Environmental > Terrestrial > Soil > Agricultural land... | reverse complement strand
CTCCTGAGGCCGTCCCTACACCTGCAATTTCGTTTGGGTATCCGGACGAATTGCCCAGCTTACACCACAGTCCCCAGTTTTTGTCCCATAACGGTCACTGAGTCGGCCAGGTAGGCCGCGTCCCACTGCACCTTGCCTTTGGGAAATAGCACAATCACGGTGGAGCCGAGCTTGAAGCGGCCCATTTCTGCCCCGGCGGCCAGTTCTATGGCCTCATTGCCGGTGTAATCGGTGGTGGCGATCGTGCGCTTGGCCGGGGTCACATCCTCGGCCCACACCGTATCAATACCGGCCACAATCATTGCCCCAACCAAAACCAAAGCCATTGGGCCTGCCTCGGTATCAAACACGGCGACGGCGCGTTCGTTGCGGGCGAACAAACGCGGTACCTGACTGGCGGTGGCCGTGTTGACCGAAAACAAATCGCCGGGAATGGCGAGCATGCGACGCAGCCGTCCGGCCAGGGGCATATGTACCCGGTGGTAATGGCGAGGCGAGAGATAGATGGTGGCAAAATGCCCATCGGCGAACTCCGCCGCTAGGGCTTCATCGCCACCGAGCAGCTCCAGGGCGCTATAATCTTGCCCTTTGGCCTGAAAAATTCGTCCTGCCTCAATGTCCCCAAGCTGACTGATAAACCCATCCGCCGGACAGACCACCGCACCGGGCTCGGCACAGATTGGACGCGCATCCGGCTTGAGGGGGCGGCAAAAAAACTCGTTGAAAGACCCATAGTTTCTTGGGTTTTCTTCCAGCGCCTCGGACATATCCACATTGTAGCGTTTGATAAACCATTCAATAAATGTGTTCTTTACCCAGGGGCGGCGGCAGCGTGCCAATGCGCCGGCGGCGCGCGATAATGCGTGCTGTGGGGTAATATACTGTAGCAGGGCAAAGAGTCTGGCTTTGATCATCGCAATGGGCATCCGGGTAAATTTCAAGGCGCATACTAGCAAATTTGGCGCGGCGCCACATACAGGGCTGACTAACGCCCTTTGACCAAAGCCCCTTTTTCAAAGACTCCTCAATTAAAGATTGTTTTTTTGAAGATACCGTTATGGAAGTTACTGTAAAACACAGGCGCGCGTTATGGAGTTAAGTACCATCGTTGTCGGCGTCATGGGTGGTTTGGGAATGTTCTTGTTGGGCATGTCCCTCATGACTGAAGGGCTAAAGGCAACGGCCGGCGATGCCATCCGCACTTCCTTGCGGCGTGTCACCCGCAGCCCGTTCAGTGGTGCAGCGACAGGGTTCTTGGCTACGGCGGTATTGCAGTCCTCCAGTGCAGCAGTAATCGCGACCATAGGTTTCGTGGGTGCAGGCCTGCTGAGCTTTTATCAGGCGCTAAGCATTATTTTGGGCTCGTCTCTGGGCACCACCCTGACCGGTTGGCTAGTGGCCGTGGTGGGCCTCAAGTTTCAGTTCGGCACATTGGCCACGGTACTGATTTTTATCGGTGCTTTCATGCGCTTGTTTGGTGGACGCCGCTTTCAGGGCATGGGTTACGCGGTTGCCGGTTTTGGTTTGGTCTTTGTGGGTATTGCCGGCTTGCAGGCGGGGCTGAGCGGCTTGCAGGATTATGTGGATTTTTCCCGCCTCGGGGCCGACAACCTGTGGGGTAAATTTCAGCTGGTGTTGCTCGGGGTGCTGTTTACGCTCATCACTCAATCGTCCACCGCCGGTGTGGTGGCGGCACTGACGGCGCTGTTCACGGGCACCATCGTTTTTGAGCAGGCCGCAGCGCTGGTTGTGGGCATGAACATAGGCACCAGCTCGTCCGCTGCGGCGGCGACGGTGGGTGGCAATATTCACGTGCGCCGTACCGGTTTTTCCCATGTGCTTTACAACACCTTTGTGAGTAGCGTGGCTCTGTTTTTGATCACGCCGTATGTTTGGCTGTGGGAGTTCGCCTCGCCGGGGAGTTTGGTTCAGCACGGAGAGTTCGCATTGGTAGGTTTCCACACAGGGTTTAACTTTTTGGGCATCATGATGGTGCTGCCGTTCGTTAAAAATTTTGCGCATTTGGTGGAGCGGCTGTTTCCCGATAAACCCTATGGTTATCAACAGGTGCTGGACCAGGGTCTACTCAAATTTCCGGAGCTGGCATTGACGGCGGTACAAAAAGTGCTGATTAGTCAGGCAGATATGGTGGCTCAGCAACTGGCATACATCCTCGGCGATGTGCCCAGAGCGACTTCTTTAGCGGATAACGAACGCGAGCTCAACGATATCCAGGAATATATTGATTCCATTCATCTGGACTCCACGTCAGAGGCCGAATGGGAACGTCTGCTCGCGGCGATCAAAATGGTGGATCATTTACAGCGTCTGTTGGATCGTTGCAGCAACAAATCAGTACATGTTGCTCTTCGCAACGGAGATGGTTTGCGAGAGCCCGCTCAGCGGGTACGCGAGCTGGTGCAGCTGTTGCAGCACAAAGAGACACTGGACGAGCAGCAGGTCAGTACATTGGTGGCCGAGGTTACGCAGTTGGAGCAAACCATCCGCGAGAGCACCATGCAACGGATTGCCCAAGGGCACCTGGATTTGAAGCAAGGGGTAAGTCTTATGGATATCGCCCGCTGGTTGCAGCACGTGGCGGTGCATATCGAGAACATCGATTTGGCCCGCCGGCGGTTAAATTATCAGGCGCCGGCAGAGCAATGAGCTTGCAGCCTCTGATTGCTGGCGATTTCGCCTATCGAGTGCAGCGTTCGGCCCGTCGCCGGACGGTCAGTATCGAAATCCGCGATGCCGAGGTTATTGTCCGTGCACCGCCGGGTGTGTCCGAGCGCACGCTTCAGCAAATGGTCTATCGCAAACGCGCCTGGATTGTCGAAAAACTCATCGCCCAGCGACGTCAATTAGCACGTATCCCTGAGTATTCCTATCTCAGCGGTAGCACCATGCCGTGGCTGGATGAAACCTTAACGTTGGTGGTAGGCCAGGGCGCCACTGGCGGTGTGCATCGCCGTGGCAGTGATTTAGTGGTGACGTTGTCCCGTCGCAGCACACGTTCCAGCGTTGAACAGGCCCGTCAGTTGGTAAAGGATTGGTACCGGACCGAAGCACTCAAGTTGTTGACGGCTAAGTCCAGTGCATTGGCCGAACGCCTGGGCCTACGCTACCGGGAAGTAAAAGTGCGCTTTACCCGGTCGAAATGGGGCCACTGCACCAGTGAGGGTGTCTTGCAATACAACTGGCATATAGTACTGGCACCGGAGCCAGTGGTGGACTATCTTGTCGCCCACGAGGTGTGCCACCTGCGCCACTTAAACCACAGCGCCAACTTTTGGGCACTGGTGGCCAGCGTGTGTCCCGATTACCAAGCCCAGCGCGACTGGCTCAAGGCCAACGGCCGCTGCCTGACGCTATAGAGGCTATTGCCTGCGAAGGAAAAACTATGACGCCACTGAGTGATGACTGGGCGGAAAATCTGGATCGATTTATTGTGGAAAGCCTGCAAAACGGCTGCGCTTGGGGTTTGGAAGGCCCCGAAGGCTGGGCTTTAACCAGTTCAGAAAAATACCCTAATAGCGATGTGATGCCGTTTTGGTCCGCTCGGGAGCTAGCGCAGGTGCACTGCGAAGATGAGTGGCAAGAGTACAAACCGGTCGCCATCGATATTGAAGAGTTCCTGGATGACTGGCTGACCGGCATGCATAAGGACGGGTTGCTGATCGGCGTCAATTGGACTCAGGAACTGGAAGGCGAGGAGTTGGAGCCCCTGGACCTGTTGCAGGAAATGGAACAGGAAATCGGGTCATGAGTTCGTGCATGCGTTAGTCGCCATGGAAATTTAAGTGGCGGCTTAAGGGTGCGGGAACTGGGCCATAAAGCGCCGATCAATATAGCGCTTCCAATACCAAACCCATTTGCCGGCCAGTACCCGGTCGCCACGTTGGGCGACCGCATACTCTTCGCCACAGGTTAATAGGCTCAGGTAGCGCTTTTGGCCGCGATACGCGCGCAACTTTCCGGGGTTGTCGGGGTTGTTCAGGCAGCGAAGCAGATTTTCGGCCAATACCGGCGCTTCGCGTACGGCGTGAACGCCCGCCTGCGGCAGGGGCTGGCCGCTGATGGTGGCAATGTCGCCGGCGGCAAATACAAATGGGTGGCTTTCGGATTGCAGATGACGATTGACCCTGACCAGACCCGCCGCATCGCAAGCTAATCCGCAGCGACTCGGCCAGCCCGGCGCCGATCCCTCGATGCACCACAGCGCTTCGTCGACCGGCAGGTGTTGGCCGCGTTCGGTGTGCAGCTCTTGGTCAGCGACCCGAGAAACGCTGAACAGCGGGTGCACCCGCACGCGCATGGCCTGAAGTCGTCGTGCAACCTCCATCTGTGCCCGCAGGGGCGCGTCGGCAAGCAGTGTGCCGCCGCTGTGCACCAGCTGAATATCCACCGGTACTTTAAGGCGCGGGTCGCGATCGAGCCGGTAGCGGAGCGCCATGGCGATTTCTACCCCGGTGGCGCCCCCGCCTACCACCGCCAAACTGGCGATCTTATGGCGATCCACCCGTTGGTACAGGCGCTCAAGGGCGTCTTGCCAGCGGGGCAGGAATTGGCTGATGGGTTTGATGGCGACGTGATTGTGTTCGTTGGCGCCGGGCGGTGGTTCGGACTCAATGCCACAGTTAAGTGACGCCAGATCGAATTTCACCTGTTGGCCATTGTCCAGAACGGCGGTTTGAGCATCCAGATCCAGGCGCTCCACCCGCGCGCAAATCAACGTCGCTCCGGCGCTGCGGCAAAGCTGTTCCAGATCAATGTGACAATCACGAAACCGGTAATGGCCGGCTATCAGGCCGGGCAACATGGCGGAGTAAGGCGCAAAGCGCTCCGGTGACACCAAGATCACCTGCGTGGTGGGGTCCAGGCGGTTGCGCAGGCGCCGCAACAACAGGCTGTGGCTGTGACCGCCGCCGACCAAGAGCAGGGTTCGCATCATTAAAGTAGGGCTCTGGTAATAGCACTTGGGTAAACGCGTCGGAGTAAAAGCGGTAAGCGCCTCAGTTCAATGGCCCCGATTCAATGGCTTCGATTTAATCGTCCATTGAAATGGCGAAATGGCCCGCTGAAACCGCCCGCTGAAACCGAAAGCATAGCCGAACTGCCCGCTCGGAGTCTAACGGGCGGCTGGTTTACGAATGAGTGCGCCGCTGGCTCTCAATCAAATTGGCCGTTGGCAATATCTTCATCCACAAAGCCGAATAGATAATCGTGCAGAATATCCACCAGGTGGTGTGTAATATACTCTTCCAATTCCTCCAGGCTGGGGCAGGCTGGAGTGATGGCAGCGGTCGGCGTGGTGCGGTAATCTTGCGTGGCTACCAGAAAAGACTTGCCCTCGCTCGGCACAGCGGAATCATGCAGCAGTTGAAGGACGCGAAACTCGAAGTCCAGGCACAGACGCATCAGGTTGGGATAATTGGTGGATTGTCGGTCTAAAAAACGGATTTCGCGGCTGCCGAGTAAGGCATCAGGGCTGAGCGGGTGCTTAGGCATAATTATTCTGGACTACTTTTGGCCGGAGCGGCGGCTCGGTGGATGTCGATGCGGACGGTAAATTACATCACACTGGTAGCAGAAGGCGCGTGATGCAGCTCACAAATAGGCGGGCTGTTGGTCGGATGGACTTTTTCTCGGTGTCTTAAACGGAGCCTTGTATATGTTTTTATTGCGCGTTGTCTCCCTGACGTTATGTCTGTTTGCGCTCAGCAGTTGCGCCACCTATCCCTGGACCATAGAGCAGCCTCAGGTAAAGGTGACTCATGTGCAACTGTTGCCGGCCACCGGTCTTGAGCAGCGCATTGCGGTACGCCTAGCCATTCTCAACCCCAATAGCCGGGATTTGTCCCTGCGGGGCATCTCTTATACTATCGGCATCGAAAATTTTGACGTTTTAAGCGGCGCCACCAGCCAGCTGCCGATCTTGGCCGCCTATGAGGAAACACCCGTGACCGTGGAAGTTTCGGCCAATCTGTTAGCCTTGGCGCGCCTGGTGGAGCACATGAGTCGCCGGGGCACGCTGGATAATGTTGGCTATGTGTTTCAGGCCCGGCTCGATTTCAATCAATGGCTGCCTGATATGCGCGTAGAAGAAGCGGGCACAATCCGGCTGCGCTAGCTCAGCTCCGTTCGCGCCCGTATACACATAATAAGCGCTGACATAACACGCTTTATCGATTTTAATCAGCTTCAGGATTCTTCATGACCGACCTCGTAGTACCGCCCGACGCCGACGAACAAATCGCCCTTAAGGAGTACACGGAAAAAGCGTACCTGGATTACTCCATGTACGTGATTCTTGACCGGGCTTTGCCGCACATCGGCGACGGTCTTAAGCCGGTGCAGCGGCGCATTGTTTACGCCATGAGCGAGCTGGGGCTTAACGCAACCGCCAAATACAAAAAGTCCGCGCGCACCGTGGGTGACGTCATCGGTAAATTCCACCCGCATGGCGATTCAGCCGCTTATGAGGCCATGGTGCTCATGGCCCAATCGTTCTCCTATCGCTACCCGTTAGTGGACGGGCAGGGCAACTGGGGTTCGCCGGATGACCCCAAATCGTTCGCCGCGATGCGCTACACGGAATCGCGCCTGACCGCTTACAGCAAAGTATTGTTGGAGGAGCTGGAACAGGGCACCGTGGAATGGCAACCGAACTTCGACGGCACCATGGATGAGCCAGTGGTTATGCCTGCGCAGGTGCCCAACGTGCTGCTTAACGGCACCACTGGTATTGCAGTGGGCATGGCTACCGATATTCCGCCCCACAACTTGCGAGAGGTTGTCGCTGCGTGCGTGCATCTACTGGATAACCCCAAGGCCACCACAGAGGAGCTGTGTGAGCATGTGCTTGGGCCGGATATGCCCACCGAAGCGGAGATCATTACGCCCCGGGAAGACCTGCTGAAAATGTACGACAGTGGGCGCGGCAGCTTGCGTATGCGCGCTGTGTGGCAGCGGGATAAAGAATCGGGTGATCTCGTCGTTACGGCGCTGCCGCATCAAGTCAGTGGTTCCCGGGTGCTGGAGCAGATCGCGGCGCAAATGCAGGCCAAGAAGCTGCCCATGGTGGCCGATTTGCGGGATGAATCTGACCACGAGAATCCCACGCGCCTGGTGATCGTACCCCGCTCTAACCGGGTCGATGTGGAACAGCTGATGGCACACCTGTTTGCCAGCACCGATCTGGAAAAAAGCTACCGCGTTAATATGAACATGATCGGTGTGGACGGGCGCCCCGGTGTGCGTGGTTTGCAACAGATACTGTCCGAGTGGCTCAGTTTCCGTACCGTCACTACCCGGCGGCGTTTGCAATATCGGTTGGACAAGGTAGAGCACCGGTTGCATTTGTTAGATGGGTTGCTGATCGCATTTCTAAATATTGACGAAGTGATCCACATTATTCGCACCGAGGAGCACCCCAAAGCGGTGTTGATGGAGCGCTTCGGCTTGAGCGAGCTGCAAGCGGATTACATTCTCGATACCCGGTTGCGGCAGTTGGCGCGCCTGGAAGAAATGAAAATCCGCGCCGAGCAAGAAGCCCTGGCCAAAGAACGGGATCAGCTGCAAAAAATTCTCGGTTCCGCCGTAAGACTAAAAAACCTGGTGCGCAAAGAATTGCTGGCTGCGGCCGATACCTATGGGGACGACCGACGTTCGCCCCTGGTGGTGCGTGCTGAGGCCCAGGCCTTCAGTGAAAAAGAGCTCATTAGTGCCGATCCGGTGACGGTGGTGGTTTCGGAAAAAGGCTGGATTCGCGCCGCTCGGGGTCACGATATTGATCCTGCTGCGCTCAGTTACAAGGCGGGCGATAAGTACAAGTTCGCCGTGCACGGTCGAACTAACCAAAACGTGCTGCTGCTGGACTCCACGGGACGCAGCTACGCTCTGCCAGCTCACAACCTGCCGTCGGCCCGCAGTCAAGGTGAGCCCATTAGCAGCCGTTTGAATCCGCCCAGCGGTGCCAGCTTTAAGGGTGCGCTCATGGGTGCCGACACGGAGCAAGCGTTACTGGCCACGGATGCGGGTTACGGTTTTGTGACCAGCTTGCAGAACCTGTACAGTAAGAACCGAGCGGGTAAGGCCATGCTTACGGTGCCCGAGGGAGCCAAGATCCTGCCACCGCAGCCCGTCGCGGATGTCACCCAGGATCTGCTGGCGGCGGTGAGCAACGAGGGGCGGCTGCTGGTGTTTCAGGTTTCCGAGTTGCCTGAATTGGCCAGAGGTAAGGGCAACAAGATTATGAATATCCCCGCCGCGCGTGCGCAGGCCCGGGAAGAGTATATGCTGGCCGTATGCGTGCTCAAGCCCGGACAGGCGCTGACGCTCCATGCGGGTAGGCGGCATTTGACTCTGAAAGCGACTGACCTGGAGCACTATCGGGGCGAGCGCGGCCGACGCGGCAATAAACTGCCACGGGGTTTTCAGAAAGTAGATCGCGCTGAGGTGGCCGAGACGTAAATTGTCGCCCACCGGCGTACCGCATATAACGACAACGAGCGGGATAGCCTATGAGTGATAAACGCGAGCACGTGCGCACACCCTTCGTGTGTCGCATCAAAATTGGCCACGAAACTCTGGGCGATTTGGAAGCGAAAACCCGAGACATTTCCGATGGTGGGGTTTTCGTTTCACTGGAGCCAGAGCAGATGCCACCTATCGGAACGGTGGTTGTGGGGCAAGTGCAGGGGCTGGCCGAGGAAGCGCCTCAACTGCGCATGGAAGTGGTGCGCATTGAGTCCGAAGGCGTCGGTTTGAGATTTCTGGATTGATTTTAATACGCGGCACATTTGCTCAGTTCTACAAGCCGGCAGGGCGAGTAGGGTGCTAAATACGCCGTTAGAATAGATACGCCGGTAGAACAGGAGCGAGCAACGATGGTAAAAATAGCAAAAGCGGTAACCGGTTTGCTGGCGCTTTTGTGGTGCGCCCAGCTGCACGCCACAGTGGTTCTACAATACCATCACGTGAGTGATACAACGCCTCCATCCACCAGTGTTACACCGGAGCTTTTTGAGCAGCACTTGGATTATCTGGCGGCGGAAGGTTTTCACGTCGCTTCCCTGCCAGAGATCGTAGCCAAACTCAAAAAAGACGAGGCGCTGCCCGATAAGACAGTGGTGCTTACCTTTGACGATGCTTACAGCTCGGTTTATGACATTGCCTTCCCGCTGATGAAAGCCCGGAACTGGCCTTTCACCGTGTTTGTAAATACCAACCCCATCGACAATCAGCGCAAGGGCTTCGCTACCTGGGATCAGTTGCGTGAAATGGCTGAGCAGGGGGGCACGATTGCCAATCACAGTACCGCGCACGGATTTTTACCACGCCGGGCGTCCGGTGAGAGCGAGGCGCAATGGCGCCAGCGGATAACCAAAGAGATTATGACCGCAGAGCAGCGGATCAAAGAGGAGACAGGCCAGAGCCACAAAGTGCTGGCTTACCCTTATGGCGAGTTCGACAAGCGGGTGCAGGCGCTTTTACGGGAGTTAGGATTCATCGCGTTTGCTCAAAACTCGGGCCCGCTGGCTCCGCACAATGATCTATTGGCGCTGCCACGCTTTCCTTTTGGGGGTGTGTTCGGTGCGCCGGATGATTTTGCCCTAAAGGCCAGCACGCGGCCCATGCCCGCCACCGCCGTAGCGCGCTGTACCGATCGCGATTGTAAACAGCCCTTGGATGATGTCGTAGTGGCCCAGGGACAGCGACCTGTGCTGGCTATCACCGTGAAGGACAAGAGCTTACTGCCTGCCATTAACTGCTTCGCATCCCGCCAGGGCGCCATCGAGACCTGGCGGGATGGCAACACGCTTTACACCCGTGCCAGCGAGCCGCTATCGCCCGGGCGTACGCAGTACAACTGTACCGCCCCGAGCGGTGAGCGGGGGCAGTTTTTCTGGATCTCTCAGCAGTGGCTGGTCACCGATAAGGACGGTAACTGGCGGCATGACAGCTGATTAACCATCCGGTGAGGAGATTCGCTTATCAGCTGTCTTCACCCGCGGCCAGTTGCTGCTCGTCCGGTTCGGGTTGGGTGACGGTCACATTGGCCAGATCATTGAACCGGATCAGCTCCAATAATTCGTCCACATAGGCCTGCCCGCGGCTGGAGTAGCGCAGCAGTGTGGGCACAAGGGCTTCACCGCGGATGGCCTCGCCCGTAGCCCGAAGCGCCGCGCGCTGGTGGCGCAGCTCCTGATAGGCAGCGTGGGTGTTAATGTTCCGGTAATAGGATTTCAACGCCTCGTTCACCGAGGCAAATTTTTGCACTTCATGTCGAGCCCCTTCGGGGCGGCGCTGGGGGATCAGACCACAGCCGGGACGGTAGCACCACTGACCAAATAGATTGTTGGCCTCCACTGCGAAGCGCGATGTGCCCCACCCAGACTCGGCAGCCGCCTGTGCCAGCACCATATCCTGGGGAAGGATGTCCGCCCGGCGCAAAAGTGTCACCAGCGCTTCCTTCAGCTCGGGGAAATGGTCCTCGGTGACGTCAAACTTTTTCCGCAATGTTGTTAATCGGCGGGTCTGTGTGCTGGTTAGCGCCGTGTCCGCCAGGGCGCTGGCGTACATGGCGACCAGCTCTTCGCGAATCTGTAACAGCTCGTGGTTCTGCCACTCAATCAGAGGCAGCAGCACGTCAATAAAGGTCTGTTTGCGCTCGGGAATATGCTGAATGTCGGCGAGAGCGGGCAATGTTTTGACCAGTGCCGGTGGCGTTAGCTCTACGACTTCGATGGGGTAATCGGTGTGCGGCGGGTTGTGACTGAGATACAACGCTAGCGTCAGGCAAAACAGTGGAAAGACGGCCAACATGATTGCTGGCGCACACCTGGATACAACGTGCAACATGTATATAACCTTTTATCAATACGACTTGCTGGAGTTGCTACCAATCAATAATCGATAACAACACTGGCTGGGATTACAAAAAAGCCGGCTGCTACAAACCGAGATCACGGCGCAGGGCCTTTAAGCGCTGCTGGTTTTCCTCTTTACTCAGAGGAGTTTCAGTACTCTCGGGCAGAGCAGGAACCTGCGGTTTGGGCAGTGTGTGCCCACTCATGACCTGTTCGCAAAGGCGCTGATAGTGTTTTTCAAACACGGGAAACGCCACTCGCTCCGCGCTACTGGCTAGAAAAAACCAATCGCTGGCCACGCCTGCGTGATACACCGCCGGATGGCTCCAGCGCTGTGCGGCTTTGGGGCTAGGCGCGCGACAGGCTTCCACATAGGCGCTGTGCGGGTCCGGGAGTCCGTAGGCATCCAGATCACCCTGACAGGCGCGTATCATACGGTTCAGGGTTGGTAGGTACTCTGAGGTTTCAATGACCCGTCGGGCTCCTCGGCGAATCGTCTCGGGCTCAAACCGCGTTAAACTTTCCAGCCAGAGTTTCTTAATTTGATTCAAAACCTGGGTATCGCTGTAGGCCTTGTAGTATTGGTTGTGGTAGTTAATCCGGAACAGGGTAAACACCTCATTGAGCGCATCAATGTGGTCATCGGTAGGCTGGGCGCGGGTTTGTTCAGCGGGCCCAGCTGCGGTCGGTGAGGTCCTCGAAGAGGCTTCGATCTCTTGTGCGACTTTCTGGATTAACTGCTTGCTGTCCTGCATTTTGACCTGCCTGTTGCGGTGTTGTCAGCGCGTGCTGGCGCGCCCAATGGTACTTGACATGCTGGAGGAATTTGGTGTTCCAGGAGCTGTGCACCTGGTTGCTCTCGCGCCAATAAAGCGTGAACTCGGGCACCTGTCGTCGGGCGAACTCCAAATCGATATTAGCCAGGCGCAACACGTCGTAAACATCCTGGCTGGGTTGCCAGTCCGATGGCAGCCGCTTAGGTTCAGTCGAGTGCTCCAATGCGGAATTATAGCGCAGCCACTGGCGTTTGACGTGCTGGATGAATTTGCTGTTCCAGGTACGGGTGACGTCGCCGCGCTCTCGCCAATAGAGGACGAACTCAGCGATGGCGTCTTCGATAAACGCCAGGCTAATGTTCGCGTGTTTCACCAACACCTCCAGCGCATCCTGGCTCGGGCGCCAGTCGCTGTGCATAGCCACTTCCTGGTCGCGGCGAAACTGATCGGTTTCCTCGGCCCGCCATTGGCGCAGCAAATGTTTGAGAAAGCGTGCCCCCCAGGCGTGATGACTCTCGCCCCGCTCGCGCCAATAGGCGATGAATTCCGGCAGGTGTCGGCGCACAAAATAGTCGGGAATGCCGTGTTGCGCGATATGGCGCATCAGCTCAGTATCCGGTTGCCAGTTTGGAGCAATGAGGTTGGCGCTGCCGGGCGCGGCTCTGGTGGGGCCGGGCGCACGACTCGGGCGGCTCGGCACCGGGGTTTGAACGCCCTCGCTGAAGGTCAAGGTTAGCCGGCGGCTTTCCTGATACGGGGCGGAGGTAAGGGAAATTATCCCCTGATCGCGCAGATTCCGGCTAATGCGCTGAATGTCATAATCGTTCCAAAACGGCAACAACCGGGTGAGCTGGCCCTCATCCAGATCCAGAGGCGCGTTGGGCTGTGGCCGGCCCAGCGCCACGTCGTTTAACAGCGATAGCATGACCGCCTCCTCCAGACCGATGGTTGCGGCCAGCGAGGGGGATACCACCAGAGGTTTTTCGGGAATCAGGGATGAGCTCATACGGCACACTTTACCACTGATTGCTGGGCTAGGCGATTGGCGCCCAGAGCTGGTAAGGTTGCCTGCGCTGACCGGGCGGGCTGAGGTGCCCAAGGACACTATTGCCCCGTCACGCTGATCGATTTGGATCTTCCCACCATTCAGTTCCCAGGACAGTTCCCAGGAGGATTTTTGTGGCCAAGAAAAAGCCAAAAGCCCGTTTTACTGCCAAAAACTCCGACCGGCACGACCTCTACCAGCGTAGCGTACAGGCACCGGAGTTCGAAGTGGAGTTTTTTGATCGCACTTTCAGAAAACTGCGCAAACGCCGGGCGCTGTCTATGCGCGAAGACTTTTGCGGCACGGCCTTGGTGAGCACCACTTGGGTGGAGAGTCGAAAAGACCGTACCGCCACGGGCGTGGACATTGATCCGGAGGTGTTGCAGTGGGGTATCGATAACAACATGGCGCATCTGGATGAGCCGGGCAACCGTTTGACGTTGGAACAGCGCGACGTGCGCCAGGTGACCCGGCGCAAGTACGACCTGATCAACGCCATGAATTTCAGTTATTGGATATTTTCAACCCGAAAGGAAATGCTTCGATACTTTCGTACCGTTCGCCGTTCGCTGGTAAGTGATGGCATTTTCTTTCTGGATTTGTTCGGCGGCTGGGAAGCGCAAGAGATTAAAGAGGAAAAGCGGCGAATCGAGGGCGGCTTTACCTATGTATGGGACCAGCATAGTTTTGACCCACGCACCCATGAGGTCGTTAACTACATTCATTTTCATTTTCGCGATGGCAGCAAAATGAATAAGGCGTTTACCTACGTGTGGCGCCATTGGTCCATGGTGGAAATTCTCGAGCTGCTGGAAGAGGCAGGCTTTGCTAAAACACACATTTACTGGGATGTGGCGGATGGCAGTTTTCGCGAGCGCAAGCACGTGCAAAACCAGCCGGGCTGGCTGGCTTATGTGGCGGCACTGGTGTGAGCCAGGCCGCCTTAGCGCAAGCTGCGATACTCGCGGTTGCTGTCCAGATGGCTGAACACAATTTGCCAAAGCTGCCCGCCGCGGCTGCGGAAATACCCTGCTGAGGACAGCAGGTAAAACTTCCACATTCGATAAAAGTGGTTGTGATCGTAGCGCTCTTTGAGCTCGGGCCAGGCCCGGTCAAAGTTGTGCCACCAGGCCATCAACGTGCGGTCGTAATCGGGGCCGAAATTGTGCCAGTCCTCCAGACGAAGCAGGTCTAAACTGGACTGATTAACGGAATGCCGGGAGGGTATTTCCCCGTTGGGGAAAATGTATTTTTCAATGAAGGGATCAACCCCGTGGCGGGCCTTGTCCGCGCCTATGGTGTGCAGAAGAAACAGCCCGTCCCGAGCGAGTAATCGGCGCACAGTTTCAAAATACACCCGGTGGTTTTTTCTGCCCACATGCTCAAACATGCCCACGGAAACGATGCGGTCGAATTGACCTTCCAGTGCCCGGTAATCCACCAGGCGGATGTCCACCGGCAGGCCAGCGCAGCGTTCGCGCGCCAGTTTTTGCTGTTCTTTGGAAATCGTAATGCCCACCACATCCACGCCATATCGACGGGCCGCAAACTCGGCCAGGCCGCCCCAGCCGCAACCGATATCCAGCAGTTGCATTCCAGGAGCCAGTTCCAGCTTGCGGCAGATCAAGTCGAGCTTTTGTTCCTGGGCTTGCTCTAAGGTTTCCGCGCCGGGCCAATAGGCGCAGCTGTATATCATGCGCGGGTCGAGCATTTTTTCGTATAGATCATTACCGATATCGTAGTGCACTTCACCCACTTCAAATGCTCTTTCGGGGCTCTGCTTGTTCAGAAACGCCGCGTTAAGCACGGCTTTGAGTAATTGTAGCCGGCCCAGCTTTGGCACTTTCTTATCCAGCCGGGCACTCAGTATGCGGGTGATGAGTTGATCTAAACTTTGGGTGTCCCACCAGTTTTGCATGTAGGACTCGGCGAACGCCAGGTGCGTACCAGAAGAGAGAATGCGGGAAAATACCGCCTCGTTATGAACTTGAATATCCCACGGGCGGTCGCCGTTGATGCGGATATCGGCCTGCTCGAGAAGTTTCACCACGTAGCGCTGTGCCGCGCTCGGAGTGGTTTTATGGTTCACCTTTTTGTTGCTGACGTTTTTATTGCTAACTTCGGCGGTTGAATTTCCCATGCTTCATAAATCTCCGCTCAGTGGATTTATCAAACTATGGAACGCAAATGGCCTCCGGCACACAAGCTCAGCCTCCAACAGCAGGCGTTCTGCCGTATTGAAAGCCTTTACCGAAGTAAGGTCAAGTTTGTTGGCC
>Ga0209487_1002492_pt1 | contig 14975 bp, 8 predicted proteins | sample Poulit2012_FD_187524 | JGI IMG/M metagenome (GOLD analysis project Ga0209487, IMG submission 187524) | Agricultural soil microbial communities from Georgia to study Nitrogen management - Poultry litter 2012 (SPAdes) (version 2) | ecosystem: Environmental > Terrestrial > Soil > Agricultural land... | reverse complement strand
CCGCCGATGACGGTACGGGCGAGCGGTGCCTGGATCTCAGCCCCTGCGCCCCAGCCGGTGGCGAGTGGCAGGAGGCCGAGCACGGTCGTTACGGTGGTCATCAGGATGGGCCGGAGTCGCAAGCGGCCGGCGCTGATCACCGCTTGCTCTGCCGAAAGGCCGTGTTCGCGCCGCATCAGGTTGATGTAGTCGACCAGCACGATGGCGTTGTTGGTAACGATACCGATGAGCATAATCAGGCCCATCAGACTTTGCATGTTGAGCGTAGTGCCGGTGAGCATGAGCGTGGGCACGACGCCGACGATAGCCAATGGCACGGAAAACATGACGATGAGCGGATCGATGAAACGCTCGAACTGCGCGGCCATGACCATGTAGATGAGCGCGACGGCGAGCAGGATGGCGATGAGGAAATCGCGCTGGGTACGCTGCTGCTCTTCGTACTCGCCGCCGAAGTAAATCGAGAAGCCTTCGGGTAGCTGAAGGTCGGCGATTTCGGCACGGATGCCGTCGACGGCCCGGCCGAGCGGTACGCCACGCTCGAGCTCGCCATAGATGTAGGTGACGCGCTGGCCGTTAATGCGGCGGATGCTCGAGACGCCTCGGGCGACTTCCTGCTTGGTGACCGCCGAGACGGGGATCGCCGTTCCCTCGGGCGTGCGGACGGTTACGTTCTCGAGGTCGAGTGTGGTGAGGCGGTCTTCCGGGCGGAGCCGCACGGTAATGGGGAATTCGTCTCCGCCTTCGCGGAACTGAGCGGCGCGGCCACCGCCCACACTGAGTTGGATGGACCGCGCGACGTCCTGCACGGTGAGGCCGACGGCTGCGATGCGATCGCGATCGAGGATGATGCGCTGCTCGGGTGGCACGGCATCGTCGACGCCGCCGACGCGGACATCCGTCACACCCGGCACGCGCTCCATGCGCTCGCCGAGTTGCCGGCCAACGACAGCCGCCTGCTCGACATCGTATCCCCGCAGCTGAAGCTGGACGGCCTGTTCGCCGCTGCCACCGCCGCTAAAGAGCCGCCGCAGAATCCAGAGCCCGGCCTGCGCACGAACGGTGATCTCGGCCCCGGGAACTGATCCTTGCACCGCCGTGCGGATGTCGTCGGCCAGGGCGTAACTCGAGAAGGTGCGATCGGCGGCATCCGGCATGGCGATGGCAATCTCGCCCCGGCCACGCCAGATCTGAGAGACGATGCTCTTGTATGCATCTTGCGGCACAACTTCGCGGACGATCTCTTCGAGCTCTGCAAGGTAATGCTGAACGACCGCCACGTTGGTGCCGTCGTCCATCCGCAGGTTGATGCTGATCTCGTTGGCATCGGTCTCGGGTGCGAGCTCCACGGGAATGGTGCCCGCCAGAAGCAGCGCCCCGACCACGAGCACGCCGGAAACGCCAAAGACCCAGTAGCGACGCGCGAGGCCGGCTTCGAGCTTGCCGCTGTACCACGTCTCGAAGCGGGCAAACTTGTCGTGGAACTTCCTGCCGCGCCGCGGGGCGCCGTCCGACTGCTTCCGAGCCGAGAGAAAACGGCTGGCGAGCATCGGCACGAGCGTGAGCGCAACGAAGAGCGAACACACCAGCGAGAACACGACGACGAGCGCGAGCTCGAGGAAAAGCAGCGCCGTGACGGACTGCATGAAGAGGATCGGGATGAAGATCACGCAGGTGGTGATCGTAGCCGCGATGACGGCACCCGTGACCTCGCGCGTACCGACGGAGGCGGCGTCGGTCAGCTCCCGATTATTTTCCTCTCGGTGGCGCACGATGTTCTCGAGCACCACGATGGCGTTGTCGACAATCAATCCGATGCCGAGCGCGAGGCCGCCGAACGACATCTGGTTCAACGAGAGTCCGGCGAAATATAGAAGCGCAAACGAGGCGATGATCGAAATCGGGATCGCCAGCGTAATGATGATCGTCGACGAGACATTCCGCAGGAAAAAGTAGAGTACGATGATGGCGAGCAGCGCTCCCCACATGGCCGACTGCGTGACGCTGTCGATCGAATCCTGGATAAAAATGCTCTGGTCCGAGACGACTTCAAGCCGGAGGTCGCTACGGTCGCGGTTGATGCGTTCGATCTCGGCTTTGACGGCTTCGGCCACCGCCACGGTGTTCGAGCCGCTCTGCTTTCGCACATCGAACTGGACGACGGGAACGCCATCGAGCTCAGTGAGGCGGTTCACATCCTGATAGTCGCGGCGCACATCCGCTACGTCCCGCACGCGGATCGGCACGCCGTCGACGTACGTGATTACCGTCTCCTGGACCTGTTCGACCGACTCATACTCGCCCATCGTGCGCACATAGCGATCGCGCACGCCGGCCTTGACGTTGCCGCCGGGCAGCATTTGTGTCTCGCGGGAGATGGCCATCTGGACATCCAGAGGCGTCAACCCGGCCGCGCGGAGTCGATCGCGAACGAGGTCGACGCGGATCTCCTGGTAGATGCCGCCGGAAATTTCGATCGTGCCGACGCCTTCGATCTGCTCGAACCGTCGGATGACCTCTCGCTCGAGGACACGCGTGAGCGACTCAAGATCGCGGGTAGATGTCGCCGCGACGGTCACGATGGCCACGTCGTCCGGATCGAACTTCCAGATGCGCGGTGGGTCGACTTCGTCGGGAAATGCCGCGCGTACGCGTTCAACGGCATCGCGGACGTCATTCGCGGCTTCTGCGAGGTCGGTACCCTGCGAGAACTCAAGCGTTACAAAGCTGCCGCCCTCGCGGGAGTTCGAGCTGACGCGCTCCAGGTTCGGCACGCCGGCGACTGCGTTCTCGACCGGCTGCGTGATGAGCAGCTCCATCTCCTCCGGCCCGACGTTCGAGTAGCTCGTAAACACCGTCAGGCGCGGGAATTCAATCGACGGCAAAAGGTCGATCGGCAGAAACCGTAGTCCGACGATACCGATCGTGATGATGATCAGGTAGACCATCGTCGTTGCGACGGGGCGGCGGATCGAAAGGTCAGCCGGTGAGGCCATGTGCTTACGAGGTCAAGAGGTTACGGCCGTATGAGCAGGCTCGCGACGGTCAAGAGCCGGTGTTGGCGGTTGCATCGAGACCGAGCCGGGCGATGCGCTGCTGCTTGTCCATGAACTGACGCAACAGGTCTTCCTGCTGGAGCCCCTGGAGCGAAACAATGCGATCCCATTCCATGGCACGCACGCGCACGAGGGTGTCACCTTCGCCTTGGGTGTCGATGAGGTCATGGCCCACGACGACGACCCACTCGCCGGGCTCAATGCCGCGGACGCCCGTGGAGTTACGTCCCTGTGCAATGACCTCGACGTCGCGGAAGACGACCGGTGTCGGCTCGGATATACCCGGTCCCGGGCCCACGGCTTCGGTGGCGGGCTCGAGCACGACCTCGCCCTGTTCAGGCTGCACGGGGGAGAACTCGGGTACGAGGTACACACCTACGCGGCCCGTGCCGGCATCTTCGATGAGGGCACTGTTGGGAACGAGCGTGGCTTCGTCGGTCTCGCCGTAAAAGATGTCGACGTCGACGTACATGCCGGGCGTCAGCCGGCCGTTCGTGTTGGGAACGTCGATCTGGGCCTCGGTGGTGAAGCTCGACTCGCGGAGGAAGGGCGAGATGCGTGAAACCTGTGCGGTGAGTCCGCCGCCGCCCAGGCGTTCTGATGTAATATTGACCGTCTGGCCCGGCTCGATAAAGCTCAGCATCTCCTCCGTCAGCGTCACCCGGACGCGCATATTGCTGAGATCGCCGACGATGAACATGGACGTCGACCCGTCGACGCGCATGCCGACCTCCACGTTGCGGGCGCCGACGTGGCCGTCGACGGGTGCGCGGACGACCGTCTCGCGCATCGACACCTCGCGTTCGGCAACCGTTGCCTCGGCCTGTTCGACGAGCCCGAGGGAGCGTTCGTACTCGGCGCGCGCGGCGTCTAATTGTGCACGCTGGCGCTCGAGCTCGAGGTCGCTGGTGAACTCGCGCTCGGCGAGGCGCCGAGTCCGCTCGAACTCTGCCTCGAGCTGGCGAAGCCTGGCGCGCGACTGTTCGGCGGTTGCCTGCTGTATGCGAAGGTTCGCCTGAGCCTGCCGAAGCTGATCTTCAAACTGGCGTGGATTGATCCGTGCAAGTGCCTGGCCGCGGGTCACTCGATCGCCGTTCTCGACGTATACCTCTTCGATCCGCCCCGTGATTTCAGGATAAATCGTAACCTGATTGCCGGCGTGAACAACGCCGTTCAGCCGCTGCTCGAGCGGCAGCGATCCCAGGCGGGTCTCGGCAACCTCAACGGAGGGGATGGTCCGCGAACCCCATCCAGCATTGCCCTGGTCTGATCCACCGCACGCCGACAGGAAAAAAAGGAGCATCAACGCCCACAGGCCAAAGTGGCGGGGTACAGAATTGTGGGCTCGGGGTAATGACATGCTGGCGTACACATTCGGGGGAGTTCGCAGTAACGGATCAGGCAACTTCATTGTTGCCCCGCACGCTGGGCGGTACAACATTTCCATACCTCTCAATAAAACAGCCTGTTGTCGGATGAAGACCGCCAAATCCGAGCCAGAACGCGCTCCATGCGCGGCTTATTGCGGCTGTGCACCGGATGCACACCTCTCTGCGGCCGCAGCCACTACTCTTAACACGAACTTGATGCGTAACCGCTGCGGCGCCCTCAACTAACCGCCGGCGTTTACGCATACACGATCCGATGGCCCATCTCTTCTGTCTATTATATCGGAATCATGTCAAGCATCGTACGCCGCACTTCTATAGGGATTTTCCTGATCCTGCTGATGTCGACTACTGCTCCGGCGAGCGCTCAGGATCACTCGGACGACACCGAACCCATCGTACTTCCTATTAATATCTCGCTCGTGCCGGGCATCAGTATCGGCGATGCCGTTGCGAAGGAAACCGACCGGCCGATCGTCAACAAGGTGTCTTTTAATGTGCTTGCGGGGCAGGCGTACGCACTCGAGGGCGTGGAATTCGGCTCTGTGTGGAACGCCTACACGGGCTACGTTCGTGGTGCGCAGTTCGGCGGTATGATCAACACCGTCGACGGCCCGATGCGCGGCGCTCAGTTTTCCGGCGTCGGCAACTTTGTCGGCGGATCCGTAACGGGCTTTCAGTCGGCGGGCGTCGTCAACACGTCGGCGGATGTGAGCGGCATCCAGTGGTCCGGCGTGCTGAGTCTGGCGCGGGGGCGTGTGTCGGGGCTTCAGGCGTCGGGCATTGCCGGGCTCGCCGACGGCGATGTTGACGCGCAGTTTTCCGGACTGCTTTCGTTGACGCACGCGAATGTGCGGGGCGTGCAGGCTTCGGGGCTCGTCAACATGGCAGGTGCGGATGTCGGTGGTGTGCAAATCGGCGGGCTCGCGAACATCGCGCGGGGCGAAGTGAGCGGCGTGCAGATTGGCGGTCTCGTGAATACCGCGCCTTACGTGTCGGGATTGCAGGTCGGTGTGGTCAACGTGGCGCGAGCGCATGACGGCGTGCCGATCGGGCTGGTGAGTTATGTGGATGACGTGGGCATCGCCGTCGACGTCTGGGCCGATGAAACCGGCGGCGTGTTTACGGCGGTGCGTTCAGGTACGCGGAGCGTGTCGAACTATCTGGGCGGCGGCGCACTCTTCGGCGCGGGCGAATGGCAGTGGGCGATCGTTGCCGGCCTGGGCTATGATTTCGGCATCAGCGGGCGGGCCAGCGGCTCGGTTGACGTTATCACGCAGTCGATGCACACCGAGGAGTTCACCGACTGGGCGGGCATCACGCGCTTGCGTTTCGTGGCGCGTTACTGGGCGCATCCGAATGTGGCGGTCTTTGCGGGACCAACGTTCAACACCTACTACAGCAACCACACGGATGGATCGGAAGTCGCGCCGTGGACGGTCTACGAAACATCGTCGAGTGACTTCTTCGTGCGGATGTGGCCGGGCTTCAACGCCGGCGTGCGGATTGCGATGCGGGCAAATTAAAGGCGCGGATTGGCTGCCGAATCACGGCAGATGAACCAGGCTCATTGAATCACCGCCGGGCGCAGGGATGTGCGTCCGGCGTGTGACTCAAGAGCGATGGGCGCGAAGCGGAGGCCATCACCGTCCCGGCGCACCGCAGTGAACGCAGGCGGGGCCTTACCCGGTTCTCCCCTAAACAAACCACGAAGCGGACCACCGGCTTGCCGCGGGATCCGCAGTTACGCGCGGGCGAATCACGCGTCGGCGATGCGTACGAACCGGTCGAGCCGGATGACCTCGCCGCCGCGCAGCCGCACGAATTCCTCATCACCCTTCGTGTAGACGTCTTCGATGACGTCGGTGACGGTGCGCTCGTCGTCGCCGTCGCGGAAGGTGAGGATGGATTCCTGGCGGAGCGTTGCGCGCGACGTCAGCACGTCGTGGAAATCGCAGTTGACGGGCGTGTATTCATCCTTCATCGCATTCCTCCATCTCCGTTAATGTATCCACATGTGCCAACGCTGCGCGCCTCCGCTGTGTTCGATACGGCCGTGTTCATTACGAACGCGTCTCGGCCGTTCGGTCGGCGTTACAGTCGGGCGAGCTGCAGCCGTAGCACGAGATTTCCGCTGTCGATCTCATCGGGGATGAACGAGTAGTCGATCAGGAAGCGCAGGTAGCGGCCGAAGTAATGGCTGTACGATGCGGCGAACATGAGGTCGTCATAGTTGCGGCCGCTCGGATCGCGGTAGGCGCCATCCGGATCGAAGTAATCGACGCCGAGGGCAATCGATTGCTCGGGCGTAAAGCGGAAGCCGAAGCGTCCGAACGCGCCGAACGGATTGCGCTCTGCGCCCACCTCCGGCGCCAGCGAGGCGTAGATCGTCTCGCCGATCACGTAGAAGCGCTCGGCATCGGCCACGAAGTCGGCGCCGAAGAGCAAGCGGCGGCCTTCGAAGGCGTTCATCCCGAGGTCGCTGAGGCTTACGCCGCCGTCATCGCTGAGCGCGGCGCTGGCGCCGAGATCCCAGCGGATGTTCTCGCCGCGGACCGTTCCTTCGAGGCGGCCCAGGTACATGAACGACTGATTGTCGTTAAACAGGTTGACGCCACCGTTGCCGTTGTAGACGCCGAAGCGCGCCCGCACGCCATCCGGAACGATGTGGTAGGTGAGTCCGGCACCCGTCTGCCAGTACGGACCCAGCGCCCGCACCACGCGTGCGCGGTCTTCGAAGGGCAGCAACGCCGGGTTAGTCTGCTGCTCGCGGCCGAAGGGCGTCATGTACACGCCGGCCTCGAGATCGAGCGTTTCGGTGAGCCAGTGGTTCAGCCGCGCGTCGAGCAGTACGGCGCCCTGCCGAGCGAGGTTGACCTGGGTGAAGAAGCGCGTCTGCTCGGTGAGTGAGCCGCGGAAGCTGAGCCGAGCCTGCGGCAGCTCGTACGATGCATAATCGGCGCCCACTTTCACCTGCGGCTGAAACAGGAACCCGATCTGGACATCCGACGACGCCTGCGGCGGACCTCCGGGTGGGCCCGCCGGTGCCTGCGCGGATGCGGCGGGCGCGGCGAGAAATCCGATGAGGAATGCCAGGAATATGCTGGAAGCCACGTTGGCTCTTTGTAGGTATTGTCTCATGGTTTATGTCGTGTTGATAAAGGAACACGTGTCAGATACAATGACGCACCAGGCGAAATCTGGTGCATCAATTCAGCGCGAACTTGTGCGCAAGGAATCGCGCAGATATCAGGCGTAATACCGCCGTACCGATGCAGCCACTCCGCTCAGGTCGGGGAAGAGCCGCCGCTCGTCGACGCCGGCCAGATCGAGTTGATCACGCACATGCGGCACATGTTCGTGCGGAATCACGTAGCGCGCCAGCGCATCGTCGAGATCGTGGTCGGCCAGGAAGGATTCGAACGACTTCGACGTGTCGGTGCAGATGGTGAACGTAGCCGCCTGCGCCACGATGCGTCCGTCCAGCGAGGGCGGCTCGATCATACACGCGAAGCTCCGATTAAGCCCCCCAAAGAGCCTCCACGGCGTAAACGGCTCAGCCCCGTCGGTCACATCCAGTTCCAGCAAATCCTCGATCCGGAACGCGATGTCCGGAAGCGAGAACATGCGATGGATGCGCTGCCAGTCCAGCCGCCACACGACGACGTCGTCCCCGGGATGCGCGTGGCACGTGGCAAAGTGGGCCGCCACAAGCGGCGAGTACGACCAGTCGAGCAGCCGCGTCGGCACGCCGTGATGCTGGGCGATGACGAGCACCTCCCAGTCGTTCGTCGGCTGCGTCATCAGATTCGGACGCGAATATCGCCCGAAATTCCTCAGGATATGCTCCTCGAGATGCGCCTTGGTGTGCGGCGGATTCGAGCCGCCGAGCCGGTCGAGTGTCGTTAGCAACGGATGCCGCACCGACGACGATCCGTGGTAAACACCCGTGTCGCGCCGCCGCCCCGAGGCCGGACTCGGCTCCTGCGGCGTAACGGCGTCGATCAACTGGCCGAGACTGCTAATCGTCTTCTCCGGGATACTCATGCGTATAAATTCCTGCGCGAACTGCGGCCTGATAATACAGCCACACCAACGCAGGGTTTGCAACCAACCCGCTAACAAGGCAGCACGGTCACACCTCGTGCCGCCACTACACGGGTTTGTTTTCGGGGGAAGAACCGGGCAAGGCCCCGCCTCCGTTCCTCAACCTCAAGCCGGGACGGTGACGGCCGGCGCTCCGGCCCGCCGCTCTTGCGCCCACACTTCGGACGCAGGCCCGTCCGCTAAGAGTCCGTCCGCTAAGAGCCCGCCCGCAGAAAGTCCGTCCGCTGAGAGTCCACCCGCAGAGATTTGCTGCCGATAACCGGCGGACGGCTGAAAGCCCATCGAGCAAAGCCGTTAATCGGCTAAAGAGGCAATTGGCTCGATTTTGATCAGAGCCGATTGCTTTCGGCCCCGGCGTCCGTTTCATCCACACAATTCTCGCTCCGCTCGCCAATGGTCAGCGTCTCGCTACAACTCCACCACGTCGCCCCGCTCGGGGATGGCGACGCTCCCATAGCCCTCCGCTGTAAGCGCATGGCTCAGCTTCTGCTGCCGCTCCAGATCTCCGTGGACGAGGAAGATCTGCTGCAGCCGCTTGTGGTCCTGCGTGCCGATGAACTCGAGCAGTCCGGGCTCGTCGGCGTGCGCCGAGAAGTAGTTCTGCACCGCCACCTCGGCTCGAAGCCGGTGTGGCTGCCCGAAAATGTTGACGACATCTCGCCGCTCAACGATGCGCTTTCCCAGCGTGTGCTCGGCCATGAAGCCGACGATCATCACGGTGTTCTTCGGGTCCTCGATGTTGTTGCGGAGGTGATGCAACACGCGACCATGCTCGGCCATGCCACTGGCCGAGATGATGACCATCGGCGTGTGCATCCCGTTCAGTGCTTTTGAACGCTTCACATCGCGCACGTACTCGAGTTGTTCGAAGCCGAAAGGATCGTCGTCGCTCATCAGATAGTCCTGCAGCGAGTCGTTGTAGCACTCGGGGTGGCTCTGGTAGACTCCCGTCACGTTGACGGCAAGCGGACTGTCAACGAACACGGGGATGCGTGGAATCCGCTCCTCATTCCATAGCTGGTCAAGCGCATACACGAGCTCCTGCGTCCGACCGACGGCAAACGCCGGGATGATGACCTTCCCGCCGCGTTCCGCCGTGCGTCCCACCACATCCGCGAGGGCATCCTTCGCCTTGCCGACGGGTCCATGCTCCATACCGCCGTACGTCGACTCCGAGATGAGCCAGTCGCAGGGCAGCATTGGCTGCGGGTCGCGCAGGATCGGCCGCCCCGGATTCCCCAGGTCACCTGTGAAGCCGAGGCGCTTCTGCCGTCCGTCCTCGGTCACCGTAATCGTCATCGTAGCCGACCCGAGGATATGACCCGCATCCCGAAACTCGACTTCGCATCCATCGACCGGACTAAAAGGTGCGCGATAGCCAATGCCAACAAACAGCTCCAATGTGCGCTCGGCGTCATCCTTCGTATACAGCGGCTCGACCGGCGGCTCCCCTTTCTTGCGAAACTTCTTGTTGTAGAATCCCGCGTCGCTCTGCTGGATGTACGCGCTGTCCATGAGCATCAGCGCGCAGAGATCGTACGTGGCATGCGTCGCGAAAATGCGCCCGCGGAATCCGGCGCGGTAAAGTCCGGGCAACATCCCCGAATGATCGATGTGAGCGTGCGAAAGCAGCACGGCGTCGATCGCAGACGCCTCGGCCGGAAACGTGCCGTTGATGGCGTTCGCTTCGGCGCGGCGGCCCTGAAACAGGCCGCAGTCAAGCAGCAGCTTCTTGCCGTTTTGGAGCTCGAGCAGGTGCATCGAGCCCGTCACGTTACGGGCTGCGCCCCAGAAGGTGAGTTTCATCGATGATGCGGATGGTTGGGGATGGATCCTCGTCGCACAGCGCCCCAACATAAAGACTCGCCGCCAAAAATCGCGGCTGCGTCGCGCCGGGTTGGCGAACCGGCGCACAACCACTTTGAGTTGGGCTCGGTCGACCCTGCGGCGGAGACCCGGCTCCGCCGCCGCTCGCCGGCTACCGCCTCACCATCACCGTCTCGAACGCCGCCTCGTCCGGGGCAAGCACCACCAATTCGTCATCGATCTGCACGAGCTGGTCGGGCAACTCATAGCGAAGCACGATCTCCGACAACCGGTCGCCGCTCAATTCCACGGCCAGATTCGCGGATGCATTACGGCGCAGCCGCACACGATCACGCGATGAGAAGATCGTCGGGTCGAGCAGCGACATCACGTACAGGCAATCGTTGAGCCGTTCCTTAACATCCGCGCGCCGAATTCGATAGCTGATCATACCTGATTCGTCAGATACATTTTCTGCTACGTCGATTGTATCCTCCACCAGTTCAATGCATACGCGGCGCTCTTCCATCTCGATCATAAAGGCCGCGTTGCCGGCGCGCTTAACTTCGCGCAGCGCTGCTGCCGGGTTGAGGTGGCGAACCAGCGCCCAGGCGAGGCTGTCGTGGTCGGGCGACGCGTACGGAGGTGCATAGAATAACTGCGGCTCGGTGGCGCGGGTTACGGAACGAAGCGAAACGGGGCGAATGGATGTCAGCGTGGCCATGGTCTCGGCATTTAGCTTAGAGTGATTTACCGTTCGCCCGTATGATAACCAGGGCGCTATGACAACTTAGTGTCATAGGCCTTGAAAGTATTTTTTAGCGATCAAAAAGCATCTCACGTGCAGCGTCTCAGCATCCTCGTCGTTCTTCTGGCCGTACTCGTGGCCGACGCTCAAGGCCAGGGCTTCAACACATTCAGCGGACGAAACCACCCGGAGCTTGAATGGCGGGTCGCGGCAACGCCACACTTCCGGATCATGTATCCGCAGCATCTCGCGGGCATCGAGGAGCACGCTGCGGCGATTGCCGAGGAAGCGTACCGGTCCTTGTCGCAAAACCTGAATGTCGAGTTCGATCGGCCGATCCGGATTTATTTGTCTGATGAGGATGAGATCGTCAACGGCTTTGCCGTTCCAATCGGAAATGGATTCACCAACATCTGGGTGAACGTCAACGAAGTGGCCGAAGGCTGGACGGGTCCGGAAGGCTGGCTTCGCAAGGTCATCGCGCATGAGCTGGCCCATATCTTTCACTTCCGTGCCGTGCGTTCACCGATCGGGCTCCTTCAGAATGCCTTCGCGAACCCGCTGCCGTCATTCTGGACGGAAGGCCTGGCGCAGTACCTCACCGAAACGTGGGACTCCGAGCGGGGCGATCGGTGGCTGCGCATGGCCGTCCTCGACGATCAACTTTCGTACAGCGACGGCCGCTCGATCTGGAACGGCCGCTTGCGCTACGCGATCGGTAACTCGCAGGTGCGTTTCTTTGCCGAGCAGTACGGCGACTCCACGCTGGCAGCGCTCCATCACCACCGGCGGCGCACGTTGTTCGGGCTCGTGCCCGTGCATGATTTCTACGAAGCGTTCCGCGCCACCACCGGCAGCTCGCACCGTGAGTTCTTCGACCGCTGGCGGCGCCACGTCAACGTCTACTACAACACGATGGCCGGTCAGATGGAAAATACCGACTCGCTCGGCGTGGACCACCTGACACTGCCGGGCCAATACATCGATGCCGTCGCGTTCGCGCCTGATACATCCATGGTTGCCGTGCTCTCGCTGCAATCACTGAGCAGACCGGTTCGACAGCTTACCATCATCGATCGCGAGAGCACGCGCCGACGCGTGGTTGCGGAGGGTTCGATCAAAGGGCCGCTCGCGTGGAGCGCCGACGGAGGGCACATCGTGCTGACGCGCGTGCGCCACGGCCGCCACGGGTCGCTCGTCAACGATCTGATACGCGTCGATGCCTGGACGGGCCGAGAGCGACTGCTCACATACAGCCGCCGTGCCTCGGCGCCGGCTGTAAATCCCGTGACAGGTGAGGTCGCATTTGTCGCGATGGATGGCCGAACGGCCAACGTGTTCACGTTGAATGGGGATGAGGAGCGCCGCCTGACCGAATACGAGGGCGATGTCCAGATCGGCTCGCTCCGATGGAGTTTGGATGGAAGCCGGTTGGCGATCGCTGTCTTTGATGATGACGGGCGGCGCGACATTCATGTGCATGATGTTGGGGACAGAGCTACCACAACGCTCATCCGCACGGGCGACGACAACCGCGATCCCGTGTGGAGCCACGACGGACGCCGCCTCGCCTACACCTCGCTGCGTGACGATGTGCCGAATGTGTTTATGCAGGACCTCGAGTCGGATGCCGGCCGCCGTGTGACGCATCTGGTCGAGGGCGCCCGCCTTCACGACTGGCTGCCGCCGGATTCAGCTTTTACCGCCGGCAGACTCGTCGTCGTCTCGAACGAGACAAAACAGCGCGACCGGGCTTACGCCATCGATGCATCGAGAACGATTGTGGTCGACACTGTCGAGGTGCCGGCAGATTATGCCGGATGGACCGTCCACCGTCCGCCACACGAACTACCGGTCGCGATCGAGCCCGATTCATCGCTCATCGTCGGGCGGTACCGATACAATAGCTGGGCGAATATCACGCACGCGGTTTCGCTGGCATTACCGTATTACGCGGGTAAAGGCCGTTGGGGCGCGGCCGGTGTCACCACATGGATGGAGCCGCTCGGCAAGCATACCATTGCGGCATTCGGCCTTCTCACTGCCGACGACCCGTCCAGCAGCTGGTTCAACGTCAGCTACATCAACAATCAGCTCCGCCCATCGATTACGCTGTCGGCATACAGGCTGCCCGCGACGATCCGCGGCTACGGCGAGACGGTACTGGCCGAGCGCTACACCGGCGGCGATGTCGCGTTGTCGCTGCCCGTTGATTGGTGGCAGCGGCCTTATACCGCTACGCGGGTTTCGGCGCGCATTCGCTTTGCGCACATCGATCCGATTGATCTTCGTGATGCCGAGTTCTCGGCGGATCTCCCCACGCCCCAGGCCGGCCGTCAACTGGACGTCCGGCTCGAGTTCGCCCGCAGGTTTACGAGACCGTACCGCCACAATGTGATCCACCCGCTGGACGGCCGCGGCATTCGGATGCGCCTTACGGGTGCGGCACCTTGGTTGGGCGCGGAGTCGCGCTTCGTCGAGGGCGACGTCGCCGGATTTATTGTGCTGCCGTCGCTCGGCTTGCAGCGGCTCTTTTTGTATGGACGGGCGCAGGCGCGTGAGGGCAGCATCCTGCCGCAAGATTACATCGGCCTTACACGCTATGACGACGTCCTGCTGGCGCTACCCGGTTCCGATGTGATCGAACTGGGCGGGCGCGAGCGCGTGCGAGGCTTTCGCCGGGCCGCCGTCGGCGACCGGATGCTCTTTGGTTCGGCAGAGTATCGCGTGCCGCTTCTGACCGATCTGCAAACGCGGCTGCTCGGACTGATTTCGCTCGGTGCCGTGTCCGGCGCCGTGTTCATCGACGGCGCGCTCGTCTGGACGGGCGACGACTTCGAGGCGGCCATCCGGCGAACGGGTGCCGGCGCCGAGCTCAAGAACGCGCTTCGTATCGGCGGGCTACAGCTTGGCCACGCAGTCGGCTTCGCTCAGCCGATCGAACATCTTGGTGATCCGGACCGCTATGAGGTCTATTACCGCGTGCGTGCCGCGTTGCCGTTGTAGATGGATCATGTGCAGACCCTGGTTTCGTAGCCACGGCGTCGCATAACAATCATCGGCCAAAGCAGGGCAATGCCCTTGTTCAATGCGCCGCACTCTGCGTACCCATAGCGGCCAAAGCAACATAGAACCTCATTTGAGAGCCTATGTTGTCCGACATAAGTAAGACAACAGTGCAATCTTCTATGAACGAGCTCGGCAAACGTCCGTCGGAAGCCACGGCAAGCGAAGTTAAAAACGCGTAGCACGAATACGTTGATCGCGTCAGCCGCGGCCGCGAGGTCGTCACGGTGACGCGCTATGGTAAGCCCGCGCTGCTGCTCACACCGATCGAGCAGGAGCCCGCGCGCAAAAGTGTATTCGGATTCCTTTCCGGCTCGGTCAGTATCGTCGGTGATATATCCGAGCCGATAGAGGACCCCTGGGAGGCTGATGGCTGAATTCAGTCCGCTCATCCTCGATACGCAAGTCTGGCTGTGGACCATGGCGGGAAGCCGCGACCGTCTCACCGCCAACGCGATCGACGAGATTGTAAGCTGCGCCAATCAGGGGCGTCTATTCATTTCCGCCATATCGATATGGGAAGTGGCCATGCTCGAGGCCCGCGGACGCATTCGTCTGGCAAGACGTATCGACGAATGGGTCAATGAGGCATTAAGTGCACCCGGAACCCACCTCCTTCCATTCTCGCCGGCCATCGCCATCGAAAGCAGCCGCCTTCCCGGCCCGGTGCATGGCGACCCGGCCGACCGCATGCTGATCGCCTCTGCGCGTGTCACCGGCGGCCGGCTGGCCACGCGCGATCAGCAGATTATCGATTACGCGTCCGAAGGACACCTTGACGTGCTGGACGTCGGTCGCGAAGCA
>Ga0209487_1002490_pt1 | contig 14977 bp, 10 predicted proteins | sample Poulit2012_FD_187524 | JGI IMG/M metagenome (GOLD analysis project Ga0209487, IMG submission 187524) | Agricultural soil microbial communities from Georgia to study Nitrogen management - Poultry litter 2012 (SPAdes) (version 2) | ecosystem: Environmental > Terrestrial > Soil > Agricultural land... | reverse complement strand
CTTTAATACTAGTAACACTATGTAATATAGTTACTTATTTCTATGCTCTTGAAAAGCCAACGATTTTTATTATATACAAGCTTACACCTTTTGTAAAGTTTTATTGCAATTTTAATTTTTTCCATATATTACAATAATTAAATCAACGAGATATACTCTAAGTAATGTCTTATTAAGACAAGCATAGCAACCCACAGACAATAATTAATCAGTTTGATAAAGATTTAATTGTAAATTGCTATTTCATTCGTGTCATTAAAGCGTTTAAATTACTTAAAGAATAATTCAAATGCCTACCTACAGGCAATAGATGTTACTTATCGGTTAAAATTGTTACTTCTTTAGATAAGAGGCCGGTATAGCTTTCACGTAGAACGACTTTTTAGAACAGTTTTTTCTTCACCCTTGAAATGGATAAGTGTCCGTCTCCATTATACAATCAAATCACCCAAAGCCAATATATTGAACGATACTAAACATAATGGTAACTTTGTTATCAACCAGGACTCCAAGTTGATAACAATGTAGTTTAAGAATATTATTCACAATGAATTTCAAAGTTTATTGGTGATATTCATTTGAAAAATGGCTATAAACTGCTTCCGTCCACATTATATACTCTTTGCTATTACAGAATGTCACTTTCACTTAAATGATTAAGAATCTTTTATTGATAACCGGTGGATTTAAAATGTTCATCATTATGTAAAAAAAATTAGTACAATGTTTAATGTTTTAGTATATACTTTTATTCCAAGTTCCTCTATAAACCCATTTTATTTTTCACCCCAAATACATTTTATAACTGATAACATTTTTATTTGTTCTTCCCTTTTTATTTTGCCTACATTGAAAATACTAGTTGTTATATTTTTTACTTTTAAGGAATTTAACAAATTCCCCTATCCCAATTTTTGAAAATCTTTCTTCTTTTTGAACCAAATATAAATCTCTTCTAAATTTAAACTCAGTTATTTTTACTTCATTAATCAGTCCAAGTTGTAGTTCTCTTTTAACGGCAATTCTAGGAACAATACTTATTCCTAAACCCTTTTCAACTGCATTCTTTATAGATTGGATACTTCCTAATTCCATAAAGTACTCCATTCGACATAACACACCATAGCAATTCAATACTTTTTCTATTATTTTTCTTGTTCCTGATAAACTTTCTCTCCATATCATCTGTTCCTCAACCAATTCTTCTATATTAATCTCTCCCTTTTTATTCCAGTGATGATTTCTTGAAGTAATAAGAATCAATTCATCTTCCATAAATTTTTCAATTTTTAGTTCTCTATTTAATCTTTCTTTTTCTTCAGAAGAAATTCCCTCTACTAATGCAATTTCAATTATATTATTACTCAACTTCTTTAATATTTCCGGGGTATTTCTAATAGACAAATTTATTTTTATATTTTGATACTTCTGAGTAAAGACTCCTAATAAATTTGGTAAAATATACTCCCCTATCGTCGGGCTGGACCCTATTTTTAAATGAAATTCTGTTTTTCCATTAATGTATGCCACTGCCTCAAGTGATTTATGATATTGTTCTATAATCTCCTTAGCATATTTATATAGTATGGAGCCAGACATGGTGGGTGTTAATCTATTCCCTACCCTGTTAAAAAGGAGTGTATTGTATTGATTTTCAAGTTGTTGAATTTGTTTACTTACAGCTGGTTGTGAGATGTACTTTTTTTTAGCAGCAGCACTAATACTTCCCTTTTCTATGACTTGACAAAACATCACTAAATTACTTATATTCAATATGCTTTACCTCCGTATGAATATTCAACAAAAACACTAAAAATCTGTCATATCCTGCTATAACATATTCATATATAATAAATTTCGGCTCTTTCTTATCTTTTGATATTGAAAGACATTTTTTTGATATAGATATTTAAGGTTTTATAGCTTTTTCCAAACAATTAAAGTTGACCCTTGACATTTACCCTTCAAAATATAATAGTTTCGGTAGGTAGTTCAGATTATATTAAGTCCATTTTTGTATAAGCTCAAAATATACACATCTGTATTTTTCTATACAAACTTATATAATCTAATTTATTTAGTTACAAATTGGTGGGTCTAGCATTCTCAATCAATGACCTTCATATATAAATGTACTAATTTAATTAACATATAATTAATTATGCTGTAAATTACAGAAACAAAAATGACTAGTATTTTTGGCTAAAAACATACACAACCCAAATAGAATGGGATTGTTACAATGGTTTCACCATCTTAAGAATTTATAGTAAACATTATGATCTTCTGACTAAACGATCCTAGATTTAAATTTGGTGTTTTAAAATTGAACTTACAATTAATTATCTTTTTGTACTTATAATTTCGAAGCTATTAAAAGAGATGAGGGCTTTTTTCTTAATCAATGTTTTAATTAAAAGTTTCATATACACTTAATTTTCTCTTTCAATAAAATCCACTTACCTTCTCTCTTCGTTTATTTTCCTCTTCATTATCACCCTAGATTAAAGAATACTGTCAATACATTATGCTTTATACTATAATAGGATTGTATATTTAATCTTGGAGGTGCCTTATGACTGGACTATTAAACGAAAAAAACATCATTATTATGGGCGTTGCAAATCAGCGTAGTATCGCCTGGGGAATTACACAATCCGCCTATCGTCACGGAGCAAATTTAATTTTCACATATCGGCAAGAACGATCTCATAAAAAGTTACAACAATTATTAGAAAAAAATAAAATTAATCCTCTTTTAATGGTTCATTGTGACGTAGCGAGCGACACAAGTATTGAAAATGCATTTATAGAAATAAAGAAAAAAATCGGCACTATACATGGGGTTGTTCATTCTGTTGCATTTGCCAACCGGGATGAGTTACAAGGTGAATACGTAAATACATCTCGCGATGGTTTCATATTAGCCCAAGAAATAAGTGCCTATTCTTTAGCTTCCGTAACTAGGGAAGCCCGAAAATTAATGACAGAAGGAGGAAGCATAGTCACTCAATCATACCTAGGTGCTGAAAGGGTAATTAAAAATTACAATGTAATGGGTGTTGCAAAAGCCTCATTAGAAGCAAGTGTAAGATATTTAGCAGAAGATATTGGAAAAGACGCTATCCGGGTGAATGCAATTTCTTCAGGCCCAATTCGAACTTTATCTGCAAAAGGAGTTTCAGGATTGAATGAAATTCACTCAATTATTGAAGAGAAAGCACCGCTAAGAAGAAATGTAGATCAAGATCAGGTTGGTGACGCCACAACATTTTTATTAAGTGAATTATCCCGTGGTATTACCGGTGAGGTTATTCATGTCGACTCTGGGTTCCATATAATGGGATTGTGAAATTTTATTTTTGTCATGCTGGAAAGTGTATTTTTAATCGGCCACTTCTATGGAGAGATCCGTGTCTTAAGCCACGGATCTCTTGACTACGAAGTCTATCAAATTCTTTATGTCCATATGACATTCAGTAAGTACTCTAATCGTCTCGATTTCTCCAGCATTTCTTTTTAAGAATTTTAAAACCCTTTTTACTCGACTACAATGCTTGTTAATCGCAATAATAGTGACGTAAAAAACGAATATAATTAAGGTATTATTGGAACACCCTCTGCATTTTGAAATGCACTTTTAAACTCTCTAGACTATTCATTACTACCGTTTAGACCATAACAACTGATTAAATGCCCCTTTATGGCTTTTGCTCACTAATCTAGGTAACATTTTAGGACAACATTTCTTTAATCAAATACTTTTCAATTACTTGTTGTTTTATATCGAGCATTTTAACATTCAACGTAAATTAATTATTACAACTTTTGTATATTTTTCTTTTACTCCAATTTTTTATATAATAGGCCTATTTTGTCTCCATATCCTCTTGATTTCTTTTTATAAATCAATTTAAAGGCACCTAAAAGAGAATACGAGTATGTTGTTCCTATTTAAAATATAATCACCAACCCAGTTTGATAAGAATTATCACTAAAAAACAATTTACATTAGAAGCAGTCTCAAAAGACTAACCCCTATTCTAGCCAACCTGATGGATAGAAAATTAAAACCGATTTAATATTTCACATAAGCTCCATTACTTAGTTACTGAATATTTCAAAAAATCAAAAAACATCGTTATTATATGAAACTTATTTATAAGGGTCCTAAACAGTTTTTATTTTTGTAATTTTAAAATAACTGCTCGATTTATTTGTTATATAAGGATTCTCTTAGCTTAGCTTCGGGACCAATTGGAGCAAATCTAAACATATAATAATCTGTATCAAGTAGGTTAAAGTCGCCGCTTCGCTTTACAACTTCCCACATTTCACGCGCAAGTTCTTCAACCTTTATCTGATAACCCACCTCATTTATAACATTATTCAATTCAAATGGGTCATTATTTAAATCGTAAAACTCATCATAATCAAAACCATTAAAAATATATTTAAAATTATTCTTCCAAATTATTCTTTGTGTATAAAACATACGTTGCCCATGGAATTCCGCGTAAGCTACTTTATCATTATCCTTTTTTAAACCATTTATATAAGGAACAATTGATTCACCATCTGTATTTTCCAGGGAATCATATCCTAGCATATCTAATATAGTTGGTGCAATATCATGCATTGACACATAAGTAGAACAATTATATCCCCGAAGATTGGAATTTGGCCATTTAATAATTAACGGAATATTATAAACTTCCTCAAATGGTGTAACCCCTTTACAAAACAATCCGTGTGCCCCCATCATGTCACCGTGATCTGACAAATACACTATTAAAGTATTATCATATTGGCCAGTTTGTTTTAATATATCGATAACCCGTTTCAATTGAGTATCTACTAATGTACAATAAGCATAATAACATGCGATTACCTTCCTATAATCATCTAGCTCCAAATCCTTCCATAATGTTTGAAGCCTTTTATATATTGAAGGTTTATCTTTTAAATCATCTTCAAAGTTATCAGGGAGATTGATATTTTCAATATCATACATTTCATATAATTCTTCAGGCACTATATACGGATCATGGGGGGCATAGGTAGAAAGAAATAAGCTCCAAGGTTGATTAGGATTATTATCAACCTGATTTTGGATAAATTCTATTCCTTTTGAAAAAATATAATATTCTTCCGTTTCATCGATTCTTTCTTTACACACCCCACTCAAAATACGATCATTATATCCATGATGTTCTACTTGATAAGACTCAATCATTGTTCTAGAAAACGATGGTAAATGAACTTCAGTTTCATAATCATCAAAACCAAAGTTCTCTAATTGGTTTGACCGCTCAATATGCCATTTCCCATAATACCCTAGTCGATACCCGTTCCTTTTAAGTTTTCTACTTAACATATCACTGTTTTCACAGAAGTTTGCTCGATACTCTGGAACATTGTGAGTACAGTCAACCATTCCATGATTATGTGGTAATAACCCTGTCATTAGGCTTGCTCTAGAGGGAGAACAAATAGCATTGCAAGTATATGCTTTATCAAAATTAATCGAGTCTTTTTTTAAGTTCTCTATGTTAGGAGTCATGCAGATTGAATCAGCATCAAGTGTTTGCTTCTGTTGTTGATCTGTAATAATAAATAAAACATTTTGTTTTTCAAACATAAACTATTCTCCTATTCAAAAAAGAATTCTAAAATAATGTTTCTTTAAAATCTAAAGTAATTTAATTAAGTATTTTTTCTATTTTATCTTCATAATTAATCAATAAATACTTTCAGTCATAATACTCCATTCTAATAGTCTCTTTGTAAGGCTTGCAATAATATCTTTATTTTCATGTAGTGCTGCTACATTATTCAATTCCCATGGATCTGTTACAAGATTATACAATTCATCTTTATCGCCCATTGGGTCTGTTACATATTTCCATTCTTTCGTTCTAATCATTTTTCTCCTTCCCTCTGCCTCTCTCCACTTTAAAGTTTCCTTAATGGTATGCCTACCGTATGGTTTAGCGAACTTTTTTAAATCCTTATAAGTAAATGGCGGACCTCCTGAACCATATTCAGCAAAGACTTCACTCCTAGGCTCAGCGTTTGTGACAGTTGGCAGCAATTTCCCCTGCATTGATTTAGGTATTTCTAATTCTTGTAAATATAATAATGTTGGGACAATATCTATCAAACTTACCATACTTTTATCGCTAATACCCTGAGGCATTATACTTGGACAGCTAATAATTAATGGAACATGGGTTAAGCAGTCATAAAACAAGCCTCCTTTTCCCATCATACGATGCTCTCCCACAAAATCACCATGATCGGAACAAAATACAATTATAGTATCTTGTATTAAGTTATACAGCTTAAGAGCCTCTAATATTTTACCAATCTCATCGTCTATAAATCGCACCATTCCATAATAAACCCTCAAAACTTTATATATATCGGCTTCATCTTCTTTGTCTATACCTAACATTTCATATAAAACCTTATTGCGTTCAGGCTTATTCTCAAGTTCTCTACTATCCCAAGGTGGAAGGATTATTTCTTCTTTCGGAAAATTTTCTACATATTTTTTATGAACCTCATAGGGATTGTGAGGGTCTGGTATAGATAACCAGAGAGAAAATGATTCATTTTGTACTCTTTTTAAAAATTCAATAGTTTGTTGAGAAACCAATGCGGTTGAATAGTCATTTATTGGATAATTAGTTACTGCACATTCAATGCGTGGACTTAGCCTTGGCATATTTTTTCTTACAGTATGCGCTTTTTCAACTGCGTTTATAGGACGAACCCAATCCATTCCTTTTGTTTTAACACCATTCGGGAAACCCTCGTGTTCAATTTCACACCAAGTATCAAAATACTTTAACTCACTCTCCGGGAAACAGTGGTTTTTACCAATTAACGCGGTATGATAGCCTGCTTCTTTCCATATATGGAAAGCGTGTCTATTTCTCGATGACATCAATTCTTCATTATTAGTTATTCCATGAGAATGTGAATATTGCGATGTCCAAAGTGATGTTCTTGCAGGAACACATAACGGGTGGGGAGTGAAAGCATTTTCATAAACAACTCCATTTCTTGCAAGTTTTTCTAAAGCAGGAGTTTTACAAAACGTATTCCCATACAAATTTAACGCCGTCGCTTTTAGTTGATCAACCATGATAGTTATTACATTTTTTCTTTTCATAAATTAAATAATCCTCCTTGAGAATAAGGTGGATAACATCTTAAAAATGAAAGTGATTCTTTATACGCCAAGACTTCTATGTTATCGCAAATATAAGGTAAAAAGATTTTATCACCTTTATATAATTTAATACTTTTATTATTCCATTTCAAAACTCCTTTTCCTGCAGTTATAATCAAGGTTGAAAATGTTTCGTCATTTTTCAATAATAACTTATCTTTAAATATGTTATATTTTTTTAATGCAAAACATTCTGTATCTTTATAACTTATTAACGTTTTGTTTCCTTCTAAGGTAAATTCTTCATCTATTAATTTAATTTTATTCAAATAACTTTCATCACTAAAACTATCCATATCAATACATTCGAACATCTTTTCAAATCCCAATCCTTGATGAACAAGCATATCATCAATATTTATACCATCAGCATTCGTTCTTTCTAACCTAATAGTATAATCAGTAGCCTCTTGGATCTCCATCATAAAGCAACCTTTTCCTATAGCATGTACAAGGCCGCCAGGGATTAAGTATACTTCACCAGGTTTTACATAAATCTTATTCATTAAAGATAACATCTTTTCAATATCTTGATTTTCAAATAACTCAATGATCAACTTTTTAGTTATTCCTGTTTTAAATCCTACAAAAATATGGGGTGGTTCTCCCTCAATATCTCTCCCTTCCATTATATACCATGCTTCTGTCTTACCAAATGGTGATTGGAATAAGGTTTTTGCCTTTTCTTTTGATGGGTGTACTTGTATTGTAAGTCTTTCAGCTGCATCTAAAAGCTTCATTAATACAGCTGAGTCTTTTCCAAATCGATTTAAATGGGATTCCCCTAAGGTTAATTTAGGGTTACTTTTGATGAAATCAATTAGTTTTTCTTTTTTGTTACCTGCTATTTTAAAACTACAATACCCTTCACTCTTATTTATTGTATTATTTGGATTTAAAGCTTTTACAGTCGAGGATATCCACTCCTCTGGGTAGTAGCTATCTTCAGGTTCTTCTTCTCCTAACCATTCTCCTAAAGCTTTTCCTCCTTTATATGTTCTCCATACCCTGTTTTTTTCTAGCTTTAGTGGTTCTATTGGATAAATCATAAATCTCACATCCTTCCTTAGAGTTTTATTCTACAGGCATAATTAAATCAGGTATAATCATTGAAAACTCTGGAATAAAAGTAACGATAAGTAAAACAATAATCATTACAGTATAAAATGGAAGCATTGACTTTGTTAATTGTTCTACAGATAGTTTAGATATACTACTTCCAATAAATAATAATGTACCTACTGGAGGTGTAATTAACCCTATCCCTAAATTAAGAATTAAAACAACCCCAAAATGAACTGGGTCCATCCCTAGATCAACAACAACAGGTAATAATATAGGAGTAACTATAAGAATACTAGACACCATATTCATGAATGTACCTAAAAATAATAAAAATAAATTAATTAATAATAAGATAACTATTTTATTACTTGATATACTTGTTAATATCTCTAATAAAAAAGCTGGAACATGTAAATAAGCAATTAGCCAACCGAATGCACTTGCTGCACAAGCTATAATTAATACGATAGACAGTGTTTTCAAAGTATCTATTAGTACTTTGCCCATAGCTGAAATAGGTGCTTCTTTATAAACAAAGAATGCTATAATAAACGCATAAACACAGGCAATCGCAGCTGATTCCGTAGGGGTGAAAATTCCTGTAATAACACCTACAACAACAATTAAAACAGTGCCTAATCCAAAAATAGAATTATACAATTCTCTAAGAAGAACCTTAAAATTAAATCTATCTCCTTTTGGATATTTCTTTTTTATAGAAACTATATAACTAAAAATCATTAGTGCTACACCTAACAAAATTCCAGGTACTAATCCACCCAAAAATAATCTTCCAACGGAAACCCCACCAGCAGCAATAGCAAACAATACCATGTTATGGCTTGGAGGTATTAATAATCCTTGAACTGAACTTGCCATCGTTATAGAAGTAGAAAACTCCCCATCATAGCCATTTTTTTTCATTGTAGGGATCATGATGGAACCAATTGAAGCTGTATCTGCTGCTGCTGAACCAGATATACCTCCAAAAAACATACTTGCCATGATATTCACCTGAGCTAGTCCACCCCTCAACCAACCAATTATACTATTAGCAAACTTTACTAATCTATCAGTGATTCCACCAACTGCCATGATATTTCCTGCCAGTATAAAGAAAGGAACAGCCAGTAAAGCAAAACTATTTAATTGATTAATCATATTCTGAACTAATAATTGTAGAGGTAACCCTAAATATAATGTCGTTAAAATTGAGGAAATTGCTAATGCATATACTATATGAACACCTAAAAACATAAGTAATATAAAAACACCCATTAGGATATATATTGCGGTAGTATCAATCATAATTTTGTCTTCTCCTTCTTAAAAGCAAATTCCCTACTATGAAAACAACAATAAAAACTCCAGTTATTGGGGCCGCAAGATTTAGCCAAGCAACGGATACTCTAAATCCGCCCATAATAGAATCTGAAGTTAACTTCACAAGTTTAGATCCTTCGATAATAAAAACCCCTGCAAAAAAAAGTTTTAATAAAAAATAGAAACCTCTTAAAATCTTATTCATCAAACCTGGGAATAACCGATCAATAATTTGAATTCTTATATGTGAATCATCATATTCTGCTAATGAGGCACTTAATAGACCAAACCAGGTAAAACAAAATAAGGCCATTTCCTCACTCCAACCAGGAGTTACTTGAAAGATATATCTACCTGCGACCGCTATACACACAACAACGACCATTAGAACAATAAAAAACATACAAATCTTATTTGTTAAATCATATGTCTTTTTTAAAAAACCCATACTACGTTCTCCCTCTTTATTTAAAGTAGTCAACAAATTATTAATAACTTGTTGACTACCTTTTATTATTATTGAAAATCTTTTATTCTCTGAATGAAGTCTTCGTTATCTTCTCCATATTTTTCGTACAGAGGCTGGACTGCTTCTACCCAATTTTCATAGTCCTCAATTTCTACTAGTTCAACACCTTCGTCTTCCAACTTTTCCATATACCCTGCAACATTCTCTTTAGTTTTCTCTTCTAAAAATACACCGGCTTCGTATGCAGCTTCTTTGAAAATCTCTTTTTCCTCATCTGATAAAACTTCCCAACTTATTTTCGAGATGAATAATAAACTAGGTTCAGCTGAATCATTTGGATTCAAGGAATAATATTTTGCAACTTCATAAAACTTATCATTATAAAATCCTTTAATTGGATTTTCTGCACCATCTACAACTCCTGTTTGCAGTCCACTATATAATTCACTAAATGCTATTGGTGTTGGTGATGCTCCAAAGGCTTTAACCATATCTAAATACATAGGGCTAGATTGAACACGAATTTTTAAACCCTTCATATCATCCATTGTTCGAATTGGTGTATCTGTAGTAAAAAAGTTTCTAGCAGTAACTTCCATAAATCCTAGACCAATTATACCTATATCGGATTCATTAACAACATCTATTACTTCTTGTCCAATTTCTCCTCTCAGAACTTTCCAAGCATGTTCAAAATCATCAAATATATAGGGTAATCCAAGCACAGTTAACCTTGAATCGTTCACCCCACTTTCATTTATTATAGGCATTTGCATCCTCGCTATATCTATTGCCCCCATTTTTACAGATTGAATGACTTCTTCGTTATTTCCTAATTGGGCACCAGGATAAACTTCAACTTTTATTTTTCCATTTGTTTTCTCAAAAATATAGTCTGCAAAATACCTATTCGCTTCAATCATTTCATCGTGTTCAGATGGTACGTCTGAAAAACGGAATACTATTTCTGGTTCTTCATATTCAGCATCATTACTAACTGAGTTACTTTCCACATTCTCAGTTTCATTTCCTTTTACATCTACCTCATCAGAGGAACAACCTATTAATACAAAAATCAAAAACAAAGAAAACGATAACAACAAAAAATTCCTCAAAGTAAATCCTCCTTAAAATTTATTATTAAAGCTACTAACAATTATAAGGAAAGCGCTTTTATAAAAAAAGAAGAAGTTTTTGTTTTCTATAGTATTTTTTTGTGAAAATTGCTTCCATTTAAAAAAAATACTACTTTTTTTATTAGTATGATGATAAACTTCATTAGTAAAGATCTGTGAATTTGTAGTACGAAAGTTAGAAGTACACTTTTAAAAGGCTAATATATTCAAATATATAATACTGGCAACACATCATAGTTATAATTACTGCAATCAACCTAGAACATGTGTGCTCAATGAGAAGTAATTTGACTTCTCCAACTAAGCAGTCTTTTTACGATTATCAATAGATGATTAAACAGAATTATTAGAATTAGAATTGGGAGGACTCTTTAAAAATGAATTTACTAAAAAAATTTAAAAACTCCATCAAAAGAATTATTATTATTAACTACATATTTGTAGTACTGACCATTATAACAGGAGTTGTTATTACAAATTGGATTCAAATAATTATCGATGATAAACACCACCAGTTTGTAGATGTAAATGGACAAATTGCGAATCTACCAATTTTAATTGAAAGAAATAAAATAAACTTCACAAATTATATAAGGCAAGGGAGGATAGAAGATCTCAAGGAATATCAACTGTTAAATCAGGAGATAGCAAAAAAGTTGAATTTAATTAACACTGATAAATCTATGAATGATTTTACAGTGATGTCATACCATGGTTCTTTAGAAAGAATGTACATGGCTCAAAATAAATTATCTAATAATATAATCGAATCAGGCCTATTAACATTGGATGATTATGATAGCTTTCTATATGTATCCGAATTATTTAAATATATGGTCTTACAAGCAAATCATTTAACAACATCATATTTAGATTTTAGTAGTAACGAATATACAAAAATGACTCAAAAGTCTAAACAGATACAGGCTTTTATATTTGTTGGTATAATTATTTTAGCCTGCATTAGCATTGTAATAGGTATTTATTTATTAGGTGGTATATTTAAAACATTAAATACCCTTTCTGTCCAATCAAAATTATTATCACAAAAAAAATGGGATATTGAAGATTTAAAAAAAGTACCTTACTTTGAATTGAATAATGTTATCCAAGCATTTAACCAAATGAAGCATAATATAAAACACAACATTGAAGAACTAAAACAAAAGTCCTCACTTGAAAAGAAATTACATACTGAAAGATTGTTAAACTTTGAAAAGGAAAAACTTTTAAGAAGCACTCAAATTAAATCGCTCCAAATGCAAATGAATCCGCATTTTTTATTTAATACATTAAATATGATAAGTCGAACAATTAAATTAAACAAAACTGAAACTTCAGTCCAATTAATTGAATCTACCTCAAATATACTTAGGTATAATTTAAGAATGAAAAATAATTATGTGTTTTTAAATGAAGAGCTAAGTGCCTTAAAATCGTATGTTTATGTTCAACAACAACGATTCCAGGAAAGAATTCATTTTACAATAAAAAATGAAGTATCATTACAAAAAATAGAGCTTCCTCCGTTGATATTACAACCCTTAGTAGAAAATGCTATCGTACATGGATTATCAAATGTTGTTAAAGGAGGGAAAATAATCATCAAATTAAGTGTTGATAGTAATTTTCTAAATATATCAGTAAAAGATAATGGAAATGGAATGTCAAAGATAGAGGTAGAAAATTTTCTATATAAGGGAGATTCAAGCAAATCAAATGGTATAGCATTAAATAATATTAAGAAGAGGCTATCCTTACTGTATGGTAATAATTACTTATTTAATATTAACAGTTCCTTAGGAAAAGGTACTGAAGTACAATTAATATTGCCAACAAAGAGGGGGTAAAGATGATCAAGGTTTTAGTTGTAGAAGATGAAATAGTCGAAAGGAAATTCATAATAAATCTTTTGGAAAATTATCAGAAAACGAAAATAGTCGTTGTTGGAGAATCAAATAACGGAATAGAGGCAATTAAAAAAGCCGTAACACATGAGCCTGATTTAATATTAATGGATATTTTTATGCCTTTAAAAGACGGGATAGAAGCCTCTTATGAAATCAAAAAAATATTACCACAATCACAAATCATTATTTTAACAGCTTTTGATAGCTTCGACTACGCTCAACAAGCGATTAAAATAGGGGTAAAGGACTTTTTAGTTAAGCCATATTCTGATCAAGAATTCTACTCTACTCTAGCTAAAACAATACGTGCAATTAAACACAACAGAAAGCATAACCAAGAAATAATAAGTCTAAAGAAACAAATGGAAAATTATTATGAAGTATTAGAAAAGGAAATTTTATTAAATGTAATTCATAATGATAAATTACTTCCGAAAAACATGCAACACTTGTTACAACAAAGAAAAATATCTTATCCTCAATTCGAATGTATTCTTATAAAAGTTCGTAATTTAAACTTTATACTACAAAAAAAAGATTTGGTAAAAGTGAAAAGTTTGATTAACAGCAGTCATTTGAAAATAGGTATCATCTACATAAACACAATAATTTTAATTATTACTAAATTAAAACAAAAGGACTATGAATTCCTAATAACAAATATAAATAAGTATTTTAATCATTATTATGATGAAAAAGTAATAATAATAAAAAGTCCTGATACTAACAATATAAACGAAATTCCAAAATTATACGTAAAATCTATGAATTATTTACAAGATAAATTGAGTAAAGCAATAAAGGATAATAATCAAAATATGATTCTCAATAAATGTATAGACGAGATAAACAAAAACATTATATCTGAAAAGAAAGAATTTGCCTTAAACAGTTTTAATAATTTTTTTGTCGTTATAATTGAAAAAGAAAGTAAGAATATTAATAGCATTAGAGTTCGTTTAATGAAACTATATATCATAATCTACCAAGAATTAGTAAATACTTTTGGTGAAAACCTTAATATAAGAACAGTTAAGCAAGTGTATAACGATGTAATGGAGATTAAATCTTTAATGGATTTAAAAAACTATATTAGGAATTTGCTCATTGAAACTATAAATACGATAAGTATCTTTAAAGAAGATAGAAATGTAAAAACAATAAAGAAAATAAAAAAATATATTGATCAAAACTATTCAAAAGATATTTCATTAAATGATATTGCAGATAGATACAATATAAGCTATTTCCATTTAAGCAAAACTTTTAAACAAATTTATGGTAAAAACTTTAAAGATTACTTACTGGATGTAAGGATGGATCATGCTAAAAAACTCTTAAGGAAAAGTAACAGTAATATTTCAACAATTGCCCAAAAAGTCGGTTATATAGATCCAAACTACTTTAGTAAAGTATTTAAAAAATATACAGGATTGTCACCTAGCTCTTATTTAAATTTATAGATAAGAGCTCTATTTTCACTTCATAAATTAAAATTCAATTAGTACTATACTATCGGTTGACTATTACTCTTCTTGACTTTATTATTTTAATCTGCCTTATTTCTAAACACAGCCTCTATCTTCCTATTTAATTTATCCACATCAACCTCTCCTTTTCCTCTATCATTAAGATAGTATTTTCTCTTTAAATGCAAAATCCTTGCGACACTTTCGTTGATTCGCTTTTCAGATAATATACCAGCTTGTACCGCTTCTAATATCCGATCATAAGTCCTGACAATATTGTTATGCTTATGAGCTATTAGGACAATATCAACCCCTGCATTTATTGCTGTAACAGCAGCTTCTTCAATCCTATAATTATTTGTAAT
>Ga0209487_1002489_pt1 | contig 14978 bp, 18 predicted proteins | sample Poulit2012_FD_187524 | JGI IMG/M metagenome (GOLD analysis project Ga0209487, IMG submission 187524) | Agricultural soil microbial communities from Georgia to study Nitrogen management - Poultry litter 2012 (SPAdes) (version 2) | ecosystem: Environmental > Terrestrial > Soil > Agricultural land... | reverse complement strand
TCTTGACAATCTATTTTGTAGTTTATTTCAATTCCCCCCGAATCCTGTTCATTTAACACATATCCAACATAAGTACGAGAACCATAGCGCTCATAATGGGCATAATAAAGAGTTCGATCGTTTTTTTTCATTTCCTCAAAATCGCCATCATATCCAAGACGTTTTTTAAAGCGATTAAGATCTTCCGCTAGTCGTTCTTCTGTATGATTGGAATAGTAAATAACATTCATGCCAAACCCCGTATCGTCTTCTATAGAAATCGTAACTTCCTCATGCACGTTTTCTTTGACCGAATACATCCTGTCATCAATCACTCCGCCAGCTGGAAAGTCCATTTTATACCTTTTAGTCTTGGACAAGAACGGATAAAACCCTTCCTCAGTTTCCTCAGTTGACTGTAAAAATTTGCGCGTGAATTCATCCTCAAACGCATGTACATCGGGCAAATCTTCTTTATCTATTTCCGTAGGATTCGTACTAGTTTCATCTTTATCCACTTGACAGCCTCCTAATAAAATAATTAATACCATAAATAGGATCCTTATTCGATATGTCACTTTTTCAGCCTCCAAGCGGCATTAGTTTTCCAATATTTTCATTGTCTTTTATCATTATAATGCAGGAAATGGAATTATTCAAAAGTTCATCGGGGTGTATGTTAGGCCCCCCTATTAACATGTACGTTCGCGCCAGCAAGAACATACATATTTAAGCAATACGGGAATGTGAATGAAGTCTGCATCATCTATTGAAACATCCATACTCCAGTTCAGCTATCAACAGAGAATGATCCGAAAAATTATTCTCGCGCTCATAACTGGAAAACTCGCATGCAATCAGAAAACCCAAAAGTTTTGGGAAAAAAAACAGGTAATCCAGACGAACCCCGTTGTTTTTATGGCTAAACCAACTGTAGTCAAGTTTTCCTTGATTTATTTGTTTCCAAGCGTCCGACCAGCCGCCTTCTATTAAATCCATAATAAAATTACTGTATTTCACCCTTCCCGCTTTAACGATGGGATAAGAAATTTCCCTGCTTCATTATATCCGCGCGATGGTGCAGAAGTGAACCAACAATCTGTTGAATTGCTTTCCCGTATATTCTATGTCGTTATTTTTAGCCTGTCCATCTTGTTTCACCTTTTCTATTTCCGCTTTTTTACCAGTCTTCAAAAAGAGATATCTGAAATTAGAGTACCCGGTTTTTTTACGCTATTGTCAAGTTACCAACCGTCCAGAAAATAACTTTGGAAATCAGGAAGTGCATCAATGGTATTCAGGTGTTAATCCGGAGCAATATCCAATTGGGGATTTTAACCAAACTGGAACAATAGATAGGATTGCACCATATTTCTGTCATGTTTAAAAACCGGTGCTCCCGTTTATACAAAGAGGAGACACACTTTTAATAAGAGTAGGCTAGATCTATGAACCAATATCAGAAGCTAAATAAAAGTTTTATAGACGGTAAATGGGTGGATGGGACGGAAAACACAACCATTGAGATGCAAAACCGATATAATGATGAGGTTCTGGCAAAAGTAAACATCGCTTCTGTTGATCAGGTGAATGAAGCGTTTAATGGAGCGAAGAAAGCTCAAAAGGACTGGAGCAAGAATGCGGAAATGCGCAAAAGTATAATGACAAAAGCCATCCAGTATTTTGAAGATAATAAAAATGATATTCTTGAAATGTTAACGCTCGAATCAGGCAGTACAGCCGTCAAAGCAAATCTTGAATTCGATCTGACAACAGGGTTGATGGAAGAATCACTGAAGATGGTAGATAAAGTTGGTAAATTTGAGGAAAAACCATCAATTATCCCGGATAAGATAGGGACGGAGGGACAGGTCCCTTGTCCCGGCCCGCTAGGTTGCATGTCTGCTTGATAAACCTCTGCTAAATCAGTCACTTGGATACAAGCCCGCACCTTAAACCACCAGCTGTTTGATAGTCATTACCCAGACGCTTCATTACTGTAATTAACTATAGCTACCCCCTAACATATAGGAATTATGTTAGAGGATACATCAATTTATCCACGCTCATGCGCTCCCACGCAATCGGATATCGAAGCTATAACACTAGGAATAGAAAAAAAGCAGGATCTGTCTTTGGGGGCGGGACGGAGAACCTGTCCCCTTGTCCCTCAGTGATCTCTTGCCCGTACGCCTTCCTCATCTTTTGAATAGACCACCATTCGCGGTGATGGAATTTCGATGCCTTCTTCAAATAAGTTTTCTTTTATTTCTTTGCGAATTGTCCTGGCGCCTGCCCACTGCATTACTGGCATTGTTTCCGCGCGGATACGTAATACATAATTAGATAATTCAAGTGCCTGTACGCCATTAATAACTGGGGTTCCCACAAAAATATCATATTTTTCTGGCAGTTCCTCCAATGTATCTTCTACCATCTTCTCAAGTTTTACAATATCTGTTTCGTATGGCACATTGATCTCAACCATTGCAAAACCATTAGTTACAGAGTAATTTGTTACGACGTCAATTTTGCCGTTAGGAATGACATATGTTTGTCCGTAATAACTTCTTAATTTTGTGGTGTGCAAACCGATGACTACTACATCTCCTTCTATCGCACCTGTTTCAATATAATCTCCTACTGAAAACTGATCTTCGAAAATAATGAAGAACCCGGCAATAATATCTTTCACGAGACTTTGAGCACCAAAACCGATTGCGAGCCCTGCAATTCCCGCCCCGGCAAGCATCGTTTTAATTGGCACATGGAATGTATCCAATATCATCATAATTGCAATAAACATGATGAGATAAGAAAGAACATTGTTTAACAAATTTTTAAGTGTCTGTTCTCTTCTATTTGTTGTCAGTCTGAGCGGCGAACTTCTTTTATCTTTGAAAATGGTGTTGATCACTTTATTTCCTATGTTTTTTAATACAAAAGCAAGGATAATAATAACAGCGCTTCTCAGTAACGTTTGTCCTATCCATATCCACAAAGATGCCCCTGTTAAGTATCCATACAGAGAATGTAAAGCATCTGTTATCCAGTCCATTCTATCTCCCCTATTCATTAATCCTCAATGGTACGCGTCAGCTTATGATTAATGCAGTATACGTATAATAGTAAAAATTCATTGCGCAAATTTCTGCATGCCTCTATCAGAAAATAAAAAAAATTTCCACTCATCAACCATATTAAGCGCAATGCAAATCCAACTGCAACAATTAAAACTCCTATAAGTTTGATCATGGTATAATAACCTTAGATTTATGTATTTATTTAAATAATTATCTCTATTCTTTATATAATTGTCAAATAAAGTTAATTTTCAGTGTATTATTCGTGCCCTTTCTAAGTTAAAGCCTCATAGATGGAAATTCAGTCGGCAAGGGACAGAGGGACCTGTAATATGGGACGAGGAACCCGTCCCCTTGTCCCACCCTTGTCCCACCCTTGTCCCACTTAATATGAGTGGCGATTTTCACTGTTCCCGCCATCAAATAACATCCCGCATTCGCTTATCTAGTTCGGATGCATTTTTTCGTCCTATCATAAAGCTAATCTTCACAATGCCATATAGCATAACAAAGGCAATGATCCCCACCGCATCTGCAAGCAAATCAATGCCTTCCGCTCCTCTACTAAAGACAGGCTGCAACAGCTCCGTTCCTATACCGTATAAAATTGCAATCATGACGGAACTGGAAATTCTATTAAATACACCTATTAAAATTCCTGTCAAAATAAAAAATATGAAGACATGCACACTAAATTCAATCCATCTAATCCCGCTTAAAGAAGGAAGTGTAAAAAGATCAGACCAATGTGGATTAAAATTCAAAATAAAGGATACCTCTCCTTCTAATAAACGATAGGGATCTTTTGTGCATGTCAAAATGAACATAACAGCTGTCCATGTTGCAAATAAAAGTCTCATATAATTCTCCCCTTTCTATAACATTATTTCCAGTTAGGGAGGTTTGATACCCTGATAGCAAGTTACGTTCTACATGCGTTATATTCTATCTATTGTATTATCAAGAATCCTGTTTATTGGTAAAAAGGCGTCTTTCCTTCTGATAAATACCTTTTACCCTTGCATCTTAGGTTACATATGACAAACTATTTTACGTTGATAAAAACCAATGGATATTGGCAAAATTAAAAGAGGACTAAACGCATCCAGTCCCCTTAAATTTAAAATCAACTTCAGGTCGTTATACGATCCCTTTCGCAAAAGGGTCAATCTGTCCAAGCATTGGATTTTGTCATCCGAGATGCTTCAATTTAAAATAGGTACATGGAATTAATCCATATACCTATTATACGCCCTCACTATATGATTTCAACATAGATAATAAAGTAAATTTAGGAACCCAATAAACTAGAATTTACAGTTTTTTCATTAACTACTGCGTCATAAGCTGAAATTAATCTTATATTTATAAATCAACTCCGCAAAAGAAAACGCTGAATTTTTCCGCTTGGCGTTTTTGGCAAAATGTCAACGAACTCGATAACCCGCGGATATTCATGAGCTGATAAATTATTTTTTACATATTGCTGAATCTCTTTTTCTAATTCCTCACTAGGAAGATAACCTGCTTTTAGGACAATAGTTGCTTTGACGACCTCGCCACGACGTTCATCTGGCACACCAACGACAGCCGATTCTGCCACTGCTTCATGCCCCAACATAGCACTTTCCACTTCAAACGGACCGATACGATATCCAGCACTTGAGATAATATCGTCATTTCGTCCGGAAAAGTAGAAATAGCCATTTTCATCATAACTGGCATCATCGCCTGTTAAATAGTACCGGGATCCATAACGATAACGTTCCGCTGTTTTCTTCTCGTTTTGGTAGTAGCCTTTAAACCAAAAAAGGGCGGATTGTTCTGTATCAATAACCAGTTGACCTTCAACATTTGGCCCTACTTCTTCACCATTATCATTTAAAATAGTCATCCTATATCCCGGCATGGGCTTCCCCGTTGTTCCTGGTTTATAAGTGTTTTGTAACTCAGGGTGATGATGGTTATTAAGCACCATTCCTAACTCTGTTTGCCCATAATGGTCATAAATTGGCAATCCTACATTCTCTTCAGCCCATTTAATCACATCGAAATTTAATGGTTCCCCAGCACTTGATAAAACACGAAGAGGTAACTTTTCTTTCAAACTATTGTCAATTCCTTCTGCTCGCATTGTACGATACGCTGTCGGTGCGCCTGCAAAATTCGTCACTTCATACTCCTCGAAAACACTTAGCGTATTTTGCACATTGAATGGTACATTGTATACAATAAAAGATTCACCAAGCAGCAAGGGACCTACTAGTCCAAAATATAAACCATATGCCCACCCTGGATCAGCCATGTTCCAGAATACGTCTCCTTTTCTTAAGTCTAATCCAAACCGCATATAGGTTTCAAAAGCAGCAAGGGCATAAACCGGAACTTGCACACCCTTTGGATTGCCAGTTGTTCCAGAAGTATAAATAATAATAAATAAATCATCCTTCGTAACTACTTCGTTTCGCTCTAGCGCTTGTGTATTTTCGAACGTGGACCAATAATCAATATCACCATCCGCTTCATTTGCATCCAAGGTGATTACTTTTATTTTATTTGTATCAATAGCGTCCGCTCCTGTGGATGTACCATTTAGCTTGGAACGGTTCGTTGCATCCGTAATAATGATTTCTGAACCGCTATCGTCCACACGGTAAAAAACAGCTTGCGGACCAAAGGCTGTGAAAAGTGGAACATGAATAGCACCCAAACGCCAAATTGCTAAAACAGAAACAATCAATTCCCGGCCTTTTGGCAATAAAACTGCAACACGACTCCCTTTTTTAACACCTAAGGATTTTAATGTATTGGCAAAAATTAAAGAGTCATGCTTTAGCTCACCATACGTATAGCTTGCTTTGAATCCGTTTACATTTTCGTAATAAAAAGCAGTTCTATTTTCATCATGGCGGTCACAGAGTAAATCAGTTACAGAAGAAATAGGTTCCTGATATTTTTGAATAAGATGATTCACCTGTTCGTTTATATCATTGCTCATTTTCTCTCTCTCCTTCGTTATTAAATAGGATTTAAAGGTACATCTTTATAAACTCGATTGTTACAAAGAAAATCATAGAACATAAAAATTTAAATACGTAAAACTTCTTTAATGGTTCGTTGTGAATATCGGTCCCTTCTTTGAAGTAGACTAAATGTTACATTATTAGTAAACATTTAGGAATAGTATAACAAATGCTAGATTTTTCAACAAGAGATGAGTCGATACAGTGGGACGGAGGGACGGGTCCCTTGTCCCACGTCTACTGGAAAAATCCCTGCAAAATACAGAACATGGAAATAACCCCGAAATCCTCATGGGAATTTAATATGTTAGTTGTTAGTCTTTTTTCCAAGTGCTCCTAAATGCATTAGGCGGCTTTCCGGTATCTTTTTTACGGTTAATGCCTATTGCCCCGGGAATCGTTGGAACAGGCATGTCGGATCGTATTGACGCTGGAATGGCCGAATATAAAGGACTTAAACCCGGAAAGGCATGGCAAGAACAAGTCGACAATATCCCACTTGAACGTTCACAAACACCAGAAGATGTCGCTAACCCCGTATCTCACCTTGCGTCCGAGGATTCTAATTATATGGCAGGACAGGCCATTAATAATGATGATGGGATTGAGGTTCTAAGGTTCTCTAATTTCTACAGAGTGTCCACCGTCCTTTTAGGTATACTCTGATCATGTGAATTACAATTTTCCCTTAAGACAAAATTGAATAGTTACTGGGTGTATAAGATATAAGTTAAATACAAGTTATACTCAAAAAATGCCGCTAGAACAAGTATTGCGGAAGTTTTTGACTCTGCTAGAGGTGGAAACACATGGGTATCTCCTCCGAGTGGGGATTTCGGAGTAGACATTGAACATAATATTGGAAATAATAAATATCTTGGACAGGTTAAATGTGAAAAAAATGATATCAGCTTTGACCCCATTGCCATACTTCATTCCAATATGGTTAAACAAAATGCTATGGGTGGATATGTCATAACAACAGGTACCTTAAAGGCTGCTAAGCAATATGCAGAAGGGTTAGATATTGAACTAATTGATGGCATGAGATTGGTAGAATTGTGGTTAGATGGGGTTAAAAAAGATGAGAAAGAAATACATTCTTTATATAGATAGGATGAGTATACTTATATAACAACAATAGTATACTGCTTGTATCCATAGCTCCTGCTGACCTCTACATTCATACAAAAAATCTGCCAGATACATAATTGGCAGATTTTTCAGCAATAAAAAGATTCGATAACTCCGACTATCATTCTTACCAGTCAGTAAGCCCTAACTATCACTAAAGCAAGAACAGAAAGAAGAAAGGCAAATAAAACACCGTTCCAGTCAAATGGATTCCACCGGGACGAAGGGACAGGTTCCTCGTCCCACCAGATTCACGTCTGGTCAAGGGGACAATGTACCTGTCCCCTTGTCCCCCCATCTGACAAAACCCGTGTTATTATCCATAAACCGGTGAACACCTAAATGAGTCCCCACCCCACTATTACGGGTTGTAATAGTTAGGCGGCATTGCCCCGGGATAAAATGGATAATAAGCATAAGGGGCTTGATAATAAGGTCTAGTCTCCTGCGTGTTGTCACTGCCTCTGCTTTGATTGCAGTCTGCTGGTGGACCAATGATCACTCGCTCCTTGATGGATCCCAGCGTTTGTTGAACTTGCTCCTGATCGAGGCAATACGCATGAGCAAATACCTGTGGCGGTGTCAAACGAAGAACATCTGAACCCCAAATCGTCTCCAGGTTATACGTATCATAAATGGTAAGGACGTGCGTGCCATCTTTACTTGCTTCAAAGTAATGCCACCAGCCCTGTGGAATCGTCACTACCTGCTGGGGCTCAATCCGGATACTTTTCAATTCATTAGTAGTTGGATTGATCATGGAAACAACTGTTTCGCCTGTAATACAATAAATTAATTCTGACGCATTCGCGTGGTAATGTGGCTCAACCATATTACCCGAACTTAAAAAGACATCGAGCAAAAACACCTTACCAATTGGTGGCAATTGTTCCTTGCTGGCTACGTTGATATAATTGTTTTGATTTTTTGTAAAAAACCTGTTTTGTTTTAAGTCAGTAGCATACTTCAAATGGGGGTCTTTATAATGTACATCTTTCTTTTCCAATCATATTCACACCCTTTCACAAACTCATTACACATACAAATTATGCGAATGTCATGAAAAGGTGCGGGACGGAGGGACAGGTCCATTGTCCCACCAGGTTGCACGTCTGCTTGGGGGGAGTTCATCAATTAATCCACCCTGATGCTTTTCCACGCAATCAGATATCGAAGCTATGGAACTAAGAATAGGAATGCAGAATCTGCCTGCTTCGGAAGCGGGACGGGGAACCTGTCCCCTTGTCCCTAGACCCTTAGTGAGCCACGGAACCCTCTGACACCATAATAAGAGGATGCACCGTTATGATACACGAAGACGTGCCCGTAGCGATAATCGCAAAAAAGGGCACCGCCAAGTTCTCTAATATCAGCGGGTGTTTGCACCCAACTCGACGATTTCATATCGAAATTCCCCAGTTTCTGTAACCCTCGATATTGTTCTTCCGTTAACAGTTCAATCCCCATGGCAGTTGCCATATCAATAGCGTTATTTTCCGGTTTATGTTTTTTCCTTGACTCCAGCCCTTCAAGATCGTAACAAACACTTCTGCGACCTTTAGGACTTTCCGCTGAACAATCATAAAAAATGTATTCGTCCTTCTCTTGATCATGACCAACAACATCCGGTTCACCGCCAGTTCTTTCCATTTCATGGAGCGACCACATTTTTTCAGTATTTGCATCCAGCTTTGCTTGTACTTTAGCCCATTCGAGACCTTTATGACGGTCCATGTTTTTCTCAAAACGGGCTTTCAATGCGCTGAGTAATTCTTCACGTTGTTCCAATGGCAACTCCTTTTTATTGCTATTTGTCATGTTAGTTCCCTCCTTATTTAATTATTATTTCCGCAAAATCTTCTCCATCGCTTTTCCCTTTGCTAACTCATCGATTAGCTTATCCAAATAACGAATTTCCTGCATCGTGGGTTCCTCGATATCTTCCACTCGGACGCCGCAGATTACACCTTTGATCAAAGCCCGTGAAGAATTCAATTGTGGACCTTCCGCAAAGAAGGTCTCAAAGTCTGTCTGTTTTTCCAGTTGTACTTCTAACGCTTCCTGGCTATATCCTGTCAACCAACGGATGATTTCATCGACTTCTGATTTTGTACGCCCTTTTTTCTCTGCTTTCGATACATAATGGGGATAGACTTTTGCGAAACTCATGGTATAAATTTTATGTTTTGTCATGATACGTCCTCCTTTAATTCTGAAACAATGCGCCTTAATCGTTAGTTATTCTGCGCTAGCTGAATAAGGTTGCCGCATGTATCGTCGAAGACAGCTATGGTGACTTGGCCCGCATCTGTCGGCCCCATAGTGAACTTCACGCCGTGTTTCGATAACCTATCGTACGCTTTCTGAACATCCTCAACACCAAACATTGTTACAGGTATGCCTTCTTCAAATAGCTTTTTTTGATATTCTTTGGCCGCTGGAGGTATTTTACTTGAATCATTTTATCTTGGGCCCACACACCAGCAGTTGACCATTCTTCAGTCCTCATACTTACTTTCCCAACTATAACGCTTCCGGTAGCATTTCGGGATGCATAAACAAAGTCTCTTAACTCGTGCGGAAGCCACTACCTAATGATAGTGGCTTCAAATTTCTCTCCCTAATATCCCATTTTTCAACCATCCTATGCACCTTTTCGACTTCCTCATCCGGTACAGTATCCTCCGCTCCTATACTTAAAAGTCTCATTGCAAGATGAATAGCCGCAGTTCCGAGGTAACCACTTCAGCATTTTCAATAGAGTTATGGTTTACGAGCTCTTGTTTTAAATCATCAACATTATCCCAAGACACGAAGTCCAGTTGAAGTCAAATGCTCCCTGGATGTATTTTAATTCCTCCCCGCACTCGTGGAGAAAAGAGGTACAGGCGAGGGAAAAGAAACCTGTACCCATGTCCCTCGGTATTAAATCCGCAACCAGTTGTCACACCTTTTGGCAAACAATAACGATTTCAGTTGCGGGAGAGGAATAACTAATAACCGAATTAATAACCGAATTAATAACAAACAATAAAGGATCGAGAAAATTTAGCTAAAATAAAGAAATGAGCTGATCACTAAATGGTCAGTCTTTTTTGTAAATTTATTTCATTAAATGGCACCTTTGATGAATAAAGTTAAATTACTTTGAATTTGATTGTGATAAAGTACGATTTTTCACTTTTTCCTTATAATTACTTACTTTAACTTTACTGCGCCCAAATATAAGTCCAAGGAATCATTTACTTCTTGTTCTACGAGTGTAATAAAGTCACGATAATTCTCTGTTGTATGTGCTTTATCTAGTGCTTCATAATAATCTAAACGGTTTTCAAATTTAATAATTATTGGCGGGAAGCCATCTTTCATTAACTCCAAATTTAAAAGCAGTCTTGCTGTACGTCCATTTCCATCTAGAAATGGATGAATGCCTACAAAGATTGCATGTAACTTTGCTCCACGTTCTATAGGGTGAAGATGAATGCCCTGGTATTCGTACCAATTCATCATTTGTTGTATTTTCTCTTGTATCAGATAATGGGGCGGTGCCGTGTGTTTAGCACCTGATATAAAAACTTGTTGATTACAGTACACTCCTGCATTCTCATCATCTATTCCTTTTAAAACTAATCGATGTAAATTTTTAATTTGCCATTCTGAAAGTGGCTCTTTATTTTGAACTATTTCTTCAACATAATTAATAGCATCTCGATGATTGATAACCTCTAAATGTTCTCTTAACGTTTTTCCACCTATGGTTATTCCCTCAAGAACAACCTTAGTCTCATTTATTGTAAGTGTATTTCCCTCAATTGCATTCGTATTGTATGTCCATTCAAGAAAAAGCTTTTCCCGTAAACTTTTCAGTGTATATTTGGGCAATGGACGCAACTTATCTAATTCTGCCTTCTTTTCATTTATTACTTCTAGCATGGTCATTCGTTTCACCTCGCATTAGCACTTAAATGCTTTATCTACTATACTTTATCATACTATTACGAAAAAACGTTATTGAATAAAACATAAACAGATTACAATTAAATACTAACACAATAACGGATCCCTGTATGGTTCTCCAGTCACTTGAATTATATTTTAATGTATTTCCATCTTCATACGAATAGGTAAGGGTTTGAAGTTATCGCCCCCTTTTTCCCTTCGTTCATATCGTACATGAGACTTTCATCTCATACGGCGTTCCAACTACTCCAATTCAATTTAATCGTTAACACTTTCAATACTATGTGTCTCAATTCTTCCGTTTCAATAAGTCGGTGCCTCCCGTAGGAGATGAACCTCTTTTAGTCTTACGAGAACCTTATTAACCGATGAACCACCTAAGTGGTTTCCGCTTCATATTCCTGTTTCAAACTGTTGTAAGTTCAATGCGCGTCCAACGAAAATTCACAAACTTACTAGAAAAACTGGATCTAATTGCCCCAGTGTTTTTCATTCATTATATTTTTATAATAACCAGGATACAATGTGATTTTTTTCCGTCTGTAATTCTTCTGCCTATGTACGGTCTAGGCTGCCTTTTTCTTTCCGCTAAAAATCTTTTTATTTTTTCTTTATCGCTTGCATTCATCTTTCATCACCCCGTTTTAAAGTTGAATCATACTTAAATTATACGCTTCACTGATGCAAAGGTTGCTTAAAATTTCTAATTATACTTCCCTAATAACCGACTAAAATCATGAGGCACAAAATAATCCCCACCTCTTCTTGAGGATAGGGATTATTCATACCTTCTATTCGACATTCCACTAATCACTTCAGTCACTAACTCCTGCAGCTCTCCGGTCATATTCGGCCCACCCGCAAACAATACAGCCCGCACTTTAGAAAATGATTACCAAAGAAAATTAAAGAAGAAAATAGCCCTAGTCTGCAGTAATCTTCTCAATACGTTTGAGACGATTTTAAATGAACGATGAACATAGCAGAGAGAAATACATAATGAAGATAAAGGAAGCTCAAACTAATCAAATTATTCTGTTCTAGTTAAAATCGCTGTCACGCAAATGATTTTACAAATCATTTTAGATCCCATCCGGCTTTAAAGTTGCTATACTTCTCACAGTCATCAAATATTTTATAAAACAAAGCATTAAATTTTCGTTAATGTAGGTAATAGGACAAATTCCCCATTTCATAAGATTCTCAAGGGGGGATTTGAATGACTTTTATAAGAATTGTGTCATCTCAAATAAAAGAAGTTTTGCTTGAAACTAAACTTGTAGAAGGTAAAAACAGGTTACCAATTTATTATGCAGCGTTTCAGCGTTTAGAAGGTGTTCCAATCATAGAAAAACTGCAAGATGATACATTTCGCCTTATTACCTATTATGAAAATTATCAGTTTTATAAAACAAATGAACCGAGTATGCCCTTTGAATGTGAATTAAAGTCATTTGAAAATGAAGAGGAAAGACATCTTGAATTGCTTAATCAATTATTTCATGGAAAGGCTCGATCTTCATCCAAGGATAAATACTACATTATCAACTTCCTTAATAGGACTTTAACAGCCGATGAAATAGCTTTAAAATCAAACAAAGATCTCAAAAAAATTGAGAAGTTTATTTATGAAAATGATCGATATAAAGTATACCTCGAAAATGCCATGGAGGCTGGAAGAAATTCAATCATGGAAAATGTCGTTAGTTACTTAAAAAAACATGATATTTTCAAGGAGGAGACAGAAGAATACTTATTGAACTTAGGATCAAAATTAACTTGGAATTATTGGAACATCACTAAATTCGTACTTGAAAGTATAAGCCTTAAATTTTGTGTTCTACCTTGGGATAAGCAAGTTAAATTATTGAAAGAATGGAAAACCCAGGAATGAAAATACTAAGTAATTATTTCAGGGACGTTGCAATGAATTATTATTCTCAATTTCAAATGCTGACAAGTATCATCGGACAACAATTTATGAATTCGGTAGCCTGCCACCTGCTCAAAAATGATAACACGGACAACTGGTGGTATTCCAACTGAAGGCGTGGCATGGGGTTATAGAGTTTATCAAAATGCATTAGAAAATAACATCGGTTTAAAAAAACTTTAATTTATCTGCACAAAAACACCCCCACAAATCAACTAATGTGCGGCAGTTTTTACAAATTGTATGTATAACTATATATTTATTCTTGATTCATCCACTCTAAAATTGGATAAAACGCATTAAACTTCAAGACAACTCTATCATAATCTGACTTAGTTAAAGTCCCTTTGTATTTTAGGCTGCCATCGTTCCTGAATACTGAGTAATAGTCTTGAACATAGGACTGATAATTTAAACCAGCTTCCTTCCAATAGCTAATTTTCACCCGATTTTGTTCCCGCTTTTCTTTTGTTATTTTCAAACCTATAAACACATCAGGTGTCGATGTTAACACAAAAACAAGGACAGGACGCTTTTCCACCTTGTCCTTGTTCATACGGAAATATAATTTCATAAATATCCTTTGCTTTCATCAGCTTATTAGTCCTCCATCCAAAACCGATAGTCTGGGTGGCTAGGATCTATTTTCGCTGCTCCATCCTCACAAACAATTGTGGTTTTCTCTTTTGAAAGTTTTTTGGCTATTTTATTAGTTAGATGCAAATTTTTAGGGATAGATTGTTTTTCGTTTTGTTTTTGCAATGATTTTAACATATCCTCATCCCCTTCGTGATTTTTATCATACTCACACATACACATAGCAGGAGTTGACAGGCACCTAGTAGAGTGGTACATGAGTCACGAGCAACTAGGTGACTTGATGAATATCATTGAAAAAAATGATAACCAAGCAAAAAAAGGCGCTAAACAGTGGTTGGATAATAATCAGGACTTGGTAGAGGAATGGACGAAATCATAAAGTGAAACTTCATTCAGTGGGTGTTTTCTTCATCCCCACTGAATAATTAGGAACAAAGGCTAAAACCGCAATATCCTATTGCAACGCCTTCGTGACCTGCATCGTGCAGGCCCGAACGAATCGGACATTTACTGGCAGTTGATCCCCCACTTATCTTTCTTCATTTTCCCTCGAAATGATGTTAGTCTAAAAACTGGACACGGTAAATTGGGAGAAATTCGGGTACAATGAAACTAACAATTTAACAGGAGTGTCCAAAAAATGAGGAAAACATATGATAAAGAATTTAAGTTACAAGCAGTCCGCATGGTGAAGGAGGACGGCAAGAGAATTGCGGAAGTCGCACGGGAATTAGATTTAGCTGAACAAACCCTTCATAACTGGGTTAAGAAATACAATCAAGATAAAGAAGCTTCTTTTGTTGGTAGCGGCAACGTACAACCTGAAAATAAGATGGAATATGACCTTCAAAAACGAATCCGTGATCTGGAAGAGGAAAATACTATCTTAAAAAAGGCTATGGGCATCTTCGCAAAAGACCAGAAGTAATCTATGACTTCATCTACAAGCACCGACACGAATTTCGTGTAGCGAAGATGTGCGAAGTATTAGGTGTTTCCAAAAGTGGCTATTATGTTTGGCTTAATCGACCAAAAAGTGAACAGAAAAAGAGACGAGTGCGTCTTACAGCACGGATTAAACGCATTCACTTAGAATCCAGAAAGATCTATGGAAGTCCTAAAATCACTAAAACATTGAACGCACAAGGTATTAACGTATCCCAGAAGACTGTGACACGGATCATGAAGGAGAACCAAATTCGATCTAAAACAGTGAAAAAATATAAAGCAACAACGAACTCAAAGCACAATTTGCCTATTTATCCA
>Ga0209487_1002488_pt1 | contig 14979 bp, 14 predicted proteins | sample Poulit2012_FD_187524 | JGI IMG/M metagenome (GOLD analysis project Ga0209487, IMG submission 187524) | Agricultural soil microbial communities from Georgia to study Nitrogen management - Poultry litter 2012 (SPAdes) (version 2) | ecosystem: Environmental > Terrestrial > Soil > Agricultural land... | reverse complement strand
CCGCAGACCGAAAGAGAAATAATGCGTACCAAAATTGCTGTTTCGGCAGCACTTGGGGTTGGACTGGTATTCGGCGCCGGTGCTCCCGCACTGTCGAGCAATCTGTCCTCGACCGACGCTGCGAAGTCAGCGGACATCACGGCTGATGTCGTTCCGGGTCAGGAACTCGAACGGATCAGTGACGGAAAGATCGAAAAGGGTGAGACCGCCTACGTCGATGTCACGGTGGCAACTCTCTGGGCCGACCGCGACGCTCCCCGCAAGGTGGACAAGCCCGCCCTCGGCCATCCTGTCGACCTCGACAAATGGAACAAGAACCTCAAGAGCACCGATGTGCGACGGGGCTTGACCGGCAAGACCGAGACGCAGGCGGTCTACGGTTCGGAAGTCACCGTCCTCGACATCAAGGGCGACTGGGCCGAAGTCAGCGTCAAGGACCAGAAGACGCCGAAGAACGAGAAGGGCTACCCGGGCTGGCTGCCGACGAAGCAGCTGGTCGAGAACGATCGGTTCACCAAGCTTCGCGAGGAGCAGCCGCGTGCCGTCGTGACGACACCGAAGAGCGACCTCGAGGGCATCGAGTTCACCAAGGACGCCGGTGCCGACGTCAGCTTCAACGTCGACCTGCCGCTCATCGCCCAGGACGTCGACGATGTCCGCGTCGCCCTCCCCGGTGGTGGAGCGGCCTGGATCGACGCCGATGACGTTGATGTCTACGACGTCGGAGAGAAGCCCGAGAAGCCCAGCGGCAAGGACCTCGTGAAGACCGCGAAGCAGTTCGACGGCCTGCGCTACCTGTGGGCCGGCGTCTCCGCCTACGGATTCGACTGCTCCGGGTTCACCTACAGCATCTACCGCGCCCATGGCATCGACCTTCCACGCGACTCGGGGGACCAGGCGAAGGCCGGCAAGGCCGTGTCCTCGTCGGACCTCAAGGCCGGTGACCTGCTCTTCTTCTCCACTTCGTCGGGGACCGTCCATCACGTCGGCATGTACGTCGGCGACGGCAAGATGATCCACTCGCCGAATGCCTCGAAGGACGTCTACGTCACCGACTGGAAGAAGTGGGACACGGGCAACGAGTTCTCCGGAGCCCGCCGGATCCTCTGACCCGTCGGCAGGCGAATCGACTGGTCAGCCAACAGGTCTATTGGCTGATCAGTCGCAAAGTGCGTTGGCAGACCCGTGGGCGGCGGATGCAGCGCAAATCAGAAGGCCGGTGCCCCGTCAGCGGGCACCGGCCTTCTGCTTGTCAGTTCAGGGGCGGGGCAACGTCCTCGGACCAGTGGGGGAGAGGAGTGCCCTCCGCGCTCGGGTGCAGGCACTCACCGTCGACTCAGTGACGCGAGCTCTGCGTTGATTTGAGGAAGATGGCGCGGGCCAGGTCGTCGCGTCGTTCGATGATCAGACGGCGCAGAGCCGCAGGCGCATCGTCGTGGGCGGCCAACCAGGCATCGGTCTTCTCGACCACGGCCTCCTCGTCGACCGACCAGCGCGGATAGAGTCCGAGCACCAGCCGGCGGGCGATCTCGATCGAATTGTCGGTCCAGAAGCCGAGCAGGCCAGCGAAGTATTCGTCGACGTAGTCCTCGATGAGAGGCAGCGCGCTCGAGGCGATGAACCCCGAGATGACGGCCGAGAGGACATCGTTGCTCAGCGAACCCGCCTCGCGGATGACCTCCCACGCGCGGATCTTGACGATGGGCAGGGGCAGAGCGGCACTGGCCGTCTCGGCGCGGAGCCGCCCCGAGGAGCTGGGGTCCGACTGAGTCTCTCTGGCGATGTCCGTCTGATCCGCCCAACCAAGACACACGAGCGCTGTGAGCGCATTCCACCTCAGCGTGTGGTCGTTGATGAGACCGCGGAAGGGCAGCGCCCCGGCCGAATGCTCGGCCCCGCCTCCGTCGTCCGCAGCCTCGGCGGGGGCTCCGGGGTACATGCGGTCGATCTCCTCACCGACGGGCACGGCCAGCACCTGACTGGCGAAGCTGCGTCCCAGAGCCACCGCCGAGCCGCCGGCCGAACAGCGCGCCGTCCGCGAGGTCAGCGCGAGCACGAGATTGGCCAGATGCAGCTGAGCGTCCGAACCGGACTTCGCCGCGGCCAGGGCATCGAGAGCGGCCCCGAGCAGTCCGCCGATCGCGGTATCGAAATTGCGGTCGGCGACCCACTGATCGATGCAGGTCAGGGCCGTCTGACTGAGACCAGCCATGATTCCCGCATGGCTTTCCTTGCCGAGGCTGCGCGCATAGGCCGTGAGGTACTTCTGCACGGGCAGGAGTCCGTCCCGAACGGCATTGTCCAGGGCCGACCACACGAGCGCCCGCGACAGAGGATCGATGATCCGCGACACCGAGGTGATCGCCGTCTCCGTCGATGCCGGGTCGAGACGCACCCGAGCGTAGTCCAAGTCGTTGTAGTTGAGCAGGGTGATCACACCGGCGCTGCGCCCGATGAGCTGTTCGACCTCGGCGGATGCGGTGGAGAACTCGCAGCGGAACGTGTCCAGCGGAACGATCGCACGACCCGAGCGGCCGAGAGTGGCGATCTCGATCGTGTGGGGCCGCAGCAGAGCCGCACCTCTCGCCGAATCGGCCTGGGTGATGGTCGCGGCTGTGATCTTCTCCGCTCCGGTCCGTCGGCGCGGAGCCCGAGCCTCGGCTCCGCCCCCGGTGCCGGCCCCACCCGCGGCGTCGGCCCCGCTGGCCATGCCGACGGCGGCAACCCCCTGCCCGTCACCGGCATCGGCGGTCGCTCGCAGCCTGGCTCCCGTGCTCGAGGCGATGCGGACCCCGCTTCCCGCGCCCTGGGCCGGGTCGGTGGCCGAGGCATCGGAGGTGGTCAGTTCCAGCGACAGCTCGGACACCCCGGATGTGCCCAGCCAGGCACCGGCCCAGTGCGCGATATCCCGGTCAGGAGCCGCCTCGGCGAGGCAGTCGAGGAAGTCGGCGAGCTCGGTATTGCGGTACTCGAAGCGTTTGAAGTACAGCCGGGACCCGGCGAAGAAGGCCTCTCTGCCGACGAAGGACACGAGCTGTTTGAGCACGGACGCACCCTTGGCATAGGTGATGCCGTCGAAGTTGAGCTTCGCGGCCTCGACATCGGGGATGTCAGCCACGATCGGGTGCGTCGTCGGATACAGATCCTGGGTGTACGCCCAGGCCTTCCGCCGCAGCGCGAAGGTCACCCAGCCGTTCGTGAACCGGGTCGCCTCGGCCAGGGCCAGCCCGCCCATGTAGTCGGCGAAGGACTCCTTGAGCCACAGATCGTCCCACCACTTCATCGTCACCAGGTCTCCGAACCACATGTGCGCCATCTCGTGGAGGATGACGTTCGCGCGTGACTCGTAGTTCGCATCCGTGACCTTGTCGCGGAAGATCAGGGAGTCCGTGAAGGTCACCAGCCCCGGGTTCTCCATCGCGCCGAGGTTGTATTCTGGAACGAAGATCTGATCGTACTTGCCCCAGGGGTAGGGGTAGTCGAATTCGGCGGTGAAGAATTCGAGGCCGGCCTTCGTGATGGAGAAGATGTCGGAGGCATCGAGGTGGTCGACCAGGCTGGCTCGCGTCCATGCGCCCAACTGCACGGTCTGCCCGGTGTTCGGGTCCGTCCACTCATCCCTCGCCCCCTCATAGGGTCCGGCGGTGATGCACGTGATGTAGCTCGACTGCCTGAGCGTGGGCAGGAACCGGTGGGTGACGACGTCGCCGACCGCATCCGTATCCGCCTCGGCCCGATGCGGTTCGGCCGGCCCGGAGTCCGCCTCCGGCCGGTTCGACAGCACCTGGAAATGCGCCGGAGCAGTGACGGAGAAGCTGAACTCGGCTTTGAGGTCGGGCTGGTCGAAGTTCGCGAACACGCGTCGGGCATCGGTGGGTTCGTACTGCGTATAGAGGTAGACCTTGCCGTCCGCGGGGTCGGTGAAGCGGTGCAGTCCCTCACCCGAGGTGGAATAGCGGGCCTGCGCTTCGATCGTCAGCGCATTCCGGCCGGCGCGAACCGGAAAGGTGACACGAGCACCATCGAACACCTCGGCGGGGGAGAGGGTCTGACCATTGATCTCGACGAAGGAAACGGAGGCGGCGATCAGGTCGATGAACGTCGAACCGGTCGAACCGGCAGTGAATTCGACGACTGTGCGGGAGAGATAGGTCTCGTCATCGGTCTCGGCGTTGCTGATGTCGATATGGACTGAGTAGGACTCGACCTCGAGCAGCTGAGAGCGACTCTGCGCTTCGTTTCGGGTGAGATTCGTCGTCATTCAATAGCCTCCTCAGCGCACAGACTTTAGCATGCCACATTTCCGGTATTCTGAGTACAGCACCGGCGAGAGGCAGAGGGGACTGATGGCGAAGACTCGGGTCAGCCAGCTGCCTCGGCGGGCGGTCAATGTCGCCTCCCACCGCCTGCGTCTGGGACTCAAGCGCGTATGGGTGAACTCCGGCCAGCTGATCCAGATCCCGATCGCCGCCACCGCCGCCTATGCCTTCTGCGTCTATGTGCTCGGCCACCCCTATCCGTTCCTCGCCGCGGTCGCCTCGGCGGTCGGGATCGGCCCGGTCGCCGACCGTCGCCTGCGAAGAGCACTCGAGATCGGCTTCGGAGCCACCTTCGGGGTGCTCGTGGGCGAGGCCCTCGTCAACTTGTACGGCACCGGCATCTGGCAGCTCGCCCTGACCCTGATCATCGGCCTGTGCATCGGCACCATCATCAACTCCGGCGGCATCTTCATCACCCAGATCGCCGTCCAATCCGTCTACGTCGTCGTGGTCCCGGCCACCTCCACGACCATGCCGTTCCCACGCACGCTCGACGCCCTGACCGGATCGATGTGCGCGATCCTGTTGGCCTTCCTCATCCCGCGCGATGCCCGGAAGGTGCCCAGACGCCTGGCCGCGGACATGCTCGAAGAGATCAACGACGTGTTCAAGATGATGAAGCGGGCGCTCAGCGATGCGGACTCGACGATGGCGAACCGCGCCCTCGAACGCGCCCGCGAGACCCAGGACATCATCGATTCGTGGGGTTCGTCGCTGCGGATCTCCCGCGAGGCGGCGAAGATCAATGCTCGGGCCCGCCGCCACGCCGCCGAGGTGACCCGACTCTCCCGGGCCCACACCTTCTCAGACCGGGCGATGCGGACCATGCGGGTGATCGCCCGCAGGGTCGTGGGCATGACCGAACTCGGTGTCGAGAAGCCGGTCATCGCCGATTACGTCGGATCGCTGGCCGACGGTGCCAAGAAGCTCGAGATCGCCCTGCGTCGCGGAACCGACCGATCCCTCGCCGAGGCGGCCCTGTCCGAAGCCGCGGGAACTCTCGATCCGCGGGCGAACTCCGACTGGGACATCCACGACGAATCCCTCGTCCTGCTCCTGCGGACCGTCGCCGTCGACCTGCTCCAGGCCGCGGGACTGACGCGGGACGAAGCCCAATCGCGACTGCCGCCCCTGGCCGCCGACGCCGAGGACGCCGACGAAGGCCCGATCGCCGAATAGGCGCCGCCGGTCTGACGGGGTCGGCCGCCGGGCCGGCAGCCCGTCTGCCCGGTCCGGCCGCCCGCCTGCCCGGGCAGGCTGCCCGCCTGCCCGGGCAGGCTGCCCGATCAGCTGCTCTCGACGACGAACACGGCGTTCGTGCCGGGTGCGAGGGCCGTGAAATGGTGCGGCTGATCGCCCGGGTGCGTGAGGTAGTCGCCGACGCCGAGCTCATAGGACTGTCCGAGCACCTCGATGCGTGCGGCTCCGCGACCGAGGATGACGTGCTCGATGGTGCCCTGCGGATGCGGCTGGGATCGCTTCGTCTCACCCGGCTCGGCCTGAATGAAGTAGACATCGCGCCTGGCGTTCGTCGGCGAGGGCGCGAGCAGCGTGGCGACATAGTTCGCGGTCGTCGACGGCAGGCTCGGCATGTCGCCGACGTGCTGCAGCGCCACCTCGTGCGGGGGAGGGTCGAGCAGCCGAGCCAGCGGGATGTCGAGGGCGGCGGCCAGCGCCCACATCGTCTCCAGGCTCGGATTGCCGGTTCCGGTCTCGAGTCCGGACATCGTCGACTTCCCGATCCCCGCGCGCCGGGCGACCTCGGACAGGGACAGTCCGGCCCGCAGCCGTTCGCGCTTCAGCGCTGCCGCGATCTGCTGGCTGGGTGAGAGCACGGCGCTGGGCTCTTCCGGCGGGCCTGGAGGGGAGTCATCCTGCGGATCGTCGTCACGTCGAGAAACCATGTGTTCACTATACCGGATAATATGTTCGAGTTGACGAACGTTTCCGCAGAGTGCACTGTATGGAACATGGGTTCATTATTTCGCACGGGTGAGAGGGTGCTCCCGGGCTCGACCTATCGTGCCGTGGCCATCGTGACCATCACGATCATCGCGGTCGCGCTGTCCTATGGGGCGATCTCCGCCGTCTCGGGTTTCGCCTGGTGGCAGACCCTGCTGCTGGCGATGTTCGCCCTCGGCGGCGCTGCCGAATTCACCTTCGTCGGCGTCATCGCCGCCGGTGGCGCGCCCATCCTCGCCGTTCTGGCCGGGCTGCTCGTCAATTCCCGCAACTTCGCCTTCGGCATCGCCGTCGGCCCCTTCTTCCCCCAGGACTGGCGCGCGCTCATCGCCTCCCACTGGATCAACGACGAATCCACCGCGATCTCACGCACCGGACGCAACGACCGTGCCAGATGGCACGCCTTCCTGCTCATGGGCGCTGCGATCGCCCTCATGTGGCCCAGCGGCGCCATGGTCGGTCAGTGGCTGGGCAATGTCATCGACGCCGATCTGCTCGGTCTCGATGCGGCCTTCCCGATCATCCTCTTCTGCCTCATCCGCGGGGATCTGAAGAACCGCGCCACGCTGTCGCTGACGGTGGCCGGCATCCTCATCGCCGTGGCGCTCACACCGCTGCTGCCCTTGGGGCTGGGCGCGGTGACCTCATTGTCCGTGTTCGTCCTCGTCGCCGCCGGATGGGCGGTGCGCTGGCTGCTCGGCCGTCGCCGACGCGGTCTGCCAGGCCGTCGCCGAGGCGGTCTGCCGGGCCGCCGCCGAGGCGGGACTGCGGACGAGGGCCGGAATCCTGCCGACGACGAACGGGCGGGCACGGCGATTGAGGCCCCGACAGGGGACGAGGAGGGACGGGCATGAGCGCAGGAAGCTTCCTCATCGCCCTGGCCGCGCTGAGCATCGGAACCTATCTCATGCGCTTCGCCGGGGTGAAGCTCGGTGCGGCCATCGCCACGAAGGGGCGACGGTCGCGAGCCGGTCAGGTCGGTTCGGTCGCCTCGGCGAACCCAGCTGCCTCGGCGAGCCCGTCCACCTCGGCGAACCCGAACGATCAGTCCGCCTCGGCGGACTCGACCGAACGGGTGACGATGTGGATGGACCGGGCCACCGTCGTGCTCATCGGTGCCGTGTGCGCGACGACCGCGGTCTTCGACGGCAAGGACATCGCCGATCCGGCCCGCCTCATCGGCGTCGGCGCCGGAGTGCTGGCCTCGATCCTGCGCGTGCCGATGCTGCTGGCCGTGATGATCGGCATGGCCGTGTGCGCGATCATCCGCACGACTGGGATGCTGTGAGGGGTGAGGTGCTCTGACGGGACCATTGAGGGCACGCCTGCCGAGCGACCTGAGGTCGCACGCACGGCCTCTGAGAATGTCATGAGCCGGGCGTGGGCAATTGCCCAGGATCCGTCTCCCGGGACTGCTTGGGGCGGCAGTCATTGCTAGGGTGAGAGAATGGAATACATCGCGGGCTTTCAGCGTCTCGTCTTTCTTGCCCTGACGGTGGCCGCATTCATCGTCCAGCTCTGGGCCTTCATCGACTGCCTCCGCTTCAAGGACGAGAACTACCGTGCCGTGGACAAGCAGAGCAAGAAGTTCTGGGTCATCCTCCTCGGCATCGGACTCGCACTCGCCCTTCTCGCACTGCCGCCGATGGGCATGCGCATGATCTTCCTCAACATCATCGCCCTCGTCGCCGGCATCGTCTACCTCACCGACGTGCGCCCGAAGATCCGAGCCGTCGATCCGCGCTATCGCAAGCGCTGAGGTCGCACACCGCATGAGCACCGACCTCAACCTGCCGGGCCCCGAGTCCGGCTACATCGCCACGTTCGGATCCGGCGACCCGCACACCCTGTTCGGCCACGGCTTCGCCGGCGCTATCCGCGACACCCGCCCGTTCGGCACCGGAATCACCGGCACCCGCCATTTCCTCCACCTGCCCGGACACGGCGGGCGTCCCTCACCCGGACCCGGATGGAACTACCCGCAGATCGCCGAGGTCCTCGCCGAGGCCCTGAGAGCCACCTCGGCCAGCCGCGCCCTCGGCGTGTCGATGTCGGCCGGCGGGCTGCTCCACCTGCTCAGCACCGCACACCCCGTGACCGCCGACCTCGACAGGATCGCGCTCGTGCTCCCGGCCTCCTTCACCAGCTTCTCCGCCGAGGTGGCCGAGGCCAACCGCTCCCACCTCGAAAGACTGCGGAGCCTGGTCGCCGCCGAGGACATCGACGGGATCGTCGACCTCATGCTCTCGCGCGAACCCGCCGAGGTCGCCCAGATGCCGCCTGCGCGGTCCTGGACGAGGTCGAAAGCGGAGAACCTCGTGCGCACGGACATGTCCGACGGGCTCGGCCTCGCCCTCGAGATCGCCGTCGACGACACTTCGGAGTCCGCCGAGAATCTGCGTGACTTCGCCGGTGAGGTCCTCGTCCTCACGCACGAGGACGATCCCGCACATCCGGTCGAAGTCGCCGAGGCGATCCACGCGGCCATCCCCGGCTCTGACCTCGAAGTGCTCCCCGCCGGATCGATCCTGTGGCGCGGACGTCAGGAAGTGCGTGGGATCCTGGGCGAATTCTTCGGCTGATGGTTGGCTAGACTGTCCCCGTGCGCATCTCCGTCCTGTCCCTCCACACCTCGCCCGCCGCTCAGCCCGGCCAGGGCGATGCCGGGGGAATGAACGTCTACGTCGACCAGTCCGTGCGTGCGCTCGCCGCCGCCGGGCACCGGGTCGATGTGTTCACCGCCGACCCCGGCGGGATCGACGGCACCGGCGGCACCGGTCAGCGGCTGCAGATCTCCGAATCGATCACGCTGCACCACCTGCCGGTCGACGCCAGGACGAAGGACGAACTCGCCGACGCCATCGACGAACTCGCCCGGCTGCTCATCGACCATCCGGACTTCCGTGCCGCCGAATTCGTCTGGGCCCACTATTGGATCTCCGCCGAGGCGGGTCTGCGCGCCCATGACATCGCCGGGGAATCCGTCCGTCCTCCCCTCGCCGTGAGCATGCACACGATCGGCGCGGTGAAGAACCGCGATTCGGAGACCAGTCACGAACGTCCCCAACGGCTGCAGGCCGAGGAGCGGATCGCGGTCGAGGCCGACCTGCTCGTGGCCGCCACCCCCGCCGAACGACGGGATCTGATCAGCGAGCTGCGAGCCGATCAGGACTCCATCGTCATCGCCCGCCCCGGCGTCGACCACTGCCTCTACCGGCCCGCCGCGAAGTCGGCGGCCAGGCAGCGGCTCGGCCTGCCCGATGACGAGGCCATCGTCCTCTACGTCGGTCGGATGCAGTTCATCAAAGGAACCGACGTCGCCGTCGACTCCCTGGCCGATCTGCGCAGGCGCAATCCGCACCTGGCCTCTCGGACCCGCGGGATCCTCCTCGGCGCGGTCTCCGGCGTCGACGCGGGAGGCACCGCCCGGTCGGCGTCCCCGCTGCCCGGCAGCGGCTCCTCGTCCTATCTGCGGCAGCTGACCACCGCCATCTCCGCCGAGCCCAGCGTCGAGGTCCGCCCGCCCGTTCCCGCCCACGTCCTCGTCGATTACTATCGGGCCGCTGATGTGCTCATCGTTCCCTCGCGCAGCGAATCCTTCGGGCTCGTCGCCGCCGAGGCGGCCGCCTCCGGACTGCCCGCGATCGCCTCGGCGGTGGGAGGACTGCCCGAAATCGTCGAACACGGCCACTCGGGACTGCTCATCGCCGACCACAACCCCCACCACTGGGCGACGGCGATCGAAACCCTGCTGAGCGATGAGCGCTTCCGTGCCGAGCTGGGAGCCCACGGCGTCGAACGCGCCGACCGCTTCGACTGGGGCCGCACCGTCGCCGCCGTCCTCGACGCCCTGCCCGCCGCCGTGCCGGCGGGATGCTGCGAGGCCCTCGGGGTGTTCTGACCGACTAGAGTCGACGCTGAGCACGGAAGTCGAACGAAGGAGCTTGATCAGATGAGCACCGACACCGAGGAGATCCTCGACGGCGTGCGCGCCTGGGCGGAGGAGAACGACGTCGCCGTCGACTCGGTCGCCGCCTCCGAGATCGTTGTCACACTGCCGGGTGAGAAGAAGCTCAAGACGAACGTCGCCATCAGCGTCTTCGCTCGCACCGCACACCTGCAGGCCTTCGTCATCCGCCACCCCGACGAGAACTCGGCCGAATTCAACCGGTGGCTGCTGCAGAAGAATCTCAAACCCGGCCCTGTGACCTTCGCGATCGACAGCCTCGGCGATGTCTACCTGCGCACGAGCGTGCCCCGGGAGCATCTCCTCGACGAACTCGATGCGCTGCTCGGGGCGATGCTCGACGCTGCCGACTCCTCGTTCAACGAACTCCTCCTCATCGGATTCCTCACCGGGATGAAGAAGGAATGGGCCTGGCGGGTCAGCCGCGGGGAGTCGACGCGCAACCTCGCGGCCTTCGAACAGGTGCTCAGCGGTGAGGACAACGAATTCCTCGCCGCCGGACCCGAGGCGGAAGCCGAGTCCGCGTCCGAGTCAGAGTCCCGAGCCCGGGCCGGCGGCGAATCAGGGCAGCGATGACGGAGGACGGGGCCCGACCGGAGAACGTCGACGAATACATCGCGTCGTTCTCCGACCGACGCCGCCGGGACTTCCTCACCCGGCTGCGCGAGCTCTGCCGGGCCGAGGCGCCGACTGCCGCTGAGAGCCTCAAATGGGGCAATCCCGCGTATTCCCTCGGCGCGATCCTCTTCATGTTCGCCGGTTACTCGAAGCACGCGAACTTCGCCTTCACCCCGAGCACGAAGGACGCGTTCGCCCACCGGCTGGGCGATTTCGAGACCGGGAAGGGAACGATCAAGCTGCCCTACGACCGCGACATTCCGACCGAGCTGCTGACCGAGATGATCGCCCACCGGATCCGCGAATTCGAGGTCGACGGGGTCAAATGGATGTGAGGCCGAGCCCGCTCGGGCGGCAGGGGCCGACTCACTTCAGCGGCAGCTTGAGCCCTTCGTGGCTGGCCTCGTATCCGAGGCGAGAGTAGAAGCGCTGCGCATCGGTGCGTGACCTGTCGGTGGTCAGCTGGGCGAGGCCCGCGCCGAAGCGGCGACCGCAGTCATGCGCCCACTCGAAGACCGCCGTGCCGAGGCCGAGCCCCTGCGCGGCGGCACCGATCCGCACCGCCTCGATCTGCAGCCGCAGAGTGCCCCGACGGGACAGGCTGGGAATGAGGCTCAGCTGTAGGGTGCCGACAACGCTCGCGCCCTCCTCAACGGCGACGAGCAGCTGATTGGGATCGGCCGCGATGAGGGCGAAGGCGCGTCCATAGGCGGCCGCATCATCGGCGCCGTCGCTGCCCTCGCGGGCGGTGCCGAGCACATCATCGCGCAGCAGCTCGACGAGAGCGGGCACATCCGACTCGGTGGCCCGCCGGACGACGAATCTCCGCCCCGCCGTCTCCAGGGTCTCGGGAGCGAACCCGTCGAACCCTCTGGCCGGTCCGACCGGGGCCTTTCCGGCCGGGGTCGGACCGGCCGGGGATGCTTCGTCTCGACTGCCTCCCGTCGCCGCCGCGCCCGCCTGCGCCTCATCGCTCATCGGCCGAGGTTCTCACTCACGGCAGCCGCAGGCTCGGACTCGCCGAGGGACCCGTCGACCGGCGGCTTGCCGTAGGGGCGGCGGGCGAAGACCGACGCCAGAAGGGCGCCGGAGACGTTGTGCCACACACTGAAGACCGCTCCGGGCAGGGCCGCCAGCGGCGAGAAGTACGTGGTCGCCAGGGTCGAGGCGAGCCCGGAGTTCTGGAGGCCGACCTCGAAGGACAGCGCCCGACGCGTCGGCGTGTCGAGCCGGCAGGCTGCGGCCACACCATAGCCGACGCCCAGCCCGAGCACATTGTGCGTGACGACGGCCAGCAGCACGAGCACACCGGCCGTGGCGATCGACTCGGCCGAACCGGCCACGACGATGGCGACGATATAGGCGATGGCGATCGAGGCCAGCCACGGCAGCACCGGGGAGATCCGGTCGACGAGGTTCGAGGCGACGACGCGGATGATGACGCCGACGATGACGGGCCCGAGCACGGTCTGGCAGATCGTGACGAACATCGACCAGAACGGCACATCCATGTACGAACCGGCCAGCCACAGGGTCAGCAGCGGGGTCAGTATCGGGGCGAGCAGAGTCGACAGGGTCGTGACCGACACGGACAGCGCCGTATCGCCCTTGGCCAGATAGGTGACCACGTTCGAGGCCGTGCCGCCGGGGGCGCAGCCGACGAGGATGACGCCGACGGCGATCTCCGCCGGCAGTCCGTAGACCGTGACGACGAGGAGGCCGAGCAGCGGCATCGCCACGAACTGGGTGACGACGCCGAGGACGGCGATCCAGGGGCGCTTGGCGATGCGGGTGAAGTCCGGCAGCGTCAGCGTCAGCCCCATGAAGAACATGACGACGCCCAGCGACCAGGTGATCGACGGTGCCAGCGGGTTGAAGGCATCGGGCAGGAGGAACCCGAGCACGCCGGCGATGACGACGAGGACCGGCAGGGCCGTGACGGCGATGATCGAACTGCGGTCGGCGGTCGGCGCCGCGGTGGTGTTCCCGGAGGACCGGTGGGCTGGTGCGTCAGGCATGGACATAGGCTACTCGTTCCGCACCACCGATCGAGTGTGTATTGCCATTCGAGACAGCATGTCGAATAGTGAGAGTTACGGTCGCGGGTCGCTTCCGCACCGGGTCGTGCGAAAATGGAGCCATGACGTATAACCTCATCCTGCTGCGCCACGGCGAGAGCGAATGGAACCAGAAGAATCTGTTCACCGGATGGGTCGACGTGACCCTGACCGACAAAGGCCGCGCCGAAGGCGCACGTGCCGGCGAACTCCTGCGCGAGAAGGAGCTCATCCCCGACGTCGTCTACACCTCCCGGCTCAAGCGTGCGATCCTCACCGCGAACATCGCGCTGGAGGCCGCCGATCTGTCCTGGCTCGACGTCCATCGCAGCTGGCGCCTCAACGAACGCCACTACGGCGCCCTGCAGGGGAAGAACAAGAAGGAGATCCGGGAGGAGTTCGGCGAAGAGCAGTTCATGATCTGGCGCCGGTCCTTCGACACCCCGCCTCCGGCCCTGGCCGACAGCTCCGAGTTCTCGCAGGCGGGTGAGGCCCGCTACGCCAACCTCGGTGATTCGCTGCCGCGCACCGAGTGCCTGGCCGATGTCATCGACCGCCTCCTGCCCTACTGGTACGACGTCCTGGTCCCCGAACTCTCCGCCGGAAAGACCGTGCTCGTGGCCGCCCACGGCAATTCGCTGCGCGCGTTGGTCAAGCACCTCGACGGAATCTCCGATGCCGACATCACGGGCCTGAACATCCCGACCGGCATCCCCCTGCATTACGAACTGACCGAGGACTTCACCCCGGTCAGGCCCGGCGGCACCTACCTCGACCCCGCAGCCGCCGAGGCCGCGATCGGGCAGGTCGCCAACCAGGGCCGCTGACCGCTGGCGGCCGTTCAGCGGTGGGGCCGGCGGCGGTTCGGGACCAGGAGCCGGCGTGCGGCTACGCCGCCGTCTCGTCGGCGCCGGCGATCGCCTGCATCTGCTCGAGCAGCCGGGCGATCGCCGGCGACGAGGACATCGACTGGCGCCACACGAGGTGGATCGTGCGCGCGATCGCGGGATCGTCCAGGGGCACGACCGTGACGTCGCTGGGCAGATGCGGGCGCCCCAGTCGGGGGACGAGGGCGAGCGCCCCCATAGCGCGGACGAATTCGACCTGGGTGTCGTACTCCAGTGCCCAGTACTCGATGCGCGGCTGACTGTGCAGGTCCTCGAACAGGGCGGTCAGCCAGCGATGGCACACGGCGTTGCGCGGGGCCGAGACGAACACCTGACCGACGAGGTCGGGCCGTCCCACCTCGGCGCGGGTGGCCAGATGGTGATCGCGGTGCATAATGATGTCGGCCCGGTCGACGGTGATGAGCGCGGAGGCGAGCGTCGGCGGCAGCGACAGCGACGAGTTGTTCCAGTCGAAGATCAGCGAGGCATCGATCCTGCCGGCGGTGACCATTTCGATGAGCTCTTCGGGCTCCTCTTCGATGTTCGTCACCGTCAGCTCGGGGGCGGCGGCCCGCAGCGGCGGCAGAGACGGCACGAGGAGGCCGCGGATGCCGGTGGAGAACCCGCCGACGGTGATGCGCCCGCGCGGCTGTCCCGAGCTGGCCCGGGCCTCCGACTCGAGGCTTTCGAGGTCCTGGAGGACCGAGGCGCCGCGCCTGCTCAGCTCGCGGCCCATCGGCGTCAGCGCGATCCCGCGGCCGGTGCGCTCGGTCACCGGCGATCCGAGTTGGCGCGAGAGCTTCTGCAGCTGGTGGCTCACCGCCGCCGGCGTGTACCCGAGGGAGTCCGCCGTCGCGGTCACCGAGCCGAAGGAGTCGAGTGCGACGAGGGTGCGCAGGGCGACAGTGTCGATCATCAAATAATCCTAACGAAATCTTAGAATGACTTTCAATGGAATTTTGATCATCGAGCTGAGATCCTGGGACCATGCGCCCGGTTCACATCATGCTCGCCCTGCTCGTCGTCGTTCTCTGGGGCGTCAACTTCGTCTTCATCGACATCGGCCTGCGCGATTGGCCGCCGATGCTGCTCGCCGCTGCGCGCTTCACCTTCGTCGTCATCCCCGCCATCGTCTTCGTTCGCTTCCCCCGCGGCAGCTTCGGTCGTAT
>Ga0209487_1002487_pt1 | contig 14979 bp, 11 predicted proteins | sample Poulit2012_FD_187524 | JGI IMG/M metagenome (GOLD analysis project Ga0209487, IMG submission 187524) | Agricultural soil microbial communities from Georgia to study Nitrogen management - Poultry litter 2012 (SPAdes) (version 2) | ecosystem: Environmental > Terrestrial > Soil > Agricultural land... | reverse complement strand
AAATTGAGAGCTTCAAGAAAATTCTAGTTTCAAAATATCAATTTTCTACATTTTTTATCTAATTTACTAAAACAGCTAATCATTAAACTTCATTTACATTTTTGTTTTGAGGTATGAATAATTCAGGTTTATGTTTAGTTTTGTAACCTAACCAATTCTTTAATACACTCTAAACATAAATTATGCATTCTAGGTAAATGGTCAGCATTCATCTTTTTTTCACTCAACATTCTTTCAACCAAAAAGAGAGTAAAATATTTCATTTTCATGTTGTGCTTATATTTTATATCCATTACTTTGAATATAGACTCAAATTCTTCATCATAATGTCCTCGTATAAACTTTTTAATATAAGTGTTATCCCCATGAAAGGCATATTCAAAAAACATCATATTTAATAAATCATAAAATAAAATATGCTTTCCCCAGTCTTCCCAATCTATAAAGTACAACTGACTTTCAGCCAAAAGAATATTGTGAAATCCTAAATCACCATGTACAGGTACTATGGGCCACTCTAATTTCAGAAAGTCCTTATCTGATAAAATTTCTTCTATTATATTTTTTAATTCCTGTAAATTACTACTGCGCTTGAACGATTTAAATAATTGTTGAGTTGATATTTTATCTTTTTGATTTAGTTTATTTTGCCTAAAATAATTATTATAATAATTAAAAACTTTATTTATAACACTATCTTTTTCTTTTCTTCCCCAGTACTCACATGGGGTAAAATCAATATACTTTTCATTATAAGAATTATTCTTACCACAAAAGTCAATTATTGTAATTGGAAAATAATTATTAAATTTATAAAATGCATTTTTTATATTGTTAAACTTGTGATAGTCCCTTAATATATTTTTAACTTTTTTTTTTAAAGTCAAATATCTTAATATCGTTAGTTCTAGTAATTATTACTAAGCTACCAAAAAAATTTTGATGATTATAATTATTTATTCTTATCATCAACAATCTTGAAAATATCTCCTTAAAACGATTAAGATAAATATTCCTTTTATCGTTACGATTTCTAGTGATTTGGCTATTATTCATCTTAATAAACTTTACTGTTTTATCACTTTTTAAATAAACAATTCTCTTTCCATCATATGAAACAGCGTACTTTCCAGAAATTAAGAATTGTTTATTTGCAATTATGAATTTCTTTATTTGCCGCCACTCTATGAATTTATTTACAAAATATAAACAATATTTCTTTAGTGACATCACTTTACATTCCTCATTTCTAACAAACTCTCTCAAGCTCATCTTAACAATTGTCCTTTTCACTAAGTGAACTGGAATTTAACACATAGGTTCGTCCGTATACAAAAATGGATTTTAAATTTTATACTTTGATACTTTATGGTGTGGTATTTCTTTCTATAGAAAAGAGTTAAATTTCATCCTTAATTTCTCGACGTGGTTTATCATTTATTGTTATAACAAATATTTTAAAATAAAAATCCAACGTTTTCGTCTTGTAAATAAATTCATTTCACGACTCTAATTATTTTATTATGTGTAACGAACCTTATCTTAACCAGTTCAATCAAGTGTGGCTATCCACTATTACAACAACTAAAGATAAATTAAGGTTTGCAGTTTGACTTTACTTCTTCCCATGTCATAAATATTCTGACAATATCCTCTTCGATTAGTGGTGAACCTTTTTGTACTTCAATAATTTCCAAATCGGTATTTGCTTTTATTCCATGCTTAGCCTTAACAGGTATAACCAATACATCTCCTGGTTTTACGGTTTTAATTTCACCGTTTAAGGCAAACTCGCCTTCACCCTTTATTATAGTCCACACTTCACTACGATAATTATGCATTTGGTAACTCAAATTCGCACCTGCCTTGATGCCTATTTTCTTTGTTATAACTTCATCCCCATCGTTAAATTTAGTGTAATCAAGAATAATATACCAACCCCATCTTCGCTCTTCATACATAGGACGTTTTTCAAACCCCCTAATAACATCTTTTATTCTAGGACTTGATTCTTTGTCTGTTACTAGAATGCCATCGGGACTGGCTGCTACTACAGCATTTTTTATGCCTAATACAATGACAGGTATATCTAATTCATTGATTAAATGGCAGTTAGTAGTATCTTTTGATAAAGTACCTTTACCTATATGGTCTAAACTCATTTCATCTGTAAGTGTATTCCAAGTTCCGAGATCTTTCCAAAACCCATCATAAGATAAGGATACAATACTTTTTGTCTTTTCAACAACTTCATAATCAAATGAATTATTAGGAAGTAATGAATAATGTTTGTGTAGCTCCCTATAATCTGTTGGCAATCCTTTTGCTTCCAATATTGATAAAATATAGCTTAATTTAAATGCAAATACTCCGCAATTCCATAAAGCATCTTGCTTAATTAACTTTTCTGCAATCCGTTTATTCGGCTTTTCTTTAAAATGACTCACTTCTATAAAAGTATTATTACTTTTACTATTTTTAGGAACAATATACCCATATTTTTCAGATGGAAATGTTGGTTCAACCCCAATGAGGGATAGATTGGAATCTGAATTATTAAGTGCTTCTTCTAATTCTAATATCCTCTCAAAAAATTGATCCTCTACATAAGAATCAACTGGTAGAATGCCAATAACCTCATTTAAACTTATATCTTTAAATGAATAAAGATAAGTTGCTGCTAGGGCGATAGCTGGAAAGGTATCTCGTCGCTCTGGTTCAACTACCATAGGAACCTCTTTGCCTAATTGACTATGAATCATGTCAACTTGCAATTTACTAGTTGCAATAATGGTAGAGTGTTGCAAATTCACATTCGACAATTGTCTCCAAACACGTTGCACCATAGATTCCAAAATACCATCTTTATTTTTTAATACTTTTATAAACTGCTTAGATCTTGCTTCATTTGACAGTGGCCAGAGTCTTTTACCTGAACCACCAGAAAGTAATACTAATTTCATTACAAGCCCTCCTAGTATAAATAAACATAAACTGTTTAAGTTTTTTCCCAGTAATTAGTGTATTGTAGATTTTAAAGAAGTTTTGTGATGTATTTGGATTAATCCTTTCACTTTTACCTTAAAGAAGGAATTACCAAGCATTCCTTTTGTTATACGTATATTCAAAATAATCAATTTATTATTAAACTTGGAAGTTTTAATTTTAAGGATGGGGCTATTAATGTGCATATTGATAATCTTACTAATTTTTTTCTATGTATCTAATATTTGTTCTTTTACAATTAGTATTAATTCCATGAAATAGTGTGGTTTATATGATGAGTTACATCTAATTAACATAATCACCATAACAACGATATCTACATCACATGATTTATATCCCAATACTAAATAGCTACTTGTTCTGTATTTTTAATATATCTAAACCATAGTTACATATGAATATACAATAACAGATAGAAGGCTATAGACATTGGTTAGCTTGGCATCAATACACAATGAGCCAACAAACTCTTTCGACTGACTTCTATATTTTTATCTCCACCCCACCACAAAATAACTAGAACATTTAATAAATGGAAGAAATCTTAACGATTAATAAATAATTCTTCATAACAAAATCTAATAATCTAAGGTAGTTAATAGAAGTTAACAAGGGCTAAGTAAAATCAATTATACTTTTATACAAGTCCCATTTGAATCTTTCAACTGCAAGGCTATTCGTGGATTTTATATAGTCATGTCTATTAATACGGATATCATAAGCATATTCTAATAATTCATCTATATTATGATTAAAGTCTAGGGTAATTTGTTTACATATTTTATCTTTATGAGTAATTTCATCAATATTACCAATTCCGTGGGTTGCTAAAATGGGCACGCCACAAGCCAAATATTCCGCTGTTTTAGTAGGAGCTGCTGCTCTATTAACGATATTATCATCCCTTAACAATAATCCTATATCACCTGCTGGCAGTATGTGTGGAACCTCACTGTGTTCAACTTTAATTACAGTTGATGAGTCTGTTAATTTTTTTTCATTTATAATTTTTTCTATTTTTTCCTTATCACGTGTCATTATTAATAAATGCAATTCACTTCCTTTAATTGATTTCAATTGATCATACAAATCAATCATCACCCTAATTTGTTGCCATTTGGAAGCTGAACCACAATAAACAAATACAAGCTTTTCTTTTAACCCAAGAATTTCCCGTGCTGAATCTCTTCTGGCACTTACTTCTTCAATGTTAGTGATGAACCAATCCTCAATACAATTTGGTAAAACTCTTAGTTTTTTTTCATCAATTCTTAGACTTTTAATAAGATGGTTTTTCATATTTTGTGATACAACTAAAACCCGATGTGCTCGTTTTAAAACTAATATTTCTATTAATTTAATTATTCTGTATTTTAAATTACTTCCCCCCAAATACTTCCTTTCTTCGGGTACAACACCGTGGTAGTCTAAAATTAGTGGTTTGCCTGTCAATATCGAAAGAAAAAAACCAACCCATCCACTATTCAAATTTATAGAAAAAATAAAATCACAAGATTTTGATTCATTCCTGAGTTTAAGTGCTGAAAAAGGAGCAATTATCCAATCCAATTTTGATGAGTAAATATGTATTATTTTGTAATCAATATTTGGGAGGTTTCTATAATATTTTACTTCACTCAATACTAACACATTCACTTCATAATATACCTTTTTTAATAATTCAACTTCCCTCCTCGCCCTCAATCCTTTTGCTGAATGCTGATTTAGATAACTATCATCAGTTAAAACAAGTATAGACTTTTCTCTTTTACCCATTTAATTAATCCCCCACAATACTATTTAATATTTTGCTGACATTTTCAATAGAGTGATACTTTTTCAATTTATCAATATTAGCTAAAAATGCTTGATATTCTTTATCATCTACAGCGATATTATAGGCTTTCTTAATTAAATTTTCTAATTCAGATTCACAATATTCATTTAATAAAAGACCTATTGGTTTGAATTCATTAAATAAGGTAGTGTATACATAGTAATTAGAGCAAATAACTGGGGTTCCTAATCTAATTGAGTCATACAAAATTCCGCTAGTCCTATAATGAAATTTTGAAGGGTTATGTAATAAGAATGTAAACTTAGAATTACGAAATGCCTCTTCATATTGGTCAGGTGAGATAAAATTATCAATTACCTCTATATTTTCAAAAAGACTAAAAAAGCGTTCTTTAATATGACCATCAACTTGACCTATTATTTTTATATTCTTTTTGATATTTTGAGGCAGCTTGCTTAATACATTAAGAAATAAATGAGCGCCCTTATCATCAGCAAATCTACCAATAAATGATAGCTTATTTTGATTTGTCTTCTTACTACTGATATTGTCATTATTTTCAATTGGATGAGGAATATAGAAGCACTTCCTCCTATAATTATTAAATTCAGGATAGTCATATAAAAATTTTTCTAATATCGACTTATCTAAAAAAAATACTCCTAATGATTTTTTAAAAACACTTTTTAATAAATTGATTTTCCACTTTTTATTTAATCCACTTAGATTATTATGAATAAATAAATATGATTGCTTTAAAAAAGCTCTGTCAATAAAAGAATAAAGTGCTAAGGAAACATTTTCAAATCCTGTAATAACTTTTATACTATCCCTACCTACTTTTTTATTAACCTTATAAATATTAATAAGACCCGAAATTTTTTTATTAAATATTCCCTTCTTCAATGGTTCAATAATATAAGTACTATCAATTCCACTGTTTATAAAGTACTTTAGTTGATCTTTACTACCAATAAAAGTTTTATTTTCTCTTTTAATACATTTTGATATACTTAAATCAAAGTTTGAGTGATATTTTTCACCTAGTAAATCGATAATATATATTTTCATATCCAATTCTTCCTTTAATAATTTTAGGTAATATAAAATATTGGTTTTGAACCTAAATCAATATTTCAAACCAAATATAAATTAAGTTTTTTAGTTGTTCTTGAAAAGTTTCTTGTATTAACCTAAATTATTCACAGCTGATGATAAGACTGTTAGCTTATAATCTAATCAATTGGTTACGAACAGAACAACAAAAAAGTATGCAAATTCAAACGATACTAAAACAGGATCATTAAGGTTGCAAGTAGATTAATGAAATCAGCACGTTCTTATTACTTCAAGTTATCGTCAAGTCTTGTTTATCAAAAATTTTTCTGGGAAGTGCTTAGACGAATACAACATTTTAAATGTGAATAACCAGTTCCTATCATTAAAATTTAACTGCTTTCAAGACCAAGGGACAGGTGTGCTCAAAAACAGAGCTGATTTTTAATTCAGCACATACTATCTTATTTCTTTGTTAATTTTAAATGAATTACTTAAAAAATTAATAGTCAAGTCATATCAGCTTTCAGAAAATGCATCATTTAAAAAATATGAATAATTCAGGATTAAAAATTTGGAAACCCGATTTGGAGCCTCTGTAAGACGATTTCTAAGCCACGAAATCAACTTAACTATACTAACTTCAATAATAGACTATTATGCTTGCCTCTTAACTTAAAGCAACACAGTGAATGATTCTTGTAGTATCACTGTTTTAGAAATAATTTTATCTAGCAATTAGCAATATTTACTTATTGGCATATTTAGCACTTTACACATTATTTAGTTGGGGTAATTTTCCTTTTGTATGATTATTAAAGTCAATTATGACCACGCCATTTACTTTTTTGTGAATTGTTCAAGGGCTTTTTAAACATCTCATTCCTCTACTGTAACTTGTACATTTTTTATAATTTAGCTTAATCATTAGAAGTCACAGAAGAACCACTTTCCAATTCAAATTGGGAAAACCTTTTAATCTATGCATAAACAGATACGTCTGTAACGCCATATTTGTTGCGTAACATCTAATTGATTTACCAGAATGATATAATTCAACTACAATTTTACTAAAGTCAACACTAGTAACGTGCTAGCCCCCCCTTATGGTTGATTATAGTGACCTAACAGATTTGCCATGAAACCATACATCTCGGTGTATAGGAAAAACTTATTATTATAAATTAATATTTAAAATTTTACTTTTAAAGATCACTAGTAAGATTGTATAAAGAATTAATGCAATTATCGAAAATATAATCATATTTAAAAGATTATTATTAACTACAATTATATTTTTAACAAACATAGTAACTAATATTGTAATAAATGTCGCTACTAAAAACTTTAGGGTTTCCATTTTCAACTTCATTTGGTTATAATTAATTTGAAATTTGTTTTTAAACTTTTTTATAATTAAGAATAAACTAATCATAGATGCAACGGTTGTTCCTATGACAACACCAAGGAGGCCTAGATATACTGAAAGTATAATACTCAGTAAAATATTAATCACACTTACCATTATACTATTCAAAAAAGGAGTACGTGTATCTTTATTTATATAAAAGTATCTGTAGTACAAATCCCTTACACCATTTATAGGTAGGGAAATAACTAATATTAATCCACACAAATATACTATGTTTGTGTTTGCGCTAGTAAACTTTCCTCTTTCAAACAAAAAACTTATTCCTTCTTTACCAATAACATAAAATAGTGTAACGGTTAAACACATTATTAGATTGATGAATATAATATAACTTTCCAGACTAATTAATCTATCCTTTTCATTTGTTTTTTTAACCAGCTTAGGATATATAAATGAAATTAAATTTCCCAAGAGCAATATATTTAACATACTAATAATTGAATTGGAGTAATTTAATATTGAAACATCTCCTACATTTAATCTTGAGGCAATACTTGTATCAATTAAGAGAGTTATTTGATAAGTCCCTGTACTTAAAGCTGTTGGTATATATAACTTTATCATTTCCCTAAAGCTCGTATTTTTAATATTAAAAGAAATGTTAAATTTAAATTTTTTCTTGCGTATAAGTAAAATATGAAAAAATAAAGCCACACCATTCATAATTAAAATCATTATTGCATAATCATATATACTAGCATTGTTACCAATCCATAAAAACATCACTATTACGATTGTTGTAAATAATATAATAACCTTTTGTCTATTAAATTTCCCTTTAAATTCTAATACTGATTTTACTAGTTGTATTAATGAATTAAAATATCCTGTTAATATTGTATATATAAATATTTTTGAGGCGACAGCTAAAAATGTATAATCATTATTTCCACTTACAAATACTATTATTTGGTTTCTAAATATAACAGTTAGTAATAATAAAAGAAATCCAAAAGTGTACATTATAGTTATAAATATATCTAAACCTTTTTTATTACTTTTATCTTTTAAATAAGGTACAATTATTGTCGAAATACCTGCTCCTATAAAACCATAGATGAAATTTGATATATTTCTAGTTAAGTAAAACGCATCTAACTCCTCACTTACCCCAAAATGCGATGCTACAAGTGAATTTTGAATTAGAATAAAAATTTGGGTTATTAATGTTAATATTACCATTAAATTCAGCTGTTTAATTAACTTTATATTATTTTTCAAAAAACACACACTTTCAAATATCTTTATTACTTACCAAGTTTTAGTATTGCCTCTAGATAATCATAGGTTAGTTTTGCTTCATTATACTTTTGATCAATGTTTATAAAGTTTGAATTATCGTGTAACCTTTTTTCGACAATTCCTAAATTCAGTTTATCATTATATATATCTATATAATTAATAGAATCGATTGAATTATAAAAATACTTAATTTTAGGACTATATGCTAAGCTAATTGTACTAACATCAAAATATTCAGAAGCAATACTTCCGTGTAATCTTCCTGAAAAATGAATGGATGAATTTATTATTAAATTTGTAATATTTGAAACACTACTATCAATATCAAACTCAACATCTATATTAACTTTCTTAAACAGTTTGGTAAGTAACCTGCAACTTTCAATATCTCGCTTTGTATCAAGTGCTATTAATTTAACCCTTGTTATTTTTCTTCTATCCATTATATTTATAATAACATCTATAGTGTCCTTCATTAATTGTAATTCATGTTGTAAAGGTAAATAGCCACTTAAATTTCTCCATGACAAAAGTAGGTAATTCCCATTAATATTTTCTTTGTTACGCTTATATCTTTGGAAATAAATGTAAGATAAATCTTCTGCTATTAAGTAATTTTTATTTTCAACTAATTTCTTTGCTTTTTTATACGATATTTCATCCCTGAAAATAGTTAGTGAACTCCATTTTAATAGTTTCTTGGTTTTCTTTATCCTGTTTTGTTTTGACAACTTTCCAATACCTACACCAATATAACCTATTTTTCCTCCAAATAATTTAATTAGTCTAAAAAATTTATAATTTCCATCACCTTCTTGATCTGTAAATATTGTTCCACCACCCCATAAATTAATTTGAACTTTTGATAACTTTAAAATTGTGACAAGTTTCTCCTTCCTAGAGAAATTTTGAAAAGGAATGACTGATACATTCTTGTACTTTTTATCAAGTTTGTATTCTAAATGTTCATTATATTGCTGAATTAATAATACCTTTACATTATTATCTTCAAAATAATCTAGTAATACCTCCAACATAATATCATCGCCATAATTCGATCCGTAATACCCCCACAAGGCTATTTCCATATATTTTCACTCCAAAAAAATTTATTTTTTCAAATATAATTTTCTCTTTTTTTCATTTTTAAAAAGTCCCAGCAATAAACAGAACAAACCAAAATTAAGTGAAATATAATAATCAAAATACATTAAAAACCAAATTAATCCTAATAATACCCATGGATTTTTCTTTATACCCTTCAAGCATAAGATGAATATGGATATATAATAAAACAAACCTATCAAACCAAATTTCAGAAATATTTTATTTAATGCAAAATGTAACCTAAAATAACGTCCTTCTCTTATTTGTTCAATTGAAAATGCGTCCGTTTGATTCCAATCTAAAAAACTTGTGTGTTGAGTCAGACTTCCGCCAAAGCCTTTGCCAAACAATAAATATTGTGGTTTTTCATTATATTCAAAAAGTATGTTAATGAATTCGTCAATTCTGAATTTCGGTGAATTAGGTAAGTTTTCAAACCAATTATTTTCCCATATATTAAAAGAAGATATAGCTTGATCAAACTTCTTCTGCGATAGATTATTTTCCCATTTTTGCCCACTATGATCTATTAAAGAGAATGTTATAATAAGTATAATGGCAATTGGTAAAATGAAATTTAAATATATTAACTTCTTTACATTTAGTCTATATAAAGTATTAATAATCCATATAGTTGGAATAATCATTATTAAAAGCCACCACTTGCCTCCTAACGGGGATGGGAAAATAAGTATAATTAAAAATAAAATAAATCCATTGAAAAAGTATCTTTTCCGATTAAAATAATCAGAATAAAAAGGAAAAATCATTAGTGTAACGCCAAAAAAAATAACAAGTGGCATTAAAATAGTTTTATTCCCGCTATAATAACCATGGAGACCTAGTATAATTGTTATTATGGAACTTGGTAGTAGACTTACTAGAATGCATCTTAGCAGTCTCTCTAATTTATTACTAAATTGTGGACTCGAGACTAAAAAGAACGAAATATACAACCCTAGAAGAAAAACTGAAACAAAACTAATTAATTCTTGCCTAGTATGAGAGAAATGAATTGACGAATTTTGCACATCATTATCATTGAACAATAAACTTAATAAGCCAAAAATTATTCCTATTATAATTAACCAAAACATACCTTTATTATATTTACTTAAATCACCAAATTTATTAATTTCATTCAAGTAGAATTTGGCTTTTTTTCTCGTAAATAACAAAGTGGGAAGTATTGATAAGAAAAAAATATGATAACTTCCTAGTCCAGGCAATTTTAAAAAACTATAAATCTCACCTTCATATAGTGCAAATGCACTTACTTCAAATCCAGTTGTCATAAATAGTATTAAATATAAAATATAACTTTCTAATTGACCCGAAAAAAATAGTATAAGCAGAATTATTATTGCAAATACCCCTATCAAAATGCCGATAATAGGAAATTCTACAGAAAAAACATTTATAATATATACAACTGTAATAATTATTATTAGGTTTATATCTTCTTTTCTTCCGGAAGCCTCTTTGCTTAACATAACATAAAATTCCTCGCTTATTTAACATATAATGAAAAATATCCGTTACACTGTAAGTGTTATTTCCATAAAAATATAGTTATTTTAGAATTTTCAATTTAATTTATTAGAAGCGTGAGCGAAATCAGTTATTACTTTATCATATTTAAATATAATTTTTCATATTTTTTACTCATATTCTTATTACTGAAATTTTTATAAATATAATTAGCTAACTTATAATTTATGTTTACTGACCTTTCTTCAACTTTCTCTTTAATTATTGAAGATAAGGCTTCTACATTTCCAACTTCAAATTTGTAAAAAAATAATTCCCTACCTTCAGCTTCGAATATTTCTCTATGCTGTGGAATATTTGACAATATTACATTTAACCCACTGCTACCAGCTTCCAGTACAGAATTTGGTAATCCTTCCGATTTCGAGGCAGATATATAGATATCAGAGGCATGTAAATAATCTCTAACATTATTAACATTACCCTTCACTAATATGTGTTCATCGGCTTCTTTTGTACATTGCTCTAATAAGTTACCGTCACCGATTAATACTAATAGTGCTCTTCCCCCTACATTCGATTGTTTAAAAGCTCTAATAATAGTTAATGGGTCTTTTCTTTTAATTAAACTTCCCACAACTAAAATTACTTTTTTACTATAAGGTAAATTTAATTTAGAACGTAAACTTAATTTCGTATCTATATTTTTTGGAAATTTAAATTTTTCTGTATTGATTCCATTTTGAACATAATATAGTTTTTGATTTAATTTCTTTTGATACATTTGTTTTAATGTTTTAGAACAACAAATAACATAATTGCAGTTCTGCATGGCTTTAATGTAACTTTCAGCTGCTAGTTTTCCAATTATATACCCATACTTTGAAATAAAATCATCAAATGCATAATTGTGAACAGTCATACAATGTTGAATATTTGATTTTATCTTTGTTATTGCTATATCTGCACGTATTCCTGAGCTATGAATAATATCGGGGTTATACTTTTTAATATAATTTTTCAATCTTCTTTTTCCTTTTATAATAAATTCTACCCTGGTTAATTCCAATGAATCTACCTTTATACCTTCACTTAGGAATTCATTTTTCTTACTATTGAATGGTTCCGGTGATAGTGTTAATACTGAAATATCAAATTTAGCTTTGTTTATATTCTCTACTAATCCCAAAAGCTGGTTTGTAGGGCCACTCTGTTTTAAAGTAGAAACTATATAGAGTATTTTTACTTTCTGATTTCTCAAACTTCCCCCAACCTTTCTTTTTTAACTTCACTAGTATATAAAGCCCTTCTACCTTCAAATACAGAATCAAAGCAAATCTTGTTCCCTTTCCTGTTCCATCTTGGATGCAAATCACATCGTGTATTATTATCGTATTTAAATGGGGCAAATACTCTAGCCAGTTTCTCTACATTTTTATCTCCTAAACAATAAACAGTAGCCATCCTTGTTCTATCTGGATATGTATCAGTTACAACCATTCTACCATCGTGGGAATAGCTCGGATGTCCATCTGAAGAAAGTTCTGGCCACTTTCTTTCGTAATCTTTTGATTTATCCTTCATTAAATAATAGCCATTTCCTTCTATTTTTTTATGGGCAAAGGCAAGTATCTCTGTATCATTTTTCCATGTACAATGAGATGTCATATTATCATCACTTAAATTATACATATCAGTTCCATCACTATTAATAGTAACTAACCTAGTATACCTCTTGGAACCATTAATCCATCTATGTAAAACCATAAATCGATTACCAGATGGATTTAACATAATATGATTTACTTTATGTTCCGCATTCATCATTTCAGTTCTTGGTTCAAAGTTAGCAAAGTCATTATATTTTAAAAGTGGTTTAATTTTTCCGTCATCCAAGTTAATCTTCCATATGCATGTAGTGTTTGGGCAACTTTCCATGTTTGTACCTTTTTTATTAGAATATCCATATCCCGGTCTTAATCTGTGTAACCGGGAAAAATCTAGAGTTAGTGCAAATTTACCATCCGATGAGATACTATATACTGGCATGGAGATTACTGTTTCCTGTTTCGTTTTTAAATTATTAATAACTGAGCAATATTCTCCATTCCTAAAATCATTATATATAATCTTCTCATTATAATGAGGACCCAACCATTGTAACATACAACCTTGCTGGACATTCCAAGCATAAGTTTTACCTATCACTTCATAGGAATTATTATTTTTAGTATCAAATAAAATAATTTCTGCAGGTTCATTTGGAGCTACAGATGAATAAGTATTTTTCGCACGTAAACTTAGCATATATCTGTCTGTTGCATCCCATGGGGATTTATCATAATATCCAAAAAAATATTCCATACCATCATCAGGAGATATTCTAGTAATATTTCCTTCCACTTTAATTTTTGGAGAAATAGCATACATTCCTAATTGATAGCTACGTTTTATTACTTTTTTGACACTCGGATACTTTTGTAAAATATTGTTTACTTTTCCTTCTATTTTTCGAATCATACACTTACCTCTTTTATTTCTACTAGTTAACCATTTTTATGTTATCATTTCTTAAAAAACTATTAGACATCCATTTTAAAAACCACATCGGTGATATATACATTACTGTTTGTCCAACAACTACATAGACCAAATCGGCTATTGAACAATGCCCTCGTTTCCAAATTTCATATTGAACATTAACGTAACCCTTACAATAGGACCAACTTTTTCTCCTTTTAAAATTATCTTCATTTGATCTAAATAACAAAAGAGATTCATTAATGTTGGCTGTTTTACAACCATTATTTATCATTCTCGAAAATAAATCTAAATCTTGTTTACGTCTAAACGTGCCGTATCCTCCACAACGAATCACCTCAGACTTCTTAAACATAACAGTCGGATGATTAAATGGACTCCTTCTTCTCATGAACTTAACAATTTCTTCATGTTCGATAGGAACCTTTCTGGAAGAAACGATATTATTAGGTTCATCATAAAATTCATCAATCATCGTTCCAATTATACTTAAATCTGGATCATCTATAAAAGCCTGCACCTGCCTTTGACACCTTTTAGATAATGAAATATCATCTGTATCCATCCTGGCTACTAATTCATTCCTACAATGCTTTAAACCCTCATCTAATGCCCTACCTAAACCAATATTATTTTCTAAAGAAACAATAGTAAATAAATCCACTTTTGTAGTAACATACTCTTCAATAATATTCTCTAATTCTATTGTTAGCGGTCCATCCTTAACGATTACTATCTGGTCTGGTAATAATGTTTGGTTCAGCATACTTCGAATACTTTCATCAAAAAAGCTTGGTTTTTCCTTATGATAAATTGACATTAAAACTGAATATTTTATCGCTTTTTTATTTTCTTTTTGATTTCTAGTCATGGGTATTACCTTTCTGTAGCCTTTATAGTTTCATATAAATCTTTAGTGTGATAATTGTATTTATAATTACTTAAATTTCTGTTATAAACCAAATCCCCAAAAATTTTATTTAAAATAACAAATCTATTTCTTAATAGATATATAAATGGATTGAAAATTTTAATCATACCTGTTTTCTTTCCATGTACTTCAGCAATGACTCTTACCATTTCACTCGTTTTAACATATTCTTTATTCTGTGGAAAGAATTCTCCAGTTTCTCTATTATCAATCATTAATCTAAGGAACTCACATAGGTTGTCAATATATAACATACTTCGTTTGTTTTCGAAGTCAGGGAATATTGGTAGTTTTTGTGCCGCTTTTGATAGTTTAGGATAATTTCCTTTTGAACCTTTCCCATATATCATTGGTGGTCTAATTATAGCTACTTTA
>Ga0209487_1002486_pt1 | contig 14986 bp, 16 predicted proteins | sample Poulit2012_FD_187524 | JGI IMG/M metagenome (GOLD analysis project Ga0209487, IMG submission 187524) | Agricultural soil microbial communities from Georgia to study Nitrogen management - Poultry litter 2012 (SPAdes) (version 2) | ecosystem: Environmental > Terrestrial > Soil > Agricultural land... | reverse complement strand
CCGGTCACGATGTCGTGCACCAGGTTCAGCGCGAGGTTGTTGGCCTGTTCGTCGTGGCACCGGGCCGACACCTCTCCCCCGGTGCGGTCTACCGTGACGCTGCCGTCGAAACTGACCACCTGCGAAACCACCTCGGGTGGGACGCGGTAGTCGATCACGGACGTGACCGAATCGGTATGCGGAACGGGGAAGTGATGGTCCTCGAACCACCTCGTCGCGACGAGGCGCTTCCACTCGCCGACGTTGTGCCACACGAGCAGACTCGCAGTCACTTCGTGGGGTTGGCCGTGGGCGTCGATGACGAGTTCGGCGGCCTCGCGGCTCTCCTCGGGCCACTCCTGCAACACGCGGGCGGCATCGGTCATCGGTCTCATCTCCTCGTGCTCGGGTTAGGCCAGCGTCACACCCGGCGCGGTGACGCGCATCCCGATGCCAGAACCTGCAGTGCGGCGATGGCGAAGGCACGCACCTCCATCCCCGCAACGGGACGCCCCTTCCCGACCGCGTCAGACGACGCGCTTCACCTTCCGGTCAGCGAGGGCAGAGCGATCGTCCTTCCGGTCAGCGGGGGCAGTTAGGCCAGCGTCACATCCGGCGCGGTGACGCGCATCCCGATGCCAGAGCCTGCAGTGCGGCGACGGCGAAGGCATGCACCTCCATCCCCGCAACGCGACGCCCCTCCCCGACCGGGTCAGACGACGCGCTTCACCTTCCGGTCAGCGAGGGCAGAGCGATCGTCCTTCCGGTCAGCGGGGGCAGAGCGGTCGCTGGCGCGGGCGGTGCCAACGCGCGCCGGAGCGCCCCCGCCACTCATGCGGGCCGGGGCGCCGTCGGCGCGGGCAGGTGCCGAGGGGTCGCTACCAATGGCGTAGTTGTTGTTGGCAGCGGTCGGCGCCAGGAGACCGCCGGGGTGGCGGGTCGTCCGTTCGTAATCCGCCAGATAGCGCCCGAGCCAGTTCTCTTTGCGTGCCCGGCGTGCCCGGCCATAGGCATAGGCGGTGGCGAAGGGTTTCAGCCAAGCCTGCTCACCCATCCGGTACTCCGCACCGGCGACCAACCGACGCGCCAGGTCCGGCCGCTGCCGGTGCAAATACATGCGGGCCTCTTGGGCGTGCCAGGGGTTGGAGACGATCTTGATCCGGTCCGCTCCCTCGATCAGGGGGGCCGCATACACGATGTTCTCCCAGGTGTTGCGGGACTGTTCTTCAAGGACGATCTGCCCGGTGAAGCCGAGTTCCCGTGCGTAGCGTGCTAGCAGCGTTGCCTCGGAGGTGGCCCCCACTACAGCACCGCCGCAGCACACCAATCGGGTTTGCTTGGCTTCCGGGTCGATCGAGCGAACCGCCGCACGCACCCGCCACCGATTGGTGAGGTTGAGCCGGTCGGCGTCCTCGTTGCGGTAACCCAGGACCACCACGGCTTCGGTCGGCCCGGTTGCCGAGCCGATGAAACGCCGAGAGGAGCGGAAGTGGGAAATCTCGCCCCACACCACCAGGCCGAGGATCACAGCGGCCAGGTACAGAGCAAGCACGATGCCTACCTGTTCATCGCTGGGCGAAGAGAGACTATGCCGAGTGAAGCCGCCGTCCCGGGCGGTTCACCCGCGCCTGGAGGCTCGACGGTGGCGAGAAGTTCGCCGACGGAGACAAGACGATCAAAGGGGCGACGGATCTGGGCTGATGCGTCCACACACAAAACACTAACCGCTTTCGGCGGACGTGTGCGGCAACGAATCGGCAACGTTCGGTGAACCGCAGAGCACCGTCCGGTGAACGCGGGCGGAGGGTCAGTCCCCCTCGTCGATGGGTTGCTCCGGAGGTTCGTGCTGCTCCCCGGCGCCGCGGGCACCGACTGCGGTACCGATCACCAGGCCGATGGACGTCCCGAACACGATGCCCAGCGCCGGGTTGTCCGGAAATACTGCGAAGCCGAGCAGGATCCCCACCCCGGCCCCGAGCGCCAGGAACACCCCGATCCACTGGCCCATGTGCTTCGCGGACTCCGGCCCCCGGCCCTCCTGGTCATCTGCTGCGCCGTGCTCATCGGTCATGTGCTGAGACTAGCGGCGCCCTGGTACGGGGCGTCTCAGGCGGGGATGGCCTCCGCGATCGGGGCGGACCCGTCGTAGAAGTTGTAGGTGCCGCCGATGCCGGCGCGGTTGCGCACGCAGTGCACGATCACCTCGGCCACATTCTCCCGAGAGGTGACCTTGTGCGCATCGGACAGCGCGCCGTCGTCGGGCTCGCCGTTCTCGTCGACGAGCAGGATCGTGCCGGTGGCCGGGTCCATCGTCAGCGAGCCCGGGCCAAGGATCGTGAAGTCCAAAGTTGTGCTGCGCAGATGAGCATCGGCGTCGTGCTTGGCCTTGGCGTAGGGATAGAACGAACTCTCCGGGTCGATCCGGTCCACATCGACCGCGGCCCGGACGTAGGAGACCATGATGTACCGGCGCACCCCCGCCTGCTCCGCGGCCTGCATGGTGCGCAGTGCTGCTTCATAGTCCACCGCATGCGTGCGTGCGGGGTTCCCGCCGCCGGCGCCGGCGGAGAAGACCACTGCTGCCGCGCCCTCGAAAGCCTTCGCGAGGGCGTCCACATCGGCTTGTTCAATGTTGAGCACCACCGGTTCGGCGCCCGTGTCAGCCACGTCGGCCTGGTGCTCGGGGTTCCGGATGAGCGAGTGCACCTCATAGCCGGCGTCGATGAGTTTGGGGGCAGTGAGCAGCGCGATCCTGCCGTGCCCTCCCACGATCACCACGCGTCCGTTGGTTGCCACGGGCTTCCTCCTGCGTTGGTCCTGATGCGTCCGCTGCGAGGCTACCGAGGCCGCAAGCCACCCGCGATCCGGCGCGGCGCCAACCACTGACGCCGGCCGGCCCGAATGCCGGGACGCCCGGGCGCCGCGGTCACCGAAAGCCACCAGAAGCACACCGTGGTCACTGAAAACACAGCGTGGTCACCGGAAGCACAGCACGGTCACCGAAAGCACAGCGCGCGCAGATCCCCCTGGTAGGACAACAGTGCGAACAGGCCGGACCCTGCGAGCAACCACCACGTTCCCGCCCCAACGGATGCTTCATCCACCCGGACTTGCACCACGAGGCCGATCAGGAGCACGACGAGGGCGCCCACCCCAAGCACCACGGAGACCACTCCGGCCAGCGCCAACGTGCGCTCGCTGACATCCCGACCCCAGAGTCGAAGGCAGATGCCCAGCGCCATCGCGACGGCCAACAACAGGACCGTGGCGGCCGCGACCACCACCAGCGTGACCACCACGTCCTCCCGGGGGACGTCATTGCGCAGGTAGTGCAGGTACCGAAACGGCGCTGTCAGCACGCTCCAGCGTTCCACTGCCCCGTCCGGATTGTGCACCGCCGCCCGCAGGCTTCCGATCGAGACCAACGCGATGATGAGCGTCAGGATCCCGCGCAGCAGGAGTGACTCGAGAGCCACGACCTTGCGCTCCAGGTTCTGCGTCCGCTCCCGGAGGCGGTTCATCTGCGTCTCGGTTCGGGTATCGGTCACGGCCAGCCTTTCATTGTGGGCCGCGTGCGGCTCATCCTTCATCGGGAGCGGCCCATGCGTTCATTGCCCTGGCGGTAGTGACCGCTGGCACGGGCGAGTAGATGTTGGTCCTGGTCGGGGTCACGCCCCAGACGGCGGACCAGGTTACCGGCCGTCGCACCGCCGACGGTGGCGACGACGCGGCCGCCGCGAAAGATTCGTACCGCCCCGGATTTGGTGACCTGATAGGTGAACGGGTCATCGTGCAAGCCCACGACGCTCCTCCCCTCGTGGCGATTTGGATGAGGCAGCCAGAAACACGCCGGGGGCCCCCGACACGGTTGGGCGGCTCATCGCCGCAGTCGGCCCCGGCCAGGCCGCCGGAGCCCCGGTGGAAGAACTGGCCCTCGGCCTCCCACCCGCCACCGGCCACTGGCCACCCGCCACGGTGGTTCACCGCGGCAGCCGCCGCAGCGAGGGCGGCGCGGGAAAGGGAAGGATGTGCTCGCGCATGTCGATCCCGGCCACCGCGGCGGCGCCGAAGTCGTCGTCGCGCACGCGGATGCGGTCGGTGCTCACCTCCACGATGCGCACCCGCTGAGCGGTGCCGTCGGCCAGGTCCAGGAGCCACGGCTCAGCGAGGAAACCCAGGCCGCGGTCCTCCAATGCCTCTTGGGCGGTGAGCCAGTCCACGGGCTCGGTGATATGCCGGCCGAGGATGTCCACCGCGCGAACGTCCTCGCCTTCCATCGCCAACCAGCCGACCAACTCCCCGTCAGCGCGCCGGTGCTCGATCCAGTCCGTGTCCATGACCGGCAGGCTAACGACGGCTCCGGGGCACCTCCAGTGATTTCTCCGCCTTCGAACCGCCTGCGAGTACCTGGATCGAGGGCCTACCCCGGCACGACCGGCGGGCCCACCGGCAGGCAGATCCACCCCTCCACGGCTACCCGCCGCCGAGCCTGGGGCGGCGGCGGCTCGTACCTGCCCGCCACCACTTGTGCTGCGATCAGTGCGCTGAGCACCGCGTCCAGCCCGTCGTCGTGCTCGAGACATACGCTGCGGTATCCGTTCCAGCGCAGGAACGGCGCCATAGCGGTCAGTCCGGCTACGATCCGTTCGCGTTGCCCTCGACCTTTCTGTCCTTTGTACCCTCGATCGGGCAGGCCCCAGATCCGCAACGCGGCGGCCGGGTACACCTCGCATGCTCGCCCGGTTCCGTCCCTGGTCAGGTCCAGCCCCGCGGCGCTCAGGTTCGCGGCCAGCACCGCCCACCGCAATGCCGGGTAGGCGATCTTGTCGGTGGCCACACTCAGCGGCGTCATGCCCGTGCGTGTGCGCACGTGCTGGTCCGTGGCGCGCCACACCAACGGCCGGCGCCAATGGGGATCGACGGCGAGGTCGGGGTCGAGCGCGTCGGCGCGGTGGGCGTGCAGGAACTCAACGAAGGGTGCGGGCCACCCGAAGGGCACATCCACTCCCGCGCGGGTGGCGGCGGTGATGGCCGCGCCCACCTCGCCGTCCCCGGCACCCACGATGACGTCCTCAACGATCAGTTCGCCGGAATCGGCGCGCAGCCGGGCAAGCCCGGTGTGCTCGGGTTGGGAGGACAGGTCCACCCCGACGATCTCCATCGTTGCGCCGCTCACGCCTCGACCTCCGTATTCGCGCCGCTACAGGCATCGGTTGCGCGGGCCGTTCAGACCTCGCACCGGCCTCCCGCTCACCACTCACAGGTTCTGGTCGCGGGCCTTTAGAACCCGCTCTAACGTTGCTATTTCACTACTACCGCTGGAGTCCGCAGCCTCATTAGCGCGTGCGGACAGCCTCGGGCGACGCGGTACGTCCCGCGCGGTCTCGCGTGGCGGTGCTGGCCTCGGCTGTTGCACGCCGCTGGTTGAGGATCGCCCGCACTGCTTCGCGGCCGGCACGGTTGGCGCCCACGGTGGACTGGGACGGTCCGAATCCGATGAGATGCACCCGCGGCTCATGGGCTACTTGCGTGCCACGCAGCATGATGCCGCCGCGCTCGTTTCGCAGTTCGAGTGGTGCCAGGTGGCGCAGGTCCGGTTTGAACCCGGTGGCCCACAAGATCGCGTCCACGGGCGTGAAGGAGCCGTCGGCCTCACGCACACCGTCGGGCGCGATCGCAGTGAACATCGGCCGGCGTTCGAGTGCGCCGCGTTCCCAGGCAGCGCGGGCGTAGGGCGTCCATCCCAGCCCGGTGTAACTGACCACCGAGCCGGTGGGCCGGCCTTCTTCGACATCGGCGGTGACCTTCGCGATCACCTCCCGCCCGGTCTCCGGCGTGAAGTCCCCGACGTGGAACATCGGTTTGCTGCGGGTGTACCAGAACGTGGTGGCGTACCGGGAGATCTCCTCCAGTTGCTGCACAGCGGAAATACCTCCGCCCACGATGGCCACCCGCTGCCCGGCGAACTCCTCCGCCGCCACATAGTCACGGGTGTGCAACTGCAAGCCCTTGAACGTCTCCTTGCCCGGGTAGTACGGCAACACGGGGTTGTTCCAGGTGCCGGTGGCGTTGATGATCCACTCGCTGGTCCAGGCGCCTTGGTCTGTTTCGATCACCAGGTCCGCATGCGGTTCCGGCCCGGCCGGCCGGACGGAGTGCACACGCACCGGCCGCAGGATCGGGAAGTCGTGCTCGTACTCATAGTGGGCGAAGTAACGGGGCACAGCCTCCCGGCTCGGTTCCTCCGGGTCCACGGGCGGCACGGGCATGCCGGGCAGGTCGAAGATCGAGTTCACCGTATTCATCCGCAGCGATTCCCATCGGTGTTGCCAGGCCCCGCCCGGTGCCTTCTCGGCGTCGAAGACCACGAACGTGGGGCGCAGCCAGCGCCCAGGTTTTGGTCCGGATTCCGACGGCGGTACGGGGGGAAGTTCGGCCCCGGGTTCTTCCGGCACGGCCGGCGTATCCAGAGCACTAGCGAACCCGCGCCGCTGCAGGTGATAGGCAGCGGAAAGACCGGCTTGGCCGGCGCCGATGACGGCGACAGTCGCGTGGCGAGGTGAAGGAGACATCACCGGCTGCAACACCTCCCCATCCCGGGACCTTCCAAGGACCCGTCCCGAACCCTCCCGCGGGCAACCGGGAGCCACCTTCCCACGGCAGGACCGGCTCGGCACGCCGCTCCGGGAAGGTCTGAGGACCCTGGCCACGCCGCCCTGAGACCGGCCGAACGGCCCGGGCCGGAAGGTTGGGAACGGCACTAGACCTCGGGCCCACCCGCACATACGTTTCACCTTGTGGACACCTTTGCTCTCTGAGTGAGACCCGTGGCATCCTGTGCCTATCTCTGGCTAGGGCGCCGGAGCTACCATCCATACGCCTCCCCACCACGCAGAACCCGCCAGATTCTGCAGATCGGGGCACGCCACAGCGGGCATGCCCCGACACGGACAGATAGAGGAGAACAATGAAGAAGACGGTTTCAAGGTTGGCGGTCCTCGGGACCCTCGCGCTGGCCTTGAGCGCATGCGGCGCGGATCCCGCAAGCAACGACGCCGACACCGATGCGGATGCGGACGAGACCGCCCCGCAGGTCGAGGGCGACGTCGACGTCGAGGACGCCGGAATCCTGATCGGCGGGTCCTTGTGCCTGACGGGAATCCAGGCACCGTTGGACGAACCGATCATGCGCGGTATCCAACTGGCGATCGACGAGTTCAACGACAACGGCGGGCTGCTGGGAGAGGAAATCGCCTTCGTCAACCTCGACGGTGCAAGCGACCCCGTCGTCGTCGGCAACAACGGTGAGCAACTGGTGGAGATGGGCGCCGACGCCATCATCACCCCGGCCGACTTCGACTTCGGTGGGCCCGCTTCCCGCGCGGCCCAGTCCGCCGGCATCGTCGGTATCTCCCCGGGTGCGTCCTCCCCGCTGTTCGGCTCGGAAACCCTGGGCGACAAGCAGTTCACCATCGCCACGTGGAACACCACCATGGGGGCGGCCGCCGCCGAGTTCGGTTACGACCAGGGATATGAGGACGCCTACGTCGTGACCGACACGTTCATCGACTACACCGCCTCCCTGAGTGAGTACTTCATCGAGTCCTGGGAGAACCTGGGCGGCAACATCGTGGCCGAGGACACCTACACGCAGGGTGACCAGGACTTCTCCGCCCAGTTGCAGCGACTGCAGGGCGTGGCCGATGAGGTGGACGTGATCTTCGTTTCCTCCTACATGCCCGACCTGGGCCTGATCATCCGGGACATCCGCGCCGCTGGGATCGACACCCCGATCCTGGGCGGGGACTCCTATGACGATCCCGAGTTGTGGAGCGTGCTGGGCGCCGAGTACGGCAACGACATCACCTACGCCACGCACGTCTTCCTCAGTGAGGAAGCCAGCCCGTTGGTGCCGGCGTTCCTGGAGTTGTACGAGGAGAAGCACGGCGAGGAGCCGGACACCCCGCTGGTTGCGATTGGGTATGACACCGCTCGCGCACTGCTGCTGGGGATGGAAGAAGCCGGCACCACCGACGGTGACGCCGTGGCACAGCAGATGACCGAGATCGAGTACGAACTGCTCAGCGGTTCCTTGCAGTGGTCCTCTGCTGAGGACGGCCACGAGCCGCAGAAGGAATCGGCCCTGGTCTCACTGGAGGGTGGCGAAACCGTCTTCAACACCTGGGTGAAGCCGGAATGGACGCCCGATCCGTGACGCTTAGCGACACGAGTGAAAGGCTCACCGCTACCGACGTCGTGATGGACTTTGCCGGTCTGCGCGCGTTGGACACGGTGAGCCTTTCACTGGCCAAGGACGAGATCGTGGGTCTCATCGGCCCGAACGGGTCGGGCAAGACCACGCTGGTGAACATCCTCTCCGGGGCCCTCAAGCCCTCCGCCGGTGCCGTGACCATCCACGGCGAACAGGTCACCGGCGCCCGCCCGCACCGCATCGCGCGGGCCGGGCTGGTGCGCACGTTCCAGACCGTCCGTCTGTTCGGGACGATGTCGGTGCTGGAGAACGTGCAACTGGGTGCCCTCGGGGTGGGCAAACGCCGCCGGGAAGCAACCCGGATCGCCCACGACCTCATCGAGGCGTTCGACGTCCACCACTTGAGTGACGTCACCGCCGATGCGTTGTCCTACGGGCAGAAACGCATCCTGGAGATCCTGCGGGCGTTGGCCACCGGCTGCGACTACCTCCTCCTGGACGAACCGGCAGCGGGGTTGAACGAGGAGGAGAGCGAGGAACTCCTAGGACAGTTGTCGAACCTGCCCTCGACGTTCGGCTGCGGGCTGCTCATCATCGACCACGACATGAACCTCATCATGCGGTTGTGTCACCGCCTGCACGTGCTCAATCAGGGCAAGACGATCGCCGAGGGCACCCCCGCCCAAGTGCGTAACGACCCCACCGTGGTGGAGGCCTACCTGGGCAAACAGGCTTCGGCCGCGGTGGTGTCCGATGGCGGTGAGGGCACCGTGCCTCGCGGCGATGAGGTCCCTGTGCCGAGCGACGATGAGGGCCCCGTGCCTAGCGACGATGACGAGCCCCCGGCCGGCGCCGAGGAGAAACCGCAGCCGGACGCAGGTGAGACGTCGCTGCCCGGTGCCGTGAGATCAACGGAGAGTCCATGACCCTGCTGACCGTGCAGAACCTGCACGCCCGGTACGGGGCCATCACCGCCTTGAAAGGGATCGACCTGCGGGTCGAGGAAGGCGAACTGGTGGCACTGGTCGGTGCCAACGGCGCCGGGAAGACGACGACCCTGGCGGCGATCGCCGGTGCGCACCGGTCCTACACCGGCACCGTGATGCTGGAGGGGACACGGATCGACAACAAGTCCAGTCCGGAGATCGCCCGGCGAGGCATCGCCCTGGTACCGGAGGACCGCGGGATCTTCCCCAGCCTGACCGTCGATGAGAACCTGCAACTGGGTTCCTACCTGCAGCACCGAAAGGACCAGGTAGCCGCGCAGCGCGACCGGATATTCGAGCGCTTCCCCATCCTCAGCCAGCGAGCCAACCAGGGCGCGGGCACTTTGTCCGGCGGTGAGCAGCAACAACTCGCCATCGCGCGGGCCATGCTGACCCAACCGCGGCTGCTGATGCTCGACGAGCCCTCATTGGGCCTGTCCCCCACCCTGGTGGACCGGATGTTCGAGGTGGTGCAGGAACTGCACGCCGAGGGCGTGACCATCCTGTTGGTGGAACAGAACGTCACCCGCGCCCTGGACATCGCCGACCGGGCGTATCTGCTTACCACCGGTGAACTGACAGCCCAGGGCACACCGGAGGAGATCAGGGCGTCGATCGACATTGAATCGGCATATCTGGGCGGGCTGTAGCCCGATGGAGACGTGATGAACGACATCCTGCAATTCATCATCAACGCTTTGAGCCTGGGCAGCCTGTACGCGCTGTTCGCCCTGGGGCTCATCATGGTGTTCGGGATCCTGCGGCTGGTGAACTTCGCCTACGGGGAACTGATCATGGTGGCCGGGTACACCTGGTACATCCTGCAAGGCACATTCATTCCCCTGGTGGGTCTGCTCATCTCCGCCGTCGTGGCCGCCGGCCTTGCCAGTGTGCTCACCGAACGGGTCGCGTTCCGCCCGGTGCGGTCCAACTCGATGAACGCGATGCTGATCACCTCCTTCGCGGTCAGCACCTTGTTGCAGAACATGGCCCTGGTGTTCGTCTCCCCCCGGCCGCGGGCGGTGGACGTGCCCACCTGGTTCCACACCAGCCTGAACGTGGGCGGCCTGCGGATCGGGGTGTCCAACCTGATCATCATCGCCATCAGCGGCCTGACTCTGCTGGCGCTGATGCTGCTGATGCAGCGCACCCGCCTGGGGCTCACGCTGCGCGCGGCTTCCGATGACTTCCGCATGCTCCAACTGCTCGGAGTGCGCGCCAACCAGGTGATCGCCACCGCGTTCCTGATCAGCGGGCTCCTGGCCGGGGTGGCCGGGTTCCTGTGGATCGGTCGGATCGGGTCGGTCTCCCCCACGGTGGGGATGGCCCCGTTGCTGGTGGCCCTCATCGCCATCGTGGTGGGCGGTATGAGCAGCCTGTCGGGAGCGATCGCCGGTGGCTTCTTCATGGGAGCGCTGACCATCGCGCTGCAACTCATCCTGCCCCAGGACCTGCTGGCGTTCCGCGACGCGGTGATCTTCGCCGTCGTGATCCTCGTGCTGGTGGTCCGGCCGCAGGGCCTGATCAAGGGACGCTTCGCCACGGAAAGGATCGGCTGATGAAACTGCCATCGGGCCTGGCCCCCCGCAAGGTGATCCCGGTCCTCATCACCCTGGGCATCTTCCTCATCGTGGCGATCGCGGCCTCCCTGTTCGGGTCCTCGCTGGTGGATCGCATCACCACGGTCATGTTCGTCAACGTGATCATGGTGCTGGGGTTGCAGATTTTCATGGGCAACTCCGGGCTGCTGTCCTTCGCGCACGTGGGATTCATGGGCATCGGCGCCTACGCCTCGGCGCTGTTCTCCCTGCCGCCGGACCAGAAGCTCATGTCGCTGCCGGACCTGTACACCCCGTTCCAGGACCTGCAACTGGGGTTCCTTCCGGCGGTGTTCGCCGCGGCGGCGGTAGCGGCGATCTTTGCGGCGATCGTGGGCTTCCCGCTGATGCGGCTGGCCGACACCGCCGCAGCCATCGCCTCCTTCGCGTTGCTCGTGATCGTGCACGTGGTGCTCTCGCAATGGACGGCGATGACGAACGGGCCCAGAACCCTGTTCGGGTTACTGAAATACACCGATATGTGGACCGCTGCGATCTGGGCGTTCATCATCATCGTGGTGGCGTTCGTGTTCAAGGAGAGCAGCCTGGGCATGAAACTGCGTGCCTCGCGGGACAACGTGCACGCCGCCAACGCCGTGGGAATCGACGTCATCAAGACCCGGTGGATCGCGTTTGTGATCTCCGCCTTCATCTGCGGCATGGCCGGGGCGATGTGGGCGCACTTCATCACCTCCTTCCAGCCCGGTGCGTTCTACATGTCGATGACCTTCATCGTGCTCACGATGCTGATCGTCGGCGGTCCCCAGACCGTGTCCGGAACCGCTCTGGGCGTGCTGATCATCACCGTGGTCAGCGAGAGTCTGCGGCAGATGGAGAACACCTTGGGGATGAACGCGAACTTCCCCTTCGACACCGTGGGCATGACCGAGATCCTGTTGGCGATCGTGCTCATCCTGGTGCTCGCCTTCCGCCCCGGCGGGCTGGTGGAGAAGACCGAACTGGGCGCCGGGTGGGCCAAGCGTCGTGGACGCCTGCGGCGCCAGACCCAACCCGAAACCACTGACGAGTCCTTGGCAGGCACAGAATGACGAGTATCGAGACCCTCCACTTCGAAGTAGCCCCCGACGTCGACCCGGCCGAGTTGGTCTACACCTTCGGCGGGGTGGAGCCGCGGGTGCAGATCAAACCGGGCACCCTGGTGTCCACCTCGACCCTGGACTGTTTCGCCGGGCAGATCACTCGCCAGGGGATGAAACCCTCTGAGCACCTCGACCCGCGATACCTCAACCCGCAAACGGGGCCCTTCTACGTGGAGGGTGCCGAACCCGGTGACACCCTCGCGGTGCATTTCGTCAGCATCGAGCCGCGGTTCGACTGGGGGGTGAGCACCTCGGTGGAGTACTTCGGTTCGCTCACCGGCACCGGGGACACCTCGCTGCTGGCCCCGCCGCTGCCGGAGGACACCTGGTTCTACCAGTTCGACCTGAACAACCGGCAGGTGATCTACCAGGCCAATGACAGCGATCTACGGTTGCCGCTGCCGCTGGACCCGATGCACGGCACCGTCGGTGTAGCCCCACCGTTGGGTGAGGCCAGGTCCGCGTTGGCGCCCGGTCGGTGGGGCGGGAACATGGACACCCCCGAACTGCGAGCCGGCACCACCCTCTACCTCGGGGTGAACGTGCCCGGCGCGATGTTGAGCCTCGGTGACGGGCATGCCCGCCAAGGGGAGGGCGAAACCTGCGGTGTCGCGGTGGAGTGTGCGATGAACTCGATGTTCATCGTGGAATTGATCAAGGGCGGCGCACCGGAGTGGCCCCGGATCGAGACCGATGAGTACCTCATGACCACCGGGTCGATCAAACCCTTGGAGGATGCCTTCCGGATCTCTCAGGTGGAGATGGTGCACTGGGTGGGCGAGTTGCTGCAGATCAGCACGATGGATGCCTACCAGTTGGTCTCTCAAACCGTGCTCAGCCCCGTTGCGAACGTGGTGGACCACGTGTACACCATGGTGGCGAAGGTGCCGAAGAAACTTCTCGGAGGAACCGCTGCGAGCGCGTTCGGCGGCATGCACGCCGACCTTCGTAGTCGTGCGGCCGGGTTGCCCGCCACGGGCTGATCAGGTCCTAGTTCGGTTGAACTCGGGGCACCGGGTTGCCGGCCACCGGCTGCCTGCGGGCGTGTTGCCCGCGCCGGTGGCCTGCCCGCGCCGGTGGCGTGCCCGCGGCCGGGGTCCCCGCCCGCTGGTCGGCCTCAGGTGAGTTCGCCGTGCCGGCCGCGGCTCAGCCCTGGTCCGGAGCCTGCCCCGATGCCGGCGGCGTTCTGGGAGAAGTCGTAGGTGTATTGCTCCACTCGCCACGTGGACGCCCCGGCCGCCCGTGAAGCGACCACCACGATCCCCTCCGATGGGTTGGCTCGAATCAGGTTCAACGAGTGCCGTCGCACGGTGCCGTTGCGCTCGTGCTGCAGCAGCAACGTGTAGAAGTGATCAGGGTTCACGGCTCGGTTGAGCACCGAGCGGCGCACCGGCCTGGGCAGCACCGACAGGTCGCTGTACGCCTTGGCGAACCGGTCCTCGCCATCCCCCGCGCTATCACCGGAATCGGACTCGCCACCGGTCTGCGGAGCGTAGGGCACCTCCCCGCGGCGCACCGCCGCCGGCTCGGGCGCCTCCCGCAGCACTGAGCCCGACTTCACCCACTGGCCGCTCGGCTGGAACCGGCCGTCCTCCCGGCGCGTGAGCGGTTGCTCCATCCGGTGGATCAGTATGCGCTGACGGGTAGCGGTCCAGGCGATCGCCCGGCGAAAGTACGTCCCCTCGGAGCGTCGCCGTCGGACGCGGCTGCCTTCGGTTCGCACGCCGCTGGCCAGTACTCCCTGCTGAAAGTCCGGGCTGGGTAGACCGAGGTCACCGAATGTGGTGGCGGTTTTATTGAAATTAATGTCATCGACGTTGCCGTCCGCTCCGGTGTCCGCGCCGCGCGCCTGGGGCGCACTGGGCCGGGACCGGCGGGTCAAGTCCCCCATTTATCTCCTCATTCCAAACTCGAATCTGCGACTGTGGACGCGTCGTGAGGCGCTCACTGCGCCCACGCCACCAGTTGCGACAGCGCTCGGCGGTCAATCTTGCGGCCATCGGCCTCGACCAGCCATTGCCCGATGGTCTCGACGAACTCCATCGGCGTCATGAGTTCGGCCCCGCCGTTGCGGCCCTGGTTATTGGTACGGACCGGCGCGCCGTTGTTGGAGTGGATCACCACCACCGGCCGAATCACCTTACGGGGTAGCGCCCGGGCGATGATCGGCACCGCCCAATGCATGGGGTTGCCACGCGGGAGCACCCCCTGAGCGGTGGTGGACATCACCTGGCCGCTGAGCCAGTAATAGTCCCCACCGGCCCAGTTCTTCGCATCCACCAGCACCACCCGATTCCCGCACAGGATGACGTGGTCGACGTCGGCCTCGCCCTTTCCGGGCACCAGGCCGTGCACCACCCGCACTCCGGGGATGGCGGCGAATACGTCGATGAGTTGGCTGGTGAGGATTTCACCGCCGAAGCCGAGTGTGGCGTTACGGGCGGTGAAAGTGTTCTGTCCGGAGAACAGGTGCCCACCCGGGCTGCCCCACTGGAAGTTCTGCTCCACGGCGGCGGTGGGCAGCAGATCGAGCGGCGGGGCGTCGCCCTCGGCGGTGGCAGATTTCCGGTGCCGACGCCAGGATTCGACGGCGAAGCCGTAGGTTACTCCCGGCAGCAGCGGCAGGAAGATGGCACCGGCGGACATGGCGTACATCGCACTCGTAGGGACCATCATGAGCGCGATGAGGTAGTAGAACACGTAGGCACCGGTGGCCAGGCACCCGCTGAGATTCATCGCGCGGGCCAGACCCAGGATGAACCCCACGATAAGAGCGGCCACCCCGTAACCGGTTGCGGCGCCGGAGACCTCCAGCAGCACACAACTCGCCACCCAGGCCACGAGCGCGACATGGCGAAAGCCAATCGGGCCCGCCGACAGGCTCGACGCCCGACCGGCCACGGCCACGGGCGGAGGGCCTTGGCGCAGTTGTTCCGCCTTGCCCATCCAGGACAACTCCTGGGGGGTTACCGGCATGTTCGCCCAGGCGTCGTAGCCGGCAAGGACCCTGGGGTCCTGACTGGCGAAGTCCGGCTTCGGCGGCCGGCCCTGGCGCTGCCCCGCCGCTGGGCCGGTGTTCTGCGGGCCAGTGCCTTGAGGGCCAGTGTTCTG
>Ga0209487_1002485_pt1 | contig 14986 bp, 18 predicted proteins | sample Poulit2012_FD_187524 | JGI IMG/M metagenome (GOLD analysis project Ga0209487, IMG submission 187524) | Agricultural soil microbial communities from Georgia to study Nitrogen management - Poultry litter 2012 (SPAdes) (version 2) | ecosystem: Environmental > Terrestrial > Soil > Agricultural land... | reverse complement strand
GGATCTTCGATGCGACCACCACGGCGGGCATGCTGGACGATCCCAACGTCAGTGCAACCTACGACGGGGAGGTTTCCTACGCGGACCTCCTGGCCGGAGAACAGGTTACCTACGACGGCAATCTGGAAATATCCGGGCTGCCCACCGATTCGGGTGTCGTCAGGATGGTCTTCGGCGATTCGGGGCGGCTGCTGGGCCAGGTGATCTCCACTCAGGGCCAGGAGTTCATTGTCGTGTACGTGGACGATCCGGCACAGAATCCGCTGCTCGCCACCAACATGGAGATGTACGAGTACGACAGCGACACGGGCGCGTATACGCACTTTGCGACGATGGCTATCGATAACCTCGCCATCAACGAGCCGATCGACGAGAGCCTGTTTCAGTAACTGAGCTCGGCTGCCCTGGCGGCCGCGGTTCAGCCACAGGCTGCTCCTGCTCCCTGGCCCGAATGCGCGGTCGGGGAGCAGTTCTGTTGTTCGGCGAAGATAGCGTGCCTAGACGATGCTGCCGTCTGCCCGGCGCGGCTTGAGCCAGGGCGCAGCAACCGCGATCGCCAGGGGCAGGAGCGCGCAGGCCAGCAGCACCGGCGTGTAACTGCCGGCCGCATCAAACCCCAGCGCAACTACGAGCGGTCCCACCGAGGTTCCCGCTACCGAGATCGTGCTCGCAAGGCCCTTGATCGCACCAATATGCTTGCGCCCGAAGTAGTGCGCGTGGACACTCGCCTTGATCGCCCCGTTGAGACCCTGAGTAGTACCCAGCAGCAGACCGTAGACAAGCATTGGTGCGGGTCCCGCCACGACCGCAGCCAGGATCAGGGTGGCTGCCTGGAGAACCTGCGAGGCAGAGAGCAACATCCTTGGCCGCACCCTGTCCATCAGCATGCCCCCAAGCAGGTTCGATCCCGCCGTGGCGATCGCGATGGGAACGAAGATAGTTGCGGCTTCGACCCGCTCGAGCCCGGAGCTGGCCATGATGCTGTAGTGGTGAAAGACCAGTGCGGTGCTGAGCATGGCGACCAGAAAATCGCCGGAGGTGAACAGCCAGAAGGTACGCGTGCGCCGCACCTGCGCCGGCGTGTAGTTGAGCTCTTCAACGGGAGCGGCCCCGTGTCGCGGCCATCGGCCTTAGGCCGTACCGCTCTGGGTGCACCCGGTAGAACAGCGGCCATGCCAAGCCCAACGGTGCCCACCGCCAGGCCCCGCCGCCGCACGAACCAGATGTTCCCGGCGTGCAGGCTCACCAGCGAAAGGGCTCCCTGCCCCAGCGCGCGGATCAGAACGAAGCCGATCAGCAGCATGAGCAAGCCGTTGACGAGGCCCATGTAGAGGCACGCCAGGGCCAACAGGGCACTGATCACCACCACACCCACCCGCGGCCCCCACCGGTCGATGAAACGTCCGATGAACGGCAGAGAAAGCGCCCCGGCAAGCGTCCCGATCGTGTAGAGCAGCGATACCGCCGAACGGGAGACGTCCAGGTCGAGGATGATCTGGTCGATAAAGATCGAGACGCCGAGCGTCTGGCCCGGCGCCGTCATCATCATCCCGACCGTCGCGGCTATGAGCAGCGTCCAGCCGTAGTAGCCGCGCGCGCCGCTCACTACACGGCTGCGCAGCAGCGGCCTGTCGACGGTTTCCTCGCGTTCGCTCACGAGGTGAAGTCTATCGCCTCACGGCGGGTTACTCGAAGATGTATGCGATCGCTTCGGCAGCCTGCTCCAGGTTCTCGACCGTGAACGTTGCCATCGCATCAAGCTCCTTGAGAGCATGGATCAGTTCGGGGTCACGAATGAGCAGCAGCGGCAGCCCCATGGCCACAGCCGAGCCCGCGTCCGCTGCGGTGTTCCACTGCCGGTACTTGTCGCCGAAGTAGGCCACCGCCAGGTCGGCCTTGCGCATCATCACGCGACTGCGCAGCATGTTGGCGCCAGCGCCCATCAGATCCCGGTAACGGGCCGAGGGCTGCTCCCCCAGAATGTCCTCCCCCACCGAGTCCGACCGGTCGTGCTCATCCTGGGGACCGACGAAGCGGACCGGCAGCTTCTTCTCCTCCACCAGCTCGCGCAGCTGCTTGCGCCACGGGCCATGAATCTCTCCTGCCAGGTAGATGGTGATGCTTTCCATTTGAACTCCTTCCAGTCATGGTGCTCTGCCGGCTCCGAACCACACCGGGTACGGGCCCGCCATGTACTTCAACCTTACCTACGCTTTGGAAAACCCTTGTTCCTGGACCTTGCAGAAGCTTTTGCCCTGGCGTATCAGAAGGGCTTCAGGAGGGCAATCGGCGTACCGTGTGGACAGGAAGATCCCGCCACCAGTTCGAGTAATTTCCGTAGACCCCCGGCTCGCGTCCCGCCAGGAATCCGACCAGTTCTGCCGCCTCGGCAGCCAGGCCATTCCAGGTCTCTTCACCGAGTTCGTGGAAGGCACTTGCTTCGATCCCTCCTTCGACAGGCCGCCACACCCCGGCAACGTAGCCATCCACGAGCAGAGTCGGCAGGACGTTGCCGTTGCGCCGTATGACCAGTCCCCTGTACTCCTCAGGTATGACCCGACTCCGGTCGGCATAGGCCAGCAGGATGTTGTCCCACATGGGCAGCAGGCGGGGTGCCACATCGAGGTCGTCGGGGGGCAACCTCCCTCCCCTCACATCGAAAAGCGTGACACCGTCGGGGCCTTCGAGTGTCACGAGCTCCCGGGCCAGGTCTTGGACGGCGGCCTTTACGACCGGCCGTCTCAGCAGCGTGAACTGCTCGAAATCGCGCAGTGAGGCTGGGCCGAACGCTCCCAGGTACCGGATGAACAGCTTGCGCACCGCCTCTTCGTGCGTCGGTGGTTGAGCAGTGGCCTGCGCGGCGACGTAGGCGGTCTGGTTTGCATGAAACGACCACGGCCCGCCCGTGGGTGCGCGGTGCAGCGGCGCGAACGTACGTAGTGCCCACCAGGCGCGGGAGTTGACTTCACCCAACCGCTCACTCAGGAACCCGTCTATCTCCTTGCTCGTGTGCGGCCTTTCGAGGAATTCGACCAGGGCAGGAACGAGTCCGTCGACCTCCTCGCTGGTGAGCCCGCTCTCCATAAAGCGCCGGTCGCCAAGCCGGGAGGCGCGTAGGCTGGGGAGCATGGCGGTATAAACGGTAGAGTAATCGTCCGCATGAAGCGCGTGCAGGGTAATCCTGATGAGCGACGACTTGACTACCGAACCGTCCGCGAAAGCGGTGTCGAGCTGTTCAGGTTCGAAAGGCTCCAGCCGATTCCACAGGGCGATATACGGGGTGGCAGGCTCCTGGGCCTGCAGCAACCCGAGGCGACGAACGGCTTCATGAAGGTCCAGACACTCGCGGCGAAGCAGCATTTGCCGGTCGAGAGTAGCGCGGTTCAGGTGTCGCGGCGTGATGTTCATGGCGGGGCCCGTTCCCTCAGTATCGCCGGCTCAGGTCGTGGGCGGGTAGGTGATCGTCCTCCCTTCCACGCGCGCAAAAGAGGTGAGCTTATGGGGCGTCGCCTTCTTCTCGGTCATGATGTCGAGCACCTCCACGCCGCGCACCAGGAGTGCGTCGCCGATGAGCGACCGGTGGCAGCGCCAGGGCACCGCCTCGGCGCACATTATGACCAGGTCGTTCTCCGAGCCCCTCTGTACCAGCTCGTCGACTGCCTCGTTGAACTCCTCAGTCTGCATGTAATCGGCGTAGCCGCGGAAGGAGGTGTTGCGCCAGGCCGCGTTCGGGCTGTCTTTGTCGGGCCGCCTGAGACCGCCCAGCTCCTTCATCCAGCTGTAGCTGATCCCGGCGTCCGGCAGGCTCTTGGCCAGCGCCTCTCCCCAGAAGTGCGGGTGACGACGTGATTTGGGGATGGTCCGCACATCCACGAGCTTCCTGACACCATGCGCCCAGAGGAGGGCGATGAACTCGCCGGTCGTTCGCGTCGAATGACCGACCGTGTAGATGGTGCTGGCTGCCATGGCTCAAGGTTAGCCGCGAACGGCATGGAAGTCAGGTGCCCGGTTGCAAGTGACACGCGCAACCGGATTGGAAGCGGCTACCAGGTGATGCTGGTCGGTGTCGTCGTTTTCGTCCAGGGCCTGCTGTTTCCCTGAGCGCTACTGATACGCGTACCTCTCCCGGGCCGCATCATAGGCAGCGTCGAACCTGTCATCCAGTGCGGGCCACAGACCTCTGCACTCCTGCACGATCTTTCGAGCACCCTCTATATATGTGAACTGCTTTTCCTCTGTCCAGTCCGCAGGCGGTTTGTTGAGCACGCGCTGGACATTCGACAGCTGGTCACACAGCTTGATGCGCTTCACCTCATCGCTCAGTTCGCGAATCCTCCTGGCCTGCAATTCCTTGCGCTCAATAAGGGGCATGCCTGCGAAGTGCACCGGATCCGTCAATCCGTCCACGAGGTTTCGCACCTCGCTTCCAAACCACTCCTCCACCTGCTCCAATGTGACATCCGTATCCTCAACGATATCGTGGAGCCAGGCAGCGGCTATCATCTCATCGCTGCCGCCCTGATCGGCCACCAGTCCCGCTACTTCGCTGATGTGCTCGAACATGGGGCTTCGTCCCTGGTCGTGCAGGTGCAGGTCGGCATGCATTGTTTTGGCGAGCTCGCGTGCTTTTTCGATCATTTGCGCCCTTCGTTCGGGAACGGAACACTGGAAACACCAGCTGTCAACGTTCCGTGTGTGAGTGCCCCTCCAGTCCATATGCGTCGGTTAGTGGATCGACAAATACATCCGGCTCGGTTGGCGGCCTGAAGCTGAATCGCAGGATCGCGACGATGATGCCCAGCAGGTACGGCACGGAGAGGGCCACTGTTACCGCGTTAGCGTCGAGCTGCTGCAGCAGCTGGACAAATGCGAACTGCGCCAGTGCTATGACGATGCCGAATACGGTGATATCAACCCAGAGAATATTGCGTTTCGTGTAGGACTTGTAGAGCCATACAATGCCGACCATCGAAACAGGCAGAGTGTAGAGCGCGACCGTAGCGGCAGGAATGAACGCTGGGTAGCGGAAACCGCCTAGCGCGTACAAAACCACTTGCAGGAGGAGTACGGGCCAAATGGCGATCTTGATGTGCTCCCAGTAGCTCTCATTGACGGCACCCAGGACGGCGGCCCAACGCTGTCCTCCGCTCCAGTCGTAGATGAAGTGCAGAATCGAACCCACGACGAATAGTGGTGCAATCATCCACCAGCTGACTGAAACGATGGCTTCCAGCTCCATGTGCTGAATGTTACGACGGTTACGAAAGGCATGCGAGGTGACACGGGGAATCCAGGTTTGGTCAGCGCTTCCGAAGCGCTGACAACATCCGACAGAATGTCAGCATTGAATCCCTGGAACGGATCAGCCGTTTGGTTGGCTGTGCCGGCCCGATTCAGTCAACACTTCCAGCTGGTGACCGCTCGGGTCATGAAAGTAGAAACCGATGTCGCCCTCGAGTTCGTAGGTTTTCCCCACGCCGTCGCCCTTCGGGGTCGACCAGTACGAAATGCTCAAATCCTTAACCCGCTGCAGAATAACCGGAAACGCCTCAGGCGAAACACGGAAAGCATAGTGCTGGCCGGGAAAGTCCGACTGCACGGTCTTGAACAGTATTGTCGTGCAGTTATCCAGGCGAACGGTACAGAATATCCCCTGCCTCCCGGGCGCCGGCAACCCGAGAACGCGGGCCAGGAAGGTTGCCGATTCTTCTTTATCGCGCGCCAGCACGATCTGATGATCAAGGTTTACGAAGCTGCCTGACACACTGGAAGATATCACCCGGACCTTGAGCCTTCCATCAGGGGGCAGTAATCAAGAACCTACTCAACTGTTGAAACTGAGGAATCAGCCGTTCCGCAACAATCGTGTGGCCACAGAACGGTGCCAGGCGGCCAGCGCCAGGAGACTGATTCCCAGCGCAATTCCGTGGGCAATTCGCAGCCACGGCGCCCCGAAATACTGGGGCAGGTACAGGGCCAGCAGCACTGCAACTGCAATCGCTGGCACTGCCGAGCCTTCCCTTGCCCGCCACACACCAACTGCCAGGAAAACCCCCGCGGCAGCCACGGCCAGCAGACCGAGCCCAAAGGCGGTCAGGCCGTACGGATTGTTGCGCATGTCCTCCATCAGAGCCGCACGGCTCCCGACGTCACCCAGTTCCGCTGATGCCGCTACCGCGTGCAAACCGATCGATTCCACACCGTAATAAGGCAGTATCAAGCCGACGCCCAGCATGGCCAGGAGCGCCATGGTTCTGGCAGCAGACTCGCCCCGTCCCCTCATCAGAACCCCGAGTACTGCGGTAGAAGCGAAGGCGAAAAGCAGGAAACCACCGGCGCCCATCAGGTGAGAGGGTACCCACCAACCGTCAACGGTGGCCGCAACCAGTCCGGCATCGGTGCCGGAAGAATCTTGCCAGGGCCGGGTAAGCGGAAAGAGCGCGAACAGCACGCCAGCCAGTGCAAGGGCGATGGTGCCAGATCGTAGGTAGCGGGCTCTGTTCATGCTGTCGTGACTCCTGGAAGAAAGTAGATATCAAGCTGCAGACCGTCTGATAGGAATTGCTAAGCAACAGAGTAAATCTCATCTTCGGGGTTTGCTGCAATACCCCGGCTCCCCCTACCCTCCTGCCAGCCAGTTCTTCAATCCATCAATCACCCGCATGTCGATACCCGATACGCTCTTAGGAAGAAAATCAAACCTGAAGAACTCCAGTTCTTCACCTTCCACGCCGCACGGTCTCATGTCCCCATTAGCTCCACGAACGGCGTAGGCAACAATGATGTTGTGAATCTCGTCTCCGTTGGGGTACCGGTGATAGAAACCCTCACCCGAGAAAACACCGACGAGTTCAAGGTTCGTCACCTCGAGGCCTGCCTCCTCCTTCAGCTCGCGCTTGGCTGTCTCTACTGTCGACTCGCCCAACTCAGTAGCACTCCGGGGCTAGGATAACCGCCGGGAGCAGGGTAGGCTTACGCGATGCCCGAGGTGATCACCAGCGCAAATCTCGCCCCTCCGCAAGTTCGGGACGTGACCGAAAATCTGGCCCGAACTGGCATGGCGTTCGTTCCCTTCCTCACGCCTGCCAGGTCCGGTCGACACGAGAAGCAGTTTGCTGCCGTCGTAACCCCTGATGGGCGGCGTGCGTTGCCACTCTTTCTCGACCAGGGCGCCGGGCGCGCCCGGCTGGGAGTCACATCCGGATACCACCTCGAGTTTCTGGCGCATAATCTGGCGACCATTCAGGAGGAGCTGATCCCGATCCTCGAGCGCCTGGGCCTGCTCGTGACACTGCACGGAGACGGGCGCGACTTTCACCTTGCGCCCGACGCACTACGGCAACTCCTGGCCGGCACAACCGGTGATAGCCTAGCCTCATGAGCGAGCAAGGCCTTGCCGGCAAGGCTGAACTGCACACCCACGTTACCGAGGAGAGCATCGCCCTGATGGTTGACAGGTTCTACGCCTCGGTTCAGGAGCACCCGACGCTGGGTCCGGTCTTCAACGCGCGCCTCGAAGGTCGCTGGGATAGCCACCTGGACCAAATGAAGGCCTTCTGGTCGAGCGTCCTGCTGATGAGCGGGCGCTACGAGGGCCGCCCCTTGCGTGCACACTTCGACGTGGAGGGCCTGGAGAAGCGACACTTTGCCGACTGGCTGGGCCTCTTCAGGGAAACGTTGGAGGGCGTCTACGTGCAGGACGTGGCCGAGGGAATCCACGCAAGGTCCCGACAGATCGCCCAGCGGTTCTCGATCGCGCTGTTCGATCTCCAACAGTAGCTCCATATAGTACTGATGGCGTTTGCTCCCAGAGTCGTGATTGCCGGTGGAGGCGCTGCCGGTTTCTTTGCAGCGATAGCCTGCAAAGAGCAGGATCCGGCCGCCCAGGTGACCATCCTCGAGCGGGGCAAAGCCCCCCTGTCGAAAGTGCGCATCTCCGGTGGAGGCCGCTGTAATGTCACGCACGACCAGCCGGACCCGGCAGCGCTGGTTCAGAACTACCCGCGTGGAGCCCGGGCGCTACGGGGGCCGTTTACCCGCTTTGGCCCCCGCGAGACCGTCGCCTGGTTCGAGGAGCGCGGCGTGCAACTCAAGACAGAGTCCGACGGCCGCATGTTTCCGACCACAGACGATTCCGAAACGATCATCACCTGCCTGGTGGACGCGGCCCGGTCCGCCAGGGTTGAGATCCGTACCCGAACGGCGGTTACCGATGTGGAGTCGGTTGCTGCCGGGGAGTTCATCGTTCACCTGAAGAGTGGCGAAACTCTGATCGCCGACCGCGTCCTGCTCGCAACCGGTAGCGCCCCCGCAACCTACCGTTGGGCAGCCCAGCTGGGCCACACCATCGAAGCGCCGGTCCCTTCACTGTTTACCTTCAACATCGAGGATCCCCGTCTGGAAGGCCTGGCCGGAGTGTCGGTGCCTACCGCGAGAGTGCGGCTGGATGGCGCCAGGGAGGTGCACGAGGGTCCGCTGCTCGTGACGCATTGGGGGCTCTCCGGTCCTGCTGTTCTGAAGGCCTCGGCCTGGGGCGCGCGCCTGTTGCACGATCACGGCTACCGGCTGGGCGTCACGGTGAACTGGTTGCCCCACCTGAACCAGGACCAAGTGCAGGAGTTGCTCCAAAACACCAGGCAGAGCCAAGCGCGCCGCACCATCCTGGCCGCCGGCCCCTTCGGTTTGCCGCAGCGCCTGTGGCGCTCGCTGGCGACTGCCGCCGGTGCGAACGAGGACACACGCTGGGGAAACGCGTCCAAGTCACTGCTTGCAGCGTTGACACGCGAGGTACACGCCGGGCGCTACGAAATTGGTGGCAAGGGCGTATTCAAGGAGGAGTTCGTGACCTGCGGCGGCGTGCGGCTCAAGGAGGTCAACTTCAAGACCATGGAGAGCCGGATCCAGCCTGGCCTCTACTTCGCAGGCGAGGTTCTCGACATCGATGGCATCACCGGTGGCTTCAACTTCCAGAGCGCGTGGACGACGGGCTGGCTCGCCGGGCTGGCGATGGCCGGCACGGGGGCGTAACCGGGGCATCCGGGGTGATTCAGGCCGGCCTACCCGGGGGAGCGATTTGACCCCGACTCGCGCGCGATGCCACAGTCAGGTGTGCTTCTCCCCTCGTACCAAAGCGGATCGTTCCAGCTCACCGATGGTGCCGTCGTGCCGTACGTCCGCGTCGGGAACGGCGAACGCCGTCTGGTAATGATTCCCGGGGCCGGAGACGGCCTCCAGACGGTGAAGGACGCTGCCGCTCAGCTCGCCTGGACCTATCGTCACCGCGCACAGGAGTACACGACGCTGTTCGTGAGTCGCCGTATTCCTCTGCCTCAAGGGCATGCGGTAGAGCAGCATGCACAGGATTACCTGGAAACACTCGACCAGCTTGGTTGGGACGAGTTCTTGCTGGAATGCAACTCTGCCGGTGGGCCCATAGGGCAGGTCATTGCGGCCACGAGTCCCGGCCGGGTGCAGGGTCTTGTGCTGGGCTCAACCGCTCATCGGTTCGATGATGATGGTGCGGCACGGGTAATCAAGCAGTGGCTGCAGTGGCTGAAAACCGACCGGATGGGCGAGTTCACATGGGACACGATGGTCAAGACGTATCGGCTGGCAGGACGGGTGAACTGGCTAAAGCCGCTTGCTGTGCCGCTCCTGGTTGTACTGGCGCAACCACGTTACGGAAAAGAGCGCATTATTAACCTGCTCGAAGAACTGCTGCAGCAAGACACCAGCGAGTACCTGCAACAGATCAACTGCCCAACCATGATCTTCGCCGGAGCACAGGATCCCATCCTGGGGCCCGAACTACAGGCAGAGATGGCCGCCCTGATTCAGGACAGCGAACTCTACCTGGCAGACGGCTATTTGCACGGAGCAGACCTCGAAAGTCCCGAATACCGGACGCGGTTCGAGGAGTTCATGCGGACACGGGCAAAGACAAGCCCTGAAACCGAATGAGGGAATGGGCCCTACTGGCGCGTTACAGCAGGTCGGTCAATACAGTTCTCGCGACACATCCGGACGCCGTTAGCCCGCCCCCGGGAGAAACTCGCGGACCTCCTGGGCGCAGCGACATGTCTCTGAGATCTTCGCAGCCCAGCGGTGCGCCTCTTCACGGGTCGGCACATCGACTACCGAAAAGCCCCCGAGTACCGCCTTCACCTCGGGAAATGGTCCCGCACTAACCGAAACATCTGTCCCTACGACCGTTGACTGCTGCCGTTCGAATCCTCCGCCGAAGACCCACACGCCTGCTTCGCGTGCCTGGTTCACGACCCGGTTGGACGCTTCCGCAACCGCCGGCAGGTCCTCGCGGGGAAACTGCATTGCACCGTCATCAAACGAGATAAGGAAGAGCGGCATGGTCGCCTCCTTGGTTAAGGTTGCGACAAGTATAGTCGGACCGTTTTCATGTCGACGAATTGATCGTCGAGGTCGACGCGGCCGTATGACCATCGAATGCCCGGGACTATAAAGTCGTGGGGCAAATCATGAGGGCTTGAGCGAGCCTTGTTTTCGTAATACGATAATGACATGGGCAAACGCGAGACAATCAAGGGTGTTCCCGTGACAGAAGATCAGATAGCCGAATGGGCCGCTGAAGCCGAGGCCGGATATGATGTTGAGGCACTGAAAAAACGTGGGCGTGGACGGCCGGGACGCGGCGCCGAGCCATCACAAGTAATTGCTCTACGGCTTACTCAAGCTGAAATTGACGAGCTTGATGCGCGAGCTCAACGTGATGGCACTTCGCGTTCTGAAGTAATTCGTGAAGCCCTTTCCCTCACCGCACGTTGAAGATTCACCCGTCTGCGCTGAAGCACGGAATCCACCCGGATGACACCCTCCAGGCGGCGCAGTGGCCGCTATGGATTGAGGATCTGGACGACGACAGCCCATCCCGGGAGTTGCGCCTCGGCTTTGACACAAAGGGACGGCTGTTGGAAACCGTCGTGCTCGTCTTTGACAGTGGCAACGAGCTCGTCATTCATTCGATGAAAGCTCGGCCTCAAATGCTGGACTTACTACCTGAGCAACCTTGATTCTCACTCGGCGCTTGGCCGCCTGAGTCGGATCTCAACAAAAATTCAGCGCTGGTCCTTATCGGACGGTTAGCTGAGGTAGACGAAGAGTCCCTCGACATACGTAATTTCGTCATGAGATGCACCGGACAGGAATATACTCTCTCGATAAATCCCAGCAGCGTGACCCTGGTCGCGCACGCCCTCGGAGGGCAACATGTTCGGTCGCATCGGGCTTTTCATCGGGATTCTGGTTCTTCTCTTTCCGACGGCACTGGCGCAGGAGGGCCGGCTCGAGCCGGGCGACCCGCAGCTCGACTCGGGCGAGTACTTCGACATCCACTTCTACGACGGGCTGGCCGGGACAACTCTGTCGATCAGACTAAGCTCTGAAGAGTTCGACCCCTACCTGATCGTTCTCGGGCCGGATGACGCCGAGATCCTGCAGGTTGACGACTCACCCGGATATGGGCTGAACGTAAATGTCGACTTGCCCCTCACAGCTACGGGAAGCTACACGGTGGCTGTTACCTCGGCCATGCCGGGCGAAACGGGCAGCTATGTCCTCGAACTGTCCTCACTCACCGATCCAGCGCCTGCCCCTGCACCCGCTCCGACCGCGCCCGTGGACCTCGAACCACGCGTAGGTGCAAGGCCCGGTTTCGTAACCGGCACGGTGTTCGACACCCAGGGACAACCCCTGCCCGGTGCCGGAGTCAGGATCGCTGGCACCACCTACACTCAGGGTCAACGCACCAGCTTCGAAACCGTGACCGGCCCCGATGGGACGTACGCGGTGCGCGTGCCCGACGGCCGGTACTCTGCCAGAGCCTGGGTCGACACCACGTATGAGGGAGTTCACTTCTCCCGCATCCTCCACCCCCTCTCGGGCAACCCGAACACCGAGGTCGACTCGGTCGACGGCGGGACCCTGGACTTCCAGTGGCGCCTTACCGGCCTCCACTCTCCGCCGGGAGACGATCCGAGCGACTATTACGGTGCCTCCATCGACTTCGCCTACTGCGGTCTTCCCGCCGACGCCTACTGCTCGACCGGCTACGACGCCTTCCCTACCCGGCCAATTGCACCGGGTGGGTCGAATGTTGTCGTGGCCCTCACGCCGCTGGCTCCCCTCATTGACGGAACTCCGGGCCAGCCGCTTACGTTCGAGTTCGAAGTTCAGGAGCAGGATGCCGACTACCCCCATGGCACCGCCCCCAATACCCTTCCCGGCTACGAGAACGGCGGAGGCGGCCGCACCGTACTAGGCGCCGATTGGGAGTACCGCTCCACCTACTTTCACGACATACCGATAGGTGTGTATGAGCTGACCGCGACGGCCTACCTTCCCGATGGACGCACCCTGCCGCTCATGCTGGGCCTTGACCCGGAGGATGTCGAACACACCTCAGTACGTGTTTCCTTCTCACCCTGGGAGGGCTTCAGCGGCAGGTCCTACTCCTCAGGAGGCCTCGACGAGCTGGACGTCTATGTGCGTGATTGATGGATCCTGGACAAAGGACCGAAACAGCTACAAGCCGCCCTCGCTTGGATAACCGAACGCTCGGAAGATCTCTTCCTGGGAAACGTACTCGGGTGCGGGCGGGCGAACCCCCTCTGCACCCGTGCTCAGGTAAAGGTAGAAAACAGCCACTCCGTCCAGGCTTTCGGGGTCCTTAATGGCGGGGGAGTCGTCCACACTGACTGCCTCCAGGGCGAGCCAGCGGTCGTAAGGTAGCACTCGCGCAAGGGAGAGACTTCTCAACGGTGACTTGACATACGCCCGACGCACTACAGCGCTAACCGCATTGTGGCGGCAATGGACGGTGGTCCCTGAAGCAAAAGGAACGCCCTCTGCATCTTCGAGTGCGCTGTGGAGGAACAATTTCAAGGGGCACCCGGTCGTCTTACCGATTGAGCCCGCAGTAACCGTGACGGTTGCCGAGGCGCGACCCGTCCCGGTGAGCTTTCGATCGTGTTCGAGCAGAACCTCACCGTCTTGCACGGCAACGAGGTAGAGGTGCTCGACCTCCTCCGGCACCTCGACAGCGATCGAACTGGCAGTCCCGCCAAGCAGAGAAAACACCAGGTCGGCACTTATCGTGCGTGATGTGGCAGGCGCTTGCGCGATTGCAGCACCGGACGCAACCAGCAGCAAGGAAACGACGAATCGGCTCATTGTTACCTCCTTGGCCCTACCATACTTTGCATTTATCGCTGCGGTTTCGGCATGAACAATAAACCTAATCTTCTGACGCTTGATACGCGGCATTTGTCCGGCACAGTTTGGTCAGTGAAACCTACTGGTACGCGGTTCTCTGCCCCTTTGAAACCGGTGGCATCAGCAGGAACGCTACGACGCCAATGGAGCCAATTACGGCGAGCGCAGCGAAAGCAAGGCTGTACTGTCCGGTCGTATCAGCAATGACTCCAACGATGAGAGGCCCCAGCACCGAACCGACCATCAGCACCAGCGAGGAGTAGCCCATGATCATTGCGAACGCGCGCCGGCCAAAGTAGTCGGCGCGCATTGCGCTCATGAGCGGCCCCCGTAAGCCCCAGGCCAGCCCGTGCAGAATTGCAGCTACCGCAACCGCTGCGGCAGAGCCCGCCCATATAAGTATCACCATCGCAGCCGTGTGCATCGCCATGCCGCCCGCCGCCAGCCAGCGCTTGTCGACGCGGTCCCCCAGGAACCCGCCTGCAATCTGGCCGCTCATCTGGCAAACCGTGATGAGCGTAAGCAGGGCAGCTGCCGTCGTAACCGCAAGCCCCAGCGTCTCCTGCACGTACAGGACGAAGTGCACGGTGACGGCACCGACGATGGCCAGGGCGTTGGAGTGGCCGACGGAGAGCAACCAGAACTCCCGCGTCCGCAAAGCACCGTGCGCACCCTGTGGCGCATCCTTGGCCTTGGGCCGCGATAACTGCGCCGTCATCTCAGGCCGAGCACCCACCGCTTCTCCGTCAGGCCTGAGTCCCACAACCTCCGGCTCGCTCACCAGGATTCGTCCCAGCGGCCAGGCGAGCAGCAGGTAGAACACGCCGGAACCGATGGCGACGGGCCGCCAGCCGTAGGTGACGAGCAACCACGCCAGTGCCGGCACCAGCAGCCCACCAATGCTCATGCCCAGCCCCACGATCGCCATTGCCCGCGACCGGTAGCGCTCGAACCAGTTCACGACCAGGGTCATGAGCGACATGAAGCCACTGAGGCTTGCACCCACCGCCATCGCCAGGAAGACAGTTATGAACTGCCCGAAGTTCTGGACGAAACCGAGTGCAATGAAGCCCACTCCCAGCAGGGCCATCCCGAGAATCACGACACGTTGAGGCGAGAAGCGCTGGATCAGCCAGCCGTGCAGCGGCCCCAGCAGTCCACTCTCGGTACGGTGCAGCGAGTGGATGAGGGAGATCGTGGTTCTGCTCCAGCCGAACTCTGCCATCCAGAAGGGAGCGTAAAGCCCGAACGACTGGAAGAAGAGCAGCGCCTGTATGCCCTGCATGACCATCGAGCCTAGGACGATCCACCAACCGTGGAAGACGCGCGAGGGCAGGCTGGTGAACTTCGTCATGCAACAAGCTAACCCGCGGGAGCCGGGCAGGACAGCAGGCAGAGAAGTGCCTGCCTATGCCAGTTCAGCCTCGCAGACTATCAGGGTCAGCTGTCGGGATCTGTACCGGCCTGACCGGGTTTGGTCTCGCTCTGCATCTGCGTTTGGCCTAGTAGAAGTTCGGCGTTTGGTATAGTTCGCGGCCTGCGTTTGGCCCAGTAGTCAAGTCCTAAATGTTCTGTAATTCCTCCAGAAGCCTGATCTCTTTGGCTTAGGCGGCTATGTGCTCGACCTCCTCGTTCTCGCCTTGGGCGTGAGTAGGTTCGTCTGTGACGCCTTGTTCGGGTTCGAGTAGGCTCATGTCCAGGTACCTGCGTCCGGAGAGCCACTCCTCGCTCTGCTCAATGC
>Ga0209487_1002484_pt1 | contig 14993 bp, 13 predicted proteins | sample Poulit2012_FD_187524 | JGI IMG/M metagenome (GOLD analysis project Ga0209487, IMG submission 187524) | Agricultural soil microbial communities from Georgia to study Nitrogen management - Poultry litter 2012 (SPAdes) (version 2) | ecosystem: Environmental > Terrestrial > Soil > Agricultural land... | reverse complement strand
CCACGGACTAATTTTGCACGGCGTGGACTACCCCGATGAGGATGCCTTGGGTCAACGGGCACGACAAACTCGGGCTAAACGTGATGAGCAGCGTTTTGGTCACGACTAATACGTTGTGCAGCTGCATTTAGGACAGCGACCACCGCAGCTGTATTGGCACTGACTTCCTGCTGGTCTGTGACCAGTTCAAGACGTGTCGTCGGGCGTGTAGTGATCGGCTTGGTGACCACACCGGGGAACGAAAAAGAAGAAAATGAGGCCGGCAAGATGGATGCGCCCACGCCTGCGGCGACTAAGCCCATGACATTTTCTTGATTAACCGCCCGTTGGGCAATCCGAGGCGACTGGCCGATAGGATGGAAAATCTCCATAATATTGGTGACATAACCCGGCATCGATTGATAGGGGAATAGCACCAAAGGCACTTCGGCTAAGTGTGCAGGCGACACTTCGTCTTGGGCAGCTAATTGGTGGTTGGTAGGTACCACGACCACCATTTGCTCCGTAAGCAGTGTCGTGAATTGCAGTCCAGCTTGCAGGGGTGCATCACGCATGATGCCGATATCCAACCGGTTTTCCAACAGTGCTTCGACTTGTTCACCGGTAGCCATGGGGTTGAGCTCCAAATGGATGCCGGGATGTTGCGTACGTACATCGCGAACACCGGCGGGAATTAGAGCATAACTTGCAGAAGACACAAAACCGACTCGAACTCGGCCGCGACGGCCGGCTTTAATTTCACGAATATCCTCAACGGCCTCGTCAAGGTCTTGCAGGATAGGCCGAATCAAATCTCGAAACCGAGAACCCTCGGGAGTTAGCGAAACCCGGCGAGATGTTCTATCGAACAGGGTCAAACCCAGCTCTTCTTCCAGCCGTTTAATGTGTACCGTTAGCGGCGGCTGGGAGATATTTAGGCGCGCCGCAGCGCGACCAAAGTGAAGTTCTTCGGCAACGGCCAGGAAATATTCGAGTTGACGTAATTCCACGATACGATCTTTCTGGTCGGTATACCCAAGCTCGACCAACACAACTCTAGCGTAGAATTGGTTAGCATCCACTGTTTTGCGATGCATCTGAATCCGTAGTAATATGAGTAGCTGTTGTGCGTGTCCTCCCGGATCGTAAGCGCAGCAGGACCCGACGCAGTTGCATCGTCGAAGGGTCGTTGCCGCACCGGGAAGAACGGACCCGGCTTCACGCCAGCCCTCACCTGGTGTACCGGACCTGCACTGTTAACTTAACAGCAAGGTCGCGTTGTTATTTCTCACGGCTACGCGTTCGTTTGCTGACCCAACACCGACACACGAAGGCTAATACATAGTGCGTACGTTTACACCCACGCCAGACGACGTTGATCGTCAATGGCACGTCATTGACGCCACTGATGTGGTGCTAGGACGCCTTGCCAGCCAGGTGGCAACGCTGCTGCGCGGCAAGCACAAGCCCACTTTTGCACCTCATATGGACATGGGCGACTACGTCGTCGTAGTCAATGCTGACAAAGTTGCGTTGACTGGCGCTAAACTTGAACAGAAACATGCTTACCGGCACTCCGGTTACCCGGGTGGTCTCACCTCGACATCTTATGCTGAACTGCTAGAGAAAAACCCAGTTCGCGCCGTCGAGAAGGCTATTAAGGGCATGTTGCCGTCCAATCGCTTGTCCGACCAGGTTATTAAAAAACTCAAGGTCTACGAAGGCACGGAACACCCACATGCTGCACAGCAGCCCAAAGAATTCATTATCGATCAGGTTGCCCAGTAGGGTCCTACTCTAAGTTCAAGGAGAACCCATGACTGAAAACGTCAATGAGATCACTGAGGACCAGGAGCTGGCCAGCTACACCTCGGAATCTGAAGCTACACCTACCACTCAAGAAGTTACTGAACGCCCAGCACTGACCCAGTCCGGTCAGGCTGTTGGTCGTCGCAAGCGCGCCATTGCCCGCGTTCGCCTGGTCCCAGGCACCGGGGAATGGAAAATCAATGGTCGCGATCTTGACTCATACTTCCCGAATAAACTGCACCAGCAGGAAGTTAACGATCCATTTAGTGTTCTCGAGCTTAACGGCGCATACGACGTCGTTGCGTTGGTTCACGGTGGTGGACCTTCCGGCCAAGCCGGCGCCGTGCGCCTGGGCGTTGCCCGTGCACTCAACGAAATTGACCGCGAGAATAATCGTGGCCCGCTGAAAAAAGCAGGCTTCCTGACTCGCGATGCCCGCGCCGTAGAACGCAAGAAGGCTGGTCTCAAGAAGGCTCGTAAAGCACCACAATACTCGAAGCGTTAATTCGCCTACAGTTTTCAAAACATCCGTCAGCATTTCGCTGGCGGATGTTTTTTTAACGTCTACAACGCGAGTCCACCATACTGTCGCAAAGCCACCATATAACTGAGGCGCAGACCACGATACGATCGGAATACAACAAGATCGACCTGCAACAGATAAGGGGGTGACGCAACAGTTATGAGCCGATCCGACGATCAACTCCACATGGCCGTCGATACCGGCGGAACATTTACAGATGTGGCAGTCCGTGGCACAGACGGCAAACTGTCTGTATGGAAATTACCGTCCACGCCCGAAGCGCCTGACGATGCGGTGCTGGAAGGCGTACAAGGTGGGCTAGAACGTGTCGGACGGGATCCGGCAGAACTCAATAGATTTGTGCACGGCAGTACCGTAGCCACCAACACCGTACTCACCCGAGATGGAGCCCGAGTTGGGATGGTCACAACCAAAGGGTTCCGGGACATCCTGGCCATCGCGCATCAAGCCAGACCATCAATTTATGACCAACACCAGCGCCGACCCGAACCACTTATTGCACGGCAACATATTATTGAAGTCCCACAGCGCATGGACGCTGATGGTCACATCGTAGAAGAGCTTGACGAAGCAGCATTACAACAAGCCGCTCAAACACTGGGAGATTTTGAACTAGATGTCATTGTCGTTTCCTTTATTAACGCCTACGCCAACTCGGCGCACGAACAGCGGGCAGTAGAAATCCTAGAAGAATCCGATGTCGCAGAGCGTGTGGTAGCGGCTACCTCAATTGCCCCGGAAATGCGTGAATATGAGCGTACCTCCACCGCTGCCATTAATGCTTTTATCACCCCAAAAATCTCCGGATACATTCAGCGTCTTGAACAGGGCCTAACTGCCACAGGCGTGACTACCAGATGGCGCATCATGCAGTCTTCCGGAGGCTTATTGAACCCAACTGATGCAGCAGAGTATCCGGCCCGTACCGTACTATCTGGGCTTGCCGGGGGAGTAGTGGGAGCCGCCAACTGGTCAAAACACTTGGGGTTATCACGGGTAGTGTCATTTGATATTGGCGGGACCTCAACAGATATCGCCCTAATTCGTGATGGTGTCCCCGATGAAACACTATCCTCTGAGATTGCCGGGCTACCATTGACGTTACCCTCTGTCGACGTCCACACTATCGGTGCCGGTGGCGGGTCAGTTGCCTGGCTAGATTCTGGAGGTGGACTTCGGGTTGGGCCACACTCCGCCGGAGCAGTGCCCGGGCCGATTAGTTATCAGCGGAGCGGAGAACAACTGACGGTAACCGATGCCCATGCCGTACTCGGACGGCTTGGTGACCAATTACTGGGCGGTGAATTTAGCCTGGATATCGACGCTGCGCGTACAGCCATGACCCAATGGGGTGAGACTATGGGGCTCACCGCCGAACAAACGGCGGAGGGCATCCTGCAAGTGATCACGGCAACCATGGCCCGAGGCATCCGCAAAGTCTCGGTAGAACGCGGTATCGATCTACGCACCTGCGATCTGATGGCCTTTGGTGGGGCCGGACCACTACACGGCGCTGATTTGGCTAGAGAACTCAATATGAAATCGGCAGTAATCCCGCCGCGGCCAGGAATAGCATCAGCGGTGGGCATGCTAGATGCGCCAGTCCGGCACGATTATTCCACCAATGTGGAAATCAATACAGCCCAAGGCCTTACCGGATTGCAAGATACCTTCGACAATATGCGTGATCATGCTGTCACCCAGCTTGATGATCCGGATGCTGAAACGCATTACGACCTATTAGTAGATGCCCGATATATCGGTCAATCATATGAACTTACCGTCGCCTGGGATGCTGACTGGCAACGGCAACGCGAGATCTTTGAACAAACTCACGAACAAAACTATGGCTTCGCTGACCCAGATGCACGCATGGAAATCGTGGTTGCACGGTTGGTTGTGACTCAGCAGCCCGAACACGGCGAACTGGAATCCGTTGCAATGATGAGTTCCGAAGTAACGCCAGATACATACCGCGATGTTTATATTGCAGAAACCTGGCGTGAAGTGCCGATCTATGACCGAAGTGCTTTCGGGCCAGAAACCGTCATCGAGGGGCCTGCCATTATTGAACAGTTCGACTCCACCGTCTACATTCGACCCGACCAGATTGCTGCCAATGACACCTATGATTTTCTACATATCCGGCAAACTACGGATCAGGAGCAGTCATGAAGCAAGAAACACTGAACCCAGTAGAACTTGAAGTTGCGCGCAACGGGCTGGAATCCATTTCCGAGGAAGTCGGCACCGCCCTGATTCAGACTAGTTACTCACCCAATATCAAAGACAGACGAGACTGCTCGGCGGGCATTTACGGGCCAGATGGCATGCTGATCTCTCAGGCAGAACACATTCCACTGCATTTAGGTCTGATGCCCACGCTGATCAAAAATGTATTGGCCTCCTATGGCGCCGAAAACCTGGCTGAAGGAGATGTACTAATTACCAATAACCCCTACTTGGGTGGGTCGCATCTTCCAGATATGTGCGTGATAACACCGGTATTTTGGCAAGCTAACTTAATTGCGGTGGTAGCTAATATGGCTCACCACGTCGATGTTGGTGGGCTAACACCAGGTTCCATGGCTACCCATGCCACTGAAATATATCAAGAGGGTATCCGTGTCCCGCCGGTGAAACTATTTTCAACCGGGCAGCTAGATGACGAACTTCTGGCCGTACTGCTCACCAATATTCGCACGGCTGATAAAACCCGTGGGGATATTATGGCCCAAGTCGCTGCCAATAGACTTGGCGAGCGTCGCATCCACGAGTTGCTTGAAGAATGGGGCACCCAGCGATTCGAAGTCTCCACCAGGGCATTGGTCGACTACGCTGAGCGGCGTACCCGAGCCGCCATCGAACAACTCCCGAATGGAACAGGGACATTTACAGACTATTTAGAACATGATGGCACTCACGAGACGCCACTTGCTATCACCGTGACAGTCACGGTATCTGGTGACCAACTGACCGCTGATTTTACTCAAACGACAGACCAAGTATCTGGAGCGGTGAACTGCTCTTGGGCGCTAACCGAGGGCTGCGTCGCCTACGTGATCAAACTGCTCACTGATCCTTCGTTACCTTCCAACGCAGGTCTGATGGAACCCATCGAGGTTTCTACCAGGCCCGGTTCGTTGGTTGCAGTCAACTTCCCAGCTCCGGTCTCCAATGGCAATATACAAACGTCTCAACGTATCGTAGATGCGCTGCTAGGCGCGTTTTACGAATTTGCCGCTGATCGGGTACCCGCAGCGTCGTCGGGGTCCATGGCAATTATGACCATCGGCGGTTACGACGATGCCACCGAGCAATACTTTTCATATGTGGAAACCTACGGCGGTGGACAAGGAGCCATGCCAGATCAGAACGGCGCCTCAGCGATTCATACTCATATGACAAACACTCGAAATACACCCTGCGAGGTCATCGAACGCGAGTATCCGCTACGGGTTGAGGCGTACCGTATTGCCACTTCAACAGGCGGTGCTGGGCAATATCACGGTGGTGATGGCCTTATCCGCACGCTGACCCTGACCCGCGGCAAGGCCCAGGTGGTGGCCGGAACCGCACGTGTAATCACCGCGCCGTGGGGGCTCAACGGTGGAGACGATGGCACGCCTGGCAAAGTGGTCCGACACAGCCGTGAAGGTGACGACCCCCGAGAATCCATGACGCGATTCGACGTGTCCAATGGTGAAGGCATCACGATTCAGACCGCAGGCGGGGGAGGCTACGGTACCCAGACACAGCACGAAGATGAGCCACTAACCAGGAAGTGAAACATGAGTGCAACAACCATCGCCGAACTACAACAGGTCTATTCCACAGGACGTACGCGTAGTACTACCTGGCGGTTGAGCCAACTGGCGGCGCTCCAACAGCTCATCGAAGACAACATTGCGTTACTGGAGTCTGCACTGAGCCAAGACTTAGGCAAAAATGGGTTCGAATCCTGGGTCTCAGAAATTGGTCAAGTCCTAACTGAGATCCGTTGGTTACGCAAACACACCGCAAAGTGGGCCAAACCCCAACGTGTGAGAACACCGCTAGCCGTGTGGCCAGCTCAATCGAAAATCGAACATGAGCCGCGGGGCACCGTGGTAATTATTTCACCGTGGAACTACCCGATCATGTTGGGTCTGTCGCCCCTTGCTGGCGCTGTAGCAACGGGCAACACCGTAGTACTGAAACCTTCCGAGATTGGCACGGCAGCTGAGACCGTGCTAGCTGAGCTTATCCCACAATACCTAGACCCGCATGCTGTACGGGTAGTTACCGGTGGACCAGACGTCGTCCACGAAATGATTAACGCCAAACCTGACTACGTATTTTTTACCGGCTCATCCACCGTCGCCAAGAAAATCGCCCGAGCATGCTCCACACACCTAATCGAATACACATTAGAGCTTGGTGGTCAGTGCCCGGCTTACGTCCACCCAGACGCCGATCTAGCAACTGCTGCATCCCGAATAGTCTGGGGTAAGTTTCTCAATGCCGGTCAAACCTGTGTTGCCCCGAACCATATCTATGCGCACGAAGCCGTAGCAGACGAACTGGCCTCGGCAATCATCGAGGAAATTACCCGACAATTTGGGACCGACCATGCAGCGAATCTGGATTACCCAAAGATGATCACCTCGGACCACTGCCGGGCAGTGACCGAACTATTGGCCAAAACCCGCGGCACTATAGCCTACGGTGGGGACAGCAACCCAGCCAAGCGACATATTGACCCGACTGTTGTTACCAATGTCAATGACGACGATGAGTTGATGTCGCGAGAGCTATTTGGTCCGATACTGCCTATCGTCAAAGTGACTGGAGCCGATGACGCAGTCAAACGGATCGCGGCCCGAGAGCACCCACTCGCGTTTTATTTGTTTACCCAATCACAAGATATTAAAGATTACATGCTGCCTAATGTGGTAGCCGGCGGAGTGGCTATTAACGCCACATTATTGCAATTAGCCACACCATATATGCCTTTCGGGGGTGTAGGGAACTCGGGCAGTGGGCAGTACCACGGTATTTGGTCATTACGCACGTTCAGCCGAGAACGGGCAGTTCTAGATAAACCCGTCAGTCCCGATACGCTCAAAATGGTAACGCATCCCGCACCGGCTTGGGCTAATTGGGCAGTCCGGCGACTATTGTCAGCCGGTTTTAATCCTGTCCAGGATCTCAGGGCTGCTGGCAAGTACCGGAACAATCACTAGAGCACTTTAGACAAGAAATCCTGAAGTCGGGTACTTTCTGGGTTGCCGAAGATTTTGTCAGGGGCTCCAATTTCTTGGATGGTGCCATTATCGATAAACGCGACGCGGTCTGCTACTTCGCGGGCAAAACCCATCTCGTGGGTCACTAACACCATGGTCATGCCGTCTTCTGCGAGTCCACGAATCACCCCGAGAACTTCCCCCACCATTTCCGGATCTAGAGCCGAAGTCGCCTCATCAAATAGCATAATCTCAGGGTTCATTGCTAGGGCACGAGCAATGGCTACACGCTGTTTCTGACCCCCCGAAAGAGCATCTGGCCGGACATCTGCCTTATCTTCTAATCCAACGCGACTCAGCAACTCCAGTGCTTGCTGACGGGCGTGGGACTGAGCATATTTCTTGACCTGGATTGGTGCGAGTGTGATGTTGTCTAGGACACTCATATGAGGAAACAAATTAAAATGTTGAAACACCATTCCGACATGCTTACGTACCTCGTTGAGTTCAACCTCCTTATCGGACAAGTTGAAACCGCCCAGCCAGATATTGCCCGCGGTAATAGTCTCTAATCCATTAAGGCAACGCAACAACGTGGATTTGCCGGATCCAGATGGTCCGATGACGCAGACTACCTCACCAGTTTTAACTTCGGCGTTGATGCCGCTGAGTACCTCGTTATCTCCAAAACTCTTATGCAAGTCCTCGATCCGGATGAGATTGGCATCATCATCCGTGGCCAATGGAAGAGTGGAAGTATCAGGATGTGTCATTTATTTACCCTTCTATCTACGAAGTTAGCCAACATGGTAAGTAGCCAGACGGCGACAAAATAGATAACCCCAACAATGAGTAGTACCTCGGTTGTGCGGAAATTCGCCGCGTAAATCTGTTGACCTTGGTACAGCAGCTCTCCAAAACCAATAGCAAGTAACAACGAGGAATCCTTCAGCATGATTATCAACTGGTTAATCAACGACGGCGTCATCATCTTGAAGGCTTGAGGCAGTACGACCCTGCGCATGGCTTGACCATGCGTCAACGCTAACGACCGGGCAGCTTCCATTTGTCCAGCATCCACCGACTGGATTGAACCGCGCACAATTTCGGCAATATATGCTCCACCGTTAAGTGAAAGAGTCAAGGCACCGGCGACCCAAATCGAAATCGGCACCCCGAGCAGCTGCGGCAGACCAAAGTAAAAGAAGAAGGCCCATACCAAAATCGGTGTCCCACGGAATACGGCTATGAATGCTGTGGCAAAACCGCGCAGCAGGGCATTGGACGCGACTTTCATAAATCCAAACAGCAACCCGAGAGCCATGGCAATGGCAAACGAGATCCCGGTGATCAGCAAGGTGTTTTTGAGGCCAATAAGCAGCGCTGGCATGGATGTAGTTAATAAGCCCCAGAAAGAGGATGCATCAGGCCCTGAATCTTGGTCACCAATATATTGCTCCAGGATTTCATCGTATTCTCCGGATGCTTTGATATTGGCCAGACCTTCATTGAACATCTCTAATAATTCAGGGTTCTTATCCTTATTGACCATGAACCCGTAGTCTCCGGTCGGCTCAGGCTCAGATACCAGCTCAAGGCCTGAGCCCTGCTGAATTCCGTAGGCGATAATGGGCAAATCGTCTACCAGGGCTGCATCATGTCCAGACTTAACCGATTCGACCATGGTGGTGGTCTGGTCTAGGGCATTCAACTCAAAGTCGTAATCCTGTTGCATGTCACGAGCCCAGTCTTCTGACAGCGAGCCCGTTTTTACTGCTACAGATTCTCCTTCAAGGTCTTGCCAGCCCTCTATGCCCGACCCCTCGTTGGCAGCGATAGATAGTTCACCGGTGAAATACGAATCAGAAAAATCGTAGGTTTCTTCACGTTCAGGCGTAATGCCAGCACCAGCGATAACGCCGTCAACTTGGTCCGAAGATAGCGCCTGCAGTGCCGCATTGAACCCCATGGAGTGGAACTCGACTTGGAATCCTTGGTCTTCTGCAATTGCTTTCATCAGATCAATGTCGATACCAACAAGTTCTCCGGAAGCATCGCGAAATTCAAACGGGGCGAAAGTTGTATCGGTCCCGATTGAGTACACGTCACCTTCTGGGTTGCCGCCCTCAGCATCTGGAACGCTATCGGCAAGTGCCGGTGTTGCCAGAAAGAAGCCGAGGAATGTTGCTAATGCGGCGAAGAGCAGCGACAAAATTGTCCTGCTGTTTCTCATCTCATCACTCCATCTAACGTCCGATAGACCTTCTTTAATGTATCTGCCACAGCGCAGTGGACTGTAGCTTTGAGCGTCGCTGTATCACCCAACAAAAGCGGAATCCGCCCGTATACTTGAAACCAGCTAAAATATGAGAATCTGCCGGTCGTCTTTGGTAGGGAGATCGTAATGGGCTTTGATGATAAAACAATACAACAGGGGCCTTCTGACGCGGTTTCTTCCGGTGAGGCTGTATACCAGGACACCCCCGATGCACTTAGCGGTGGTCGGTTCAATCCGGATCCCGACGCCTGGCGTGAAGGCTATCCGTATCGTTCAAAGCTCGGTCGAAAAGACTATGAGCGAGCTAAGCGGCAACTACAGATAGAAATGCTCAAGATGCAGCTATGGGTCAAGGAGACCGGGCAGAAAGTCTTGGTCATTTTCGAGGGACGTGACGCTGCTGGTAAAGGTGGGGCCATTAAACGCTTTAATGAGCCTCTCAATCCCCGAGGCGCTCGCATTGTGGCGTTAGAAAAGCCAACAGAGGAAGAATCCTCGCAATGGTATTTTCAGCGCTATATTCAACACCTGCCTTCAGGCGGAGAAATCGTAATGATGGACAGGTCCTGGTACAACAGGGCAGGCGTAGAACGTGTGATGGGATTTTGCACACCCCAACAATATTTGGAGTTTATGCGGGATACTCCTGATCTTGAACGGATGCTGGTTAACTCCGGTATCTACTTGACGAAGTTATGGTTTTCGGTCTCCCAGCGAGAGCAGCGGAACCGATTTGCCATCCGTGAGACAGACCCGCTAAGACGCTGGAAACTTTCCCCGACAGATTTGGCCTCCTTGGATAAATGGGACCAATATACTCAGGCCAAAGATGCTATGTTCTTTTACACTGACGCTAAGGATGCGCCGTGGACCGTGGTCAAATCCAACGACAAACATCGGGCACGCCTGGAGTCCATGCGCCATGTGCTCAACCTTTTGCCTTACCCTGGAAAAGATACATCAGTGGTGTATGATCCCGATCCACTCATTTGTGGACCAGCTTCAGTGCTGAGTGAATCCGGGGAAGGTTCTGGAGGGAGCTTCCCACTAGTCCGATAACATGCAGATTGGAGCCGTCGCGATATTTCGCGGTGCGGGTCCGCAGGTCACATAGAATCGATAACAATGTCAAAATTATTTGGTACTGACGGTGTTCGAGGCGTAGCCAACGAAAAACTCACCGTTGAACTCGCAACAAAACTCTCCCAGGCGGCAGCTGTTGTCCTCGGCCACGAAGACGCTGGCGATCACCGTCCCAAGGCTGTCGTGGCGCGCGATCCCCGGATTTCGTCGGAATTCATCAATGCGGCCGTTGCGGCAGGACTGGCTTCATCCGGCGTCGATGTTTATGATGCCGGAGTGCTCCCGACACCTGCGGCGGCATTTCTGGTCGACGATATCCAAGCGGATTTTGGTGTCATGATTTCGGCATCGCATAATCCAGCTGCCGATAACGGTATTAAATTCTTGGCACGTGGCGGCGAAAAGCTAACCGACGCTCAGGAAGATCGTATTCTCGCGCAAATGGAACATGCGCCACGTCGTCCAATTGGCGGCCAGGTAGGGCGTGTGCGCCGGTTTTCTGATGCCGAAGACCGCTACGTTATCCACCTGCTGAAGTCCATGCCGAACCGCTTGGACGGGCTAAAAGTGGTCATTGACGCTGCTCACGGAGCAGGTGCTGGTGTGGCACCACAGGTATTCGCTGATGCCGGTGCCCAGGTTGCAGTTATCGGTGCCGATCCTGATGGTTTAAATATTAACCAGAACTATGGCTCCACCCATATGGAAAACCTTCAGGCTGCTGTTTTGGAACATGGCGCGGACCTGGGCGTGGCTTTGGACGGTGACGCCGACCGTTTCTTGGCGGTGGACCATCATGGGTCGATTATTGATGGCGACCAGATCATGGCAATTATGGCTGTGGCACTTAAAGAACAGGGCGCGCTTAAAGACGACACTTTAGTCGTTACAGTTATGAGCAACCTGGGGTTGAAGCTTGCCATGCAGGAACAAAACATTAAAGTCGTAGAAACCAAAGTTGGGGACCGCTATGTTTTGGAAGCCATGGATACCAACGGCTATTCCCTGGGTGGAGAACAATCTGGACATATAATCTTTGCTGACTGGGCGACAACCGGTGATGGCATCCTCACCGGACTACACCTTGCAGCACGAATGAACGAGAAAAAACAGAGTCTGACTGATTTAGCTCGAGTTATGACACGGTTGCCGCAGGTGCTTATTAACGTCAAAGACGTCGATAAGGCCGCTGTGGATGGTCATCCAGAAGTTCACAAACATATTACTGCAGTCGAACAACAGCTTGGTCAGACTGGAAGAGTACTGCTACGCCAATCAGGTACTGAACCGGTTGTTCGCGTCATGGTTGAAGCCGCAGACAAACAAACCGCAGAACATAATGCCCGGCGCCTGGCTGACGTTGTTGCTGAGAACTTAGCCCTGTGACACACTCACGTTCTGGGTCATCCTTTGATAACGACCGCGAGTCAACGGGATATTATGAGCGGGACGTCGATGAATTTCATCGTGAAGCCAATGTCTTAGCCGGTCACGATCCGCGAGACGTGTCGTCAGACCTGCCGGAGAATCTGCGTTCTCGGCGACTCATGGTTTTTATCGTCTTGACCCTACTTGGTTTGATAGCCGCAGGCATTGCTGTGGGTCTGATGGCGATACCGCAGTGTGAAAATCCAGAATATAACTGGATGCCCTGTATTCCGGGAATATAGTCTTTAACTAGAGAGGGGCCACCGATCGCCTGACGGCGATTGGTGGCCCCTTCCCAACGGCTATTTTTATAATACGACCGACTTATGCAGGAACCATTTCCATGGATGCGATAACGCTGGCAAATTTCGCCATGCGTTGTCCCTGGAAGCGTGCTAGTGCTAGTACGTGCTCATCCGGTTTAGCATCACCGGTGATGGCGCTTACACCGTAGGGGTTTCCTCCAGCAGCATGCGACAGCGCATAATCCACATAGCCAGTAGGTAAGATGGTTGCACCCCAGTGGAATAACGTATGGTGCAACGACAGCAGCGTTGCTTCCTGGCCACCATGGCGCTCTGTAGTAGAAGTAAATACTGTGGCAGGTTTACCAGCTAGCTGTCCTTCAACCCAAGGTCCACTGGTTGTATCAATGAACTGTTTTAACTGTGAAGCTGGCTGGCCAAATCGTGTCGGGGCGCCCAGAATATATCCATCTAACCAAGCCAGGTCAGCAGGAGTAGCGATCTCGATATGTTTGGTTTCATCCTGGTGTGCCGCCCAGGCTTCATTACTGTCGATCACGCTCTGCGGGGCTAGCTCGGCAGCGCGGCGCAGACGTACTTCTGCCCCGGCTTCGGTTGCGCCTTCAACATAGGCTTGAGCGATGGTGTAGGTTGCGCCGGTTGATGAGTAGTAAATGACTGCTATGCGCGACATGATTCTCCTAATAAATAATGATTTTGTTTTTTGGGTTTTGCGATGGTCAGGCGTTTCTGGTGCCACCGTCAACATGGATGGTTTCACCTGATACATACGGTGCACTCAACAGCCATATAGCCGCGTCAGCAATGTCCTGTGGGGTGCCAATCCTGCCAGCCAAGCTGCCCGTTGTAGCTGCGTCATAGAGGCCACGTCGTGATTGTTCATCCATGGCGTCCCATGTACCTGAATCTGTAATGCCAGGTGAGATCGCATTGACGCGAACGGGCGCAAGTTCGTGGGCTAGATGGCTGGCTGTGAAGGCTACTGCTCCGTTGGTGATGCCCATGACTGTCATTCCCACAGATGGGTTCCAGGCTGCTGTACCAGAGAATAATAGGAAGGATCCAGTATCGGGCATGCGGGGAGTAAAGTGTTTTGCCACCAGCATTGGGCCTACTACTTTTGCATCAAACGCTGCGGCAATGCCGTCCTTTTCTAGGTCAGCAACAGGCACATTATGGTGCGCTGAAGCTGTGATGACCACGTGGTCGACGCTGTTTAGCGTTTCTGCAGCGGCCTGAATACTCTTTTCATCGGCAATATCGAGATATACAGCCTGGGCGTCTGGCAACTGCTGCGCTACGGTTTCAGCTTGTGATTGATCTCGAGCACCAATGATCACGTGTGCACCATGGTTGGCAGCAGCCCGGACAATTTCTTTGCCCAAAAATTTTGCTCCTCCAATCACAAGGACGTGTTGACTTTCAAGACAGTTGGTCATGCGGTCGCCTTTCGGATGCGTTATTGTTTTGGTTGGTTGTAGTGGGACTATGGCTGAAGAAGTTCGCGCACTCTCGGTGCTACTTCTGTGCCATAAAGTTCGATCGATTTCAGCGCCATCTCGTGTGGCATATGCCCGCTGGAATACTTCATGGAGAAACGTGTCGCTCCCATACTCTGCAGTGCATCAGCAATGCGAGGTGCCACAGTATTTGGGAGCCGATCATGAGTGCACCGTTGGTTGCGTCAGCTTCATAGCGGTCCCGAGTCATCGGGCTAAAGCCGCGTTCATGGGCTAACCGGTCCATTACCTCGCGGTAGTGTGGCCAAAATTCTTCCCGGGCCTGCTCATCGCTGGCTGCAATATAACCAGACAGTGTATTGCCACAGGCTGTGGGTCGTAGCCGTATTCTTGTAATGATTTGCGATAAAGATCTGCTAACGGTGCCATACGTGATGGCGCACCTCCGATAATCGCAAACACCACGGGTAGACCATATTTGGCCGCTCGGACTACTGAGTGAGGGCTGCCTCCTATTGCGACCCATGCCGGCAGTGGTGAATCGAGTGCTGGATGGACTCGCTGATTTTCCAACGCCGAACGTGTAGTGCCTTTCCAGGTGACAGGTTTGCCACTGAGCAAATGTGAAAACAGATCGGGGCGGTCTTCAAAAAGTTCTTCATAACGATCCAGCGATAAGCCAAAGAGTGGAAATGATTCAGTATAAGCGCCACGACCTACAACGATTTCAGCCCGTCCCGAGGTAAGCCCTTGCAGCGAGGCGAAGCGTTCGTATACGCGAACCGGGTCTTCAGAGCTCGGGACTGTGACTGCACTAGAAACGTGAATCTGCTTAGTACTTGCACCAATGGCGGCTAGGACTGTGTCTGGAGCTGAAACAGCATAATCAGCCCGGTGGTGTTCACCTATACCAAAGACATC
>Ga0209487_1002483_pt1 | contig 14994 bp, 14 predicted proteins | sample Poulit2012_FD_187524 | JGI IMG/M metagenome (GOLD analysis project Ga0209487, IMG submission 187524) | Agricultural soil microbial communities from Georgia to study Nitrogen management - Poultry litter 2012 (SPAdes) (version 2) | ecosystem: Environmental > Terrestrial > Soil > Agricultural land... | reverse complement strand
CGTACTGGGTTTTCGTGATCCCAGCCAAATGCACAGGCTCGGTGGCCTCATCCAAAGATCGGGCAAACTCTATATAAGCGGACTGTCGATGCTCTCTGAGCGCCTGACCGGAACCATCAGCATCTATGGGTGGCCAACGGCGCGCATCGTCTTGAGCCAAGCCACCCGCAGCTGATTGGCCTGCTTTTTTAGACGGCGCATCAAAGCCATCATCTGAACCTGCACCCTGCACCAAAGCGCGATGCATCGACCAGCCAGCCGGGCGCAACGTATCAATCACTGAAGCATAGATTTGTTCGGTTTGCTCGCGTGTCGAGGGGACTAGCCACAAAGAGAAAATAGTCACCAATGCGGCTATGCCAAAATAAATAGCACATAAATGCACGATCTCGCCCATGCGGTAAACCAACCGTTGAGGCCAATGGCTTTGATGGAAAACGCTTAATAACAACATTTACCCCCATCCTGGAATACAATAGCCCAATCATAACCCAACCCAATGATTTGTCAGAGCTCAAGAGGACGTAGCCAAAGTGAAATACCGTGATCTTCGCGATTTTGTTCAACAGCTAGAAAACCAAGGGCAGCTCAAACGTATACAACAACCCGTTTCAACCCATCTAGAGATTACCGCCCTTAGTGATCAAGTATTGCGTGCGGGTGGCCCAGCGCTGCTTTTTGAAAATGCACAGCATCAAGGGCAGCCCACCCCATACCCCATACTGGCCAATCTTTTTGGTACTACCCAGCGCGTAGCCTGGGGGATGGGCGAGGACAACATACAGGCACTACGCGATGTAGGGGTCTTATTAGCCGACCTCAAAGAGCCCGAAGCCCCTAGTGGCTTGCGTGATGCGATCTCCAAGGTCGTCATGCTCAAATCTGCCTTGTGGGATATGAGCCCTAAAACCATTCGCAAGGCGCCCTGCCAAGAGGTGGTCCTAGAGGGTGACGAGGTCGATTTGAACCAGCTGCCTATCCAGTTTTGTTGGCCGGGTGATGTCGCTCCATTGCTAACCTGGGGACTAACCATCACCAAAGGGCCGCATGCCAAACGCCAAAACCTGGGGATTTACAGACAACAACAATTAGGCCGCAACAAATTGATTATGCGGTGGCTAGCACACCGTGGTGGTGCCTTAGATTTTAGAGATCATGCCTTGACTCATCCGGGCACACCTTTTCCTATTGCGGTCGCTTTGGGCGCTGACCCCGCGACTATTCTTGGGGCGGTTACCCCCATTCCGGATAGTTTGTCCGAATACCAATTTGCTGGGCTTTTACGCGGCTCGCGCACCGAGGTAGCCAAAGCCAAAGGCAGCGATCTGATGGTCCCAGCCTACGCTGAGATTATCCTCGAAGGGCATATCTTGCCGCAAAGCGACCCTCGTGCCATCACCCCCCCTGAGGATCCCACACATCCACCACGCCCCAAAACAGACTACGAAATAGCCCTCGAAGGCCCTTACGGGGATCACACCGGTTATTACAACGAACAAGAATGGTTCCCTGTTTTTACTGTCGAGCGCATCACCATGCGTAAGACCCCCATCTTCCACAGCACCTACACAGGCAAACCCCCTGATGAACCTGCTATTTTAGGTGAGGCTCTCAACGAGGTTTTCATCCCCCTGTTGCAAAAACAGTTACCCGAAATCGTGGATTTTTACCTGCCTCCCGAAGGCTGTAGTTATCGCATGGCTGTAGTTTCAATACGCAAACAGTACGCTGGCCACGCCAAGCGGGTCATGTTTGGGGTATGGAGTATTTTGCGCCAATTTATGTACACAAAATTTATTGTGATTGTGGACGATGATATCGACACCCGCGACTGGAAAGAGGTCATATGGGCCATCACCACGCGCATGGACCCGGTACGGGACACCACCTTGGTGGATCACACGCCTATAGATTATTTGGATTTTGCCTCGCCTGTTTCAGGGTTGGGTGGCAAGATGGGCTTGGATGCCACTAACAAGTGGCCTGGCGAGACTCAACGCGAATGGGGTCGTATTATTGAAATGGATGATGAGGTCAGCCAGCGCATGGCCAAACTCTACGAAGAGCTTGGTTTATGACCGCTGGCTCGGGCCTCGGCCGCCTCTAGCCTGGATTGCAAGGCCGCTAGCTCGGCCTGTGTGCTGTCCGGGTTGATAGCCTCAACAGGCTTATTTGTAGGCAACGAGTCATCAACAGGTACAGATAAATTTTGATTCGCCCTGGACTGTTGAAAACTGGTGGATGATGCGGATGAATGGCGCTTTGAGCGGTGCTGGGTAGACTCATCCGAATCATCGCGCTCGAGACTGAAACGCAATAAGCGCAAGGCCACCAAACCTAGCGTAGGCCAACGTAAACTGCGCCCGCGTACCCCGCGAAAAAGCAACCAAGCACTGGAAAGCAATAGCTCGTAACGCTGATGTAAAGACCACAGGGCACGCCCCCATCTAAACGTCTTCATGGATCGCGACCCGACCCCCAAAAAACGCGCCAGCAAGTTTTGTGGATTCGCCTGGTCGACAAATTCACATCCCAACTCGCATAGCTGCTGACGCTGTGAGGCGGCGCGCATACGCAATATTTCTTTGCGGATTTGACGCTCTATATGTTTTTGCGAAGGATTGCTCATAAAGGTCGGTTCTCGGACGGGTCTGCTTGGTCGGTCTGCGTGACATCCTCACGCAGGCGCTGTATGAGGTGTAAATCTTGTTTTAATTCATCCAAAGATGCCTGAAAAGGGATAGGCCCACGCGTTAGGCGCACTATGACCTTGCGCGCAAAATATAAACTAAGGCCTGAATAAATAATTAAAATGGCCGCAAAGGCCCAATAACGCCATTCTGTAGGCCAAAAAAGCAATATCAGCAGAAAGGTGAGCACAATAATGGCCAGCACACCAAAAAACATGGCCGCTGCAACCCACACCAGCATGCGAATAAACGCACCTTTTTCTTCGCTAAACTCGATAGCAAATAACTCTAGGCGGGTCGCTAAAATCGCCACCAAGGTCTGAGACCACTGCCCAACTTTTTGCCGCAATGACATGGCACCCTTTGAATGATGGTAGATAATAAACAGTTAAAATGAAAAAGGCCCTGGAAGACCAGAGCCTATCTGCGGTGAATTAGCGTCGACTCAACAATACACCAAGCAACAGACCCAATGCACCTGCTAGGCCGATAGCTTGCCAAGGCTTGTCATGAACATAGTCATCAGTGGCACGGATAGCCTGACGCCCACGACGTGCGAGAGTCTCTTGGGTGTCTAGCAGCACCTCACGCGATTGTTTCAAGTGACGCATTGCCTTTTCGCGAATTTTGTTGGCCTTTTCTCCGGTACTGTCCGCAGCCTCTTGGAGCAGCTTTTCAGCCTCGTCAAGGTTTTTCTTGACGTCAGAAATGAACTCTTCTTCGATTTTGCGGATCGTTTCTTTGTCTACCATGTTGGAGCTCCTTGTATTATGAGCGATATTTTCACCCGCTCGTTGAAAACATAATGTTTATCCTACCCTATTTCTAATAACAGCCACAGCACTTTTAGTTAAAATAACGCTAAATATTGTGAATGGTTGTGAGTGTAGGGCGCATCTCTATCGGCTACGACAGCCCTTTCGCAAACCTAGGTGACGTCTTTCTGACGGGTACCAAAAATGCGATCTCCAGCATCGCCCAGGCCAGGCACAATATAAGAATTTTCATCTAAATGGCTATCCACAGAGGCGGTGTAGATCTGTACATCGGGGTGTTTTTCATGCACGGCCTGTATCCCTTCGGGTGCCGCCACCAACACCAGAGCACGGATGGTTTTACAGCCCGCAGCCTTGAGTAAATCGATGGTAGCAACCATTGAGCCACCCGTTGCCAGCATGGGATCGATGATCAAGGCCCAGCGTTGATCAAGTTCGCCCACTAGTCGCTCTAGATAGGTATGTGCCTCGAGTGTTTCTTCGTTGCGGGCAATACCAATGACTGAGACCTTGGCCCCAGGAATGAGGCTAAGCACCCCATCTAACATACCAATACCAGCCCGCAAAATAGGCACGACCGTGACTTTTTTGCCAGCCAACCTCTCGACAGCTACCGAGCCACACCACCCCTGAACCTCTTCGGCCATCAAAGGCAGATCTTTGGTCGCCTCGTAGGTTAACAAGGCGGCAATCTCTTGTGACATCTCACGGAAGTTTTTGGTGCTTAAATCTGCCTTTCTCATTAACCCCAACTTATGCCGAATCAAGGGGTGCTTAATCTCATGAATCGCCATCTTTTCTCCCAAGCGCAGCGAATAAATTATTCGTAAAAAACCATCATCTCATCACAGCATACACTTAATGCTCGGCCACCCATTTGACCAATGCGTCATTAAAGGGCCGAATGGCCGCTGCTTGTGCATGATTGGCAATAGAAACCAAAATATAACGTTTGCCGTTGGCAGCCAGCACGTAGCCAGCCAAAGCGCGTGCATCACGTAAAGTGCCCGTCTTTAGATGAGCACGGCCGCGCACCTCGTCGTCGTGCAAACGCCGGCGTACCGTACCGTCTACCCCTGAAATCGCCAAGGAAGACATAAACTCGGGCATAAAAGGTGAATACCAAGCCTGCTGTAGCATTTGCGTTAGGCCTTGGGCTGTCACCGCAGCAATGCGCGATAATCCCGAACCATTATCAATTTCCCAACCACGGGTATTGACCCCATCCGCATTTAACAAACGGGTGGCTGCCGATGCCCCATGATGATTTTGCGCCCCTCCTTGGGCGGTCTGTGCACCCAGGCTGAGTAGCAAGTGGTTTGCCATTAAATTATTGCTTTGTTTGTTAATCAAACGAATCACATCAGCCAGCGGTACTGAATCGTGCCAAACAATCAAATCAGCATTGCGCGGTACAGTACCCGATTTAAATCCGCGCGCCAAGGTCCCACCTAACTCGCGCCATAACATACGAAATACAGACTCAAAGAACTGGGGCTGGTCCAAAACCAAACGATACAAGGAAAACTCGCCACAAGAGCCCGCGGCTTGGCCTTTGAGTTGAATCGTCACGCCCCCTTGGGGCTGACGCTTAACATCTGTTTGCACAGCAGGGGAGCCCGGGCAGCGTTGATTGCTCCATTCGAGCTGATTATCCAAACGCACCCCAGGTAATGGTGGGTCTATAAAAGCCAACCATTGTTTACGCTGTTTGTCGGGCTGCATGACGATACGTGCTGCGCCCAATCCTACAACCATGGCATCAGAGCTCGCGTTATAGGGGCGATCACCTGCGCCATCAAAAGCATAAGTATCGATGCCTACCTGCCCAAAAACAGAGCGGTCAACTACAACCTCGGTCAGGTTTTTAACCCCTCGCATACGCAAATCACGCAATAAACTCCATAAATCAGCGATAGAAAACACCGGATCGCCGGCGGCCTTTATATAAAGAGGACCTTTTAGAGTGCCTTGCTCATCGACCTTAAAGTTTTGAGCGTATAATTCAGTGCGCCAACGATGTTCGGGGCCTAGCCCGATTAAAGCCGTCCATGTAGTGACCAGCTTCATCACCGAAGCAGGGTTTCTCGGTGTATTAGCATTAATGCTGATGAGATCGGGCCCGTCAATTTCTTTGACCACCAAAGACAAGGCAGATTCGGGCAAACCAGTCTTTTGCCATGCACTTTGCAGTTCGCTAGGCAAACCCTGCGCAAACGCCTGGGCACCATAGGTTGTCCAGGCTAAAAAAAGCAGTAGGCAAGATAACCACCTAGTTGTTATTCTGTGTACGTTTTTTTGTGCGCGCATGAACACCCCTTTTTGAATCATTGCCGCATTTTAATGTGAAGTGGTAAAACACAGCTGCGGCCGCCTTGGCTGCGCCGTTGACTACCCAAGCATGGCATCGCTCAATTATATATAACAATGCCAAAGGTTTTTTATGACACAATCTGATTTGCGTCGACAGGATTTTCACTATGAACTCCCGCCCGAGCTGATTGCACAGCACCCTGCTGAACAACGTACAGCCAGCCGGCTGCTGTACCTGCCGCGCGATCGTTCTTTACAAGACATGCAATTTACGGATTTCCCGCAATTGTTGCAACCGAACGATCTTTTGGTTTTCAATAACACTCGTGTCATTAAAGCGCGCTTGTTAGGCCAAAAAACCACTGGCGGGCGCGTGGAATGCCTAATCGAGCGCCTACTGGATGATCGTAGCGCTTTGGCCCACCTGCGTGCTAGCAACCCCCCACGGGCAGGACAGACCCTGCTTTTTGCCGAGGGCAGCGTGCAGGCTACCGTGCACGATAAAAACAAATCAGGTTTGGTCGAGCTAACTTTTACAACCCCTATTTTGCCCTTTTTAGATAGTCACGGCGCACTGCCACTGCCTCCTTATATTACTCATCAACCTACGGCTGTCGACGAAAAACGCTACCAAACAGTTTTTGCAGAGCAAGCCGGTGCAGTCGCCGCCCCGACCGCTGGGCTACATTTTGATGAAAACATGTTGCGCAGCTTAAAAGAACAACAAATCGCCCAAGCATTTGTTACCCTACATGTGGGCGCTGGGACCTTTCAGCCCGTACGTACAGAGCGCATCGCCGAGCACCAAATGCATGCCGAGTACTTTACGGTTCCTGCAGACACCCTACAGGCTATCAAACACACTCGAGCCCAAGGCGGTCGAGTCATCGCGGTAGGCACAACCAGTGTCCGTGCTCTGGAGTCTGCTGCTGCCGATCAAAGCGACTCCAAAATAGAAATTCAGCACCACGATGACGGCAGCGTTTCGGGGGACAGTCGGCTATTTATTACTCCGGGCTACCAATTTAAATACGTGGATGCTTTGCTCACTAATTTTCATTTACCCGAATCTACTTTACTCATGCTGGTCTCAGCGTTGGCAGGGCAAGAAACTATTCGGGCTGCTTATAGCCATGCCATTGCCCAACAATATCGCTTCTTTAGTTATGGCGATGCAATGTTTATAACTACATGAATACTATGTCTGGTTTATCTTTTTCTTTACTACAAACTGACGGCCACGCCCGTCGAGGCACGCTGACCTTAAATCATGGGCAGGTACAAACACCCATTTTCATGCCTGTCGGCACCTATGGAACAGTCAAAGGCATGCTGCCCGACGAGCTCGAGGCACTGGGCGCCCAAATTGTCTTAGGTAACACTTTTCATCTATGGCTACGTCCTGGGACTAAGGTCATCGGCGCTCATAATGGTTTGCATGATTTTATGGGCTGGCAAAAGCCTATCCTGACTGATTCAGGTGGCTTTCAAGTATTCAGTTTGCAGGGGATGCGAGAAATCACCGAAGAAGGCGTGCATTTCGCCTCTCCTATAGATGGTTCCAGGCTGTTTTTAACACCTGAAATCTCTATGGAAATTCAACACAGCCTGAATTCTGATATCGTGATGGTTTTTGATGAATGCACGCCTTATTTGGTAGATGGAAAACCCATCGAACACGCGCCTGCTGCACAATCGATGCGTATGTCTTTACGCTGGGCCAAGCGCTCACGGGAAACATTCAAATCATTGCAAAACCCTAATGCCCTATTTGGTATTGTCCAAGGCGGCATGTACGAGGATCTACGCACAGAATCTCTGCAAGGGCTGGTCGACATTGGTTTCGAAGGCTATGCCATTGGCGGTCTCAGTGTGGGCGAGCCCAAAGAAGACATGCAGCGTATCCTCGCACATACTACCCCCCAACTACCTGCAGACGCCCCCCGCTATCTGATGGGCGTTGGCACCCCCGAAGACTTGGTTGAAGGGGTTAGCCATGGCATTGATATGTTTGATTGTGTTCTACCCACACGTAATGCCCGTAATGGTTGGCTGTTTACGCGCTATGGGGATATCAAAATCCGCAACGCGCGTTTTCGCGATGACCTGCGCCCCCTCGATGAGGATTGCACGTGCTATACTTGCAGCCATTTTAGTCGGGCCTATCTGCATCATTTGCAACGCGCCAAGGAAATCAGCGGGGCACGGCTCAACACAATCCACAACTTGCATTATTATCTTTCTTTAATGGAAGAAATGCGCCAAGCAATCCAAACTCAAAGTTTCACTGCCTGGCGACAGCAATTCCACGCGCAGCGCGCGCGAGGCACGGATTAATTTACATTTCCTGAAAAAGCATTTATTTTCTACTGAAACGGCTACAATACAGGCTTAATTAACTTAGCTATAGCCGAAACAACAAATCATTTAGGAGCTCGCACATGTCGATCGCAGACATCCTGCAAATCATCCCCGCCCAGGCTGCGGATGGCGGCAACCCTATCGTTAGCTTATTGCCGCTCATTTTGATGTTCGTCATTTTGTACTTTTTGATGATTCGTCCTCAGATGAAACGTCAAAAAGAACACCGCAACTTGGTGGCCAATTTAGCCAAAGGCGACGAGGTTGTCACCAGTGGTGGTATGCTGGGCAAAATCACAAAAGTACAAGAAAACTACATCACTGTTGAGGTTTCACAACAAGAGGACAAGCCGGTCGAGATTATCTTACAACGTCAATCCGTCGCATCGGTCCTGCCCAAGGGCACAGTCAAGTCTTTATAAAATTCACCCAGCACGAGCGCCTCGGCCCATGGCTTGCGTATTAGCGCAGCTAGGTCGCCGTGGTGCTCGACTGTCCGCATAAGCCAGTCACATGAATCGCTATCCTCTCTGGAAATACCTCATCGTTTTAGCAGCCTTGCTCATCGGGCTGATCTACACACTACCCAACCTATTCGGCGAATCACCTGCTGTACAAGTAGCCGGCGCTAAATCGGTGGTTAAAGTAGATCTGGATACGCTCAAACGCATCGAATCCATTTTAGATGAACACGACATTCCAACCACAGGGATTTATTTCGAACAAAATGGCCCAGTGGGTACCGTACGTGTTCGTTTTGATTCCACTGATACCCAAATCAAAGCCAAAGATCTGCTCGAACATGTCCTCAATACCGATCCAGAGGACCCTAGCTACACCGTCGCCCTTAACCTTATGTCTGCATCACCTAATTGGTTGACAGACATTGGGGCATTACCCATGCATTTGGGTCTTGATTTGCGTGGTGGAGTGCATTTCTTGCTGGCTGTTGATATGGAGGGTGCGCTTAATACGCGCTATGATTCATTGGCTTCGGACCTACGCACACAGCTGCGAGATGCCAAAATCCCCTTTAAGCAAATCGAACGCGAGCGCCATAGCGTCCTGCTGACCTTTGATAACAGCGATCAACGTGACGAGGCACAAACCATCATTCGTCGTAATGACCGCGATCTAGAATTCACCCCCGATCCAGACGGTGCTGAGCTCATTGTGCAGCTCTCGCCGTTGGCCATCAATGAGGCCCAAACCAACGCGCTTAGCCAAAACATCAGCACGTTGCACAATCGTATTAATGAACTCGGGGTGGCCGAGCCCATCATTCAACAACAGGGCAATGACCGGATCATAGTGCAGTTGCCGGGTGTCCAAGATGTCGCCAAGGCCAAAGAAATCCTGGGGCGCACAGCCACCCTGGAAATCCGCATGGTGGATGACTCTCCCGCTGCCATGAATGCTTTGTCCTCGGGCCGTGTCCCGTTTGGCCTCGAGCGCTATAGCGATCGCGAAGGTCACGAGCTCCTGCTACGCCGCCAGGTGATCCTGACAGGTGAAAACCTCCAAGACGCCCAGCCTGGTCGTGATTCACAATCGCAACAACCCACCGTTAACCTGACCTTGGATCAAAAGGGCTCGCGTATCTTCCGCGATGTCACACGCAACAACGTTAATAAGCGCATGGCCATCGTCCTGTTTGAGCAGGGCAAGGGCGAGGTCATCACTGCACCGGTGATTCGCAGTGAAATCCCCAGTGGGCAGGTGCAGATTTCTGGCAACATGGGCCCACAAGAGGCTGCTGATATTGCGCTGTTATTACGTGCTGGCTCATTGGCCGCACCGATGGAAATCATCGAAGAGCGCACCATTGGGCCCAGCTTGGGGGCTGCCAACATTGAACAAGGCTTTAACTCTACCTTGTATGGATTTATCGCTTTAGCGATTTTCATCATTGCTTACTACAACCTCTTTGGCATATTTTCCACGCTGGGCTTGACCTTTAATATCTTGCTCTTGCTGGCTGTGCTATCGATGTTACAAGCCACGCTCACTTTACCTGGGATCGCAGCGATTGCGCTGACGCTAGGAATGGCGATTGACGCCAACGTGCTTATTAATGAACGTATCCGCGAAGAGTTACGCAACGGCCTTAATCCACAACAGGCCATCCATTTGGGCTTTGAGCGCGCATGGGCGACTATTTTTGACTCTAACTTGACCAGCCTGATTGTGGGTATTGTTTTACTGGCCTTCGGTTCAGGGCCTGTACGCGGCTTTGCTGTCGTGCATTGCATCGGTATTTTGACATCGATGTTCTCGTCAGTCATTGGTGTACGTGCCTTAGTCAACCTCTGGTACGGCCGGCGTCGTCGCTTGCTAAAAGTTTCCATCGGTCAAGCATGGAAATCGGAAAACGTTAAATAAGGGTAGCCACCATGGAGTTTTTTCGCATTAGCCGCACCATCCCTTTTATGCGCCATGTCAAGCTGCTCAATGTGATCAGCTTGGTGGCCTTCGTGCTGGCGATATTCTTTATCGCTACGCGCGGTTTTAATTTATCCGTCGAATTCACAGGTGGGATGGTCATGGAGGTGCAATACCCTCAAGCCGCCCAAGTCGACGAGGTCCGCGAGGCTTTATCCGAGGTTGGGTATACGGATTTCCAGGTTCAAAACTTTGGAACCTCACGCGATATTATGATCCGTTTACCCACTATCGATGGTACCGATACAGCGCAACAAAGTGAGCAGGTGATGGGCGCCCTCGAGGCACAAAGCCCCGATGTCAGTCTGCAGCGGGTCGAGTTTGTAGGGCCCCAGGTAGGTGAAGAGCTCGTTGAAAGCGGCCTGTTAGCGCTGCTGTTCGTGGTCATCGGCATTATGATCTATCTGGCCTTTCGCTTTGAGTGGAAGCTCGCCATCGCGTGCGCGATTGCCAACATGCACGACGTGGTGATCATCTTGGGCTTTTTTGCGCTTTTCCAATGGGAGTTTACGCTCGCGGTCTTAGCAGGTGTCTTGGCAGTTTTGGGGTATTCGGTCAACGAATCAGTAGTCATCATGGACCGTATCCGTGAAAACTTTCGCATTCAGCGCCGCATGCCCGTAGTTGAAACCGTTGACCTTTCGATTACCCAAAACATTTCGCGCACCATCATTACGCACGTTTCAACACAAATCATGGTGTTGTCCATGTTCTTCTTTGGGGGACCCACCCTCAAATATTTTTCTTTGGCATTGACCATCGGTATCTGGTTCGGGATTTATTCATCGGTGTTTGTCGCCTCTGGCGTCGCCCTGATGCTGGGTCTCAAACGTGAGGACCTCATTAAAAAGGTCATTTCCAAAGACGACGACCCAAGTGTGGTCGAGGTCGAAGAAGGCTAAACCTGCCAATCCATGGTGGGCAGCCATTCTTCGCGTTATAATATAGCTTTTGTTTGCCCCCGGGATCTACACCCGTAACGGCTAGTAATTATGAAACGTATAGAAATTTTAAAAGAGCCTTTAACCCCTATTAGCCCCTCGGTAACACAACGAGAACACCCCAAAAAAGTTGGGGATGGCCCTTCACGAAAGCTTTACATCCGTACCTTCGGATGCCAGATGAATGAGTACGACTCGGATAAAATGATTGACGTGCTCAACGAAGAGGGGCCCGTACAACTGACGGATAACCCCGAGGATGCCGATATCATCCTTTTTAATACCTGCTCGGTACGCGAAAAAGCCCAAGAAAAAGTTTTTTCTGATTTAGGTCGAGTCCGTCATCTTAAAGAGGACAACCCCAACCTGGTCATCGGTGTGGGGGGCTGTGTCGCCAGCCAAGAAGGCCGGGCTATCGTGCAGCGCGCGCCCTTTGTAGACGTCGTTTTTGGTCCTCAGACCTTGCACCGTTTACCCGAGCTTATCCAGCAAAAAGCCCGCTCTGGCCGCGCTCAGGTGGACATCAGCTTTCCCGAAATCGAAAAGTTCGACAACTTGCCTCCTGCTCGTGTCGAGGGGCCAACAGCTTTTGTTTCCATCATGGAAGGCTGCAGCAAATACTGCAGTTTTTGCGTCGTGCCCTACACTCGGGGCCCAGAAATCTCGCGCCCTTTCGAAGATATCCTTATTGAAATTGCTGACTTGGCTGACCAAGGCGTCAAAGAGGTCACCCTATTGGGTCAAAACGTCAACGCCTATCGTGGCACGGTCGAGGGCAGCGATGGAATCGCCGATTTCGCCATGCTCTTAGAATACGTGCATGACATTCCGGGCATCGAACGCATTCGTTATACGACCTCACACCCTAAGGAAATGACCACTCGCCTCATCGAGGCTCATGGCAAATTAGAAAAACTAGTGCCCTTTTTGCACCTACCTGTGCAGGCCGGCAGTGACCGAGTGCTGATGGCTATGAAACGTGGCTATACCTCTCTCGAGTTTAAATCCATTGCCCGTCGTTTATATGCTGCACGCCCCGAATTAACCCTATCCTCGGATTTTATTGTTGGTTTCCCAGGTGAGACCGAAGATGATTTTGAACAAACCATGCAGCTCATACGCGATGTCGGTTTTGACCAGTCATTTTCCTTTGTTTATTCCCGCCGCCCTGGCACACCAGCGGCTGATCTACCCGACGATACACCACACGAGGTCAAACTCAAACGCTTGCACCGCTTGCAGGCCCTCGTGACCAAACAAGCCCGCGCCATTAGCGAGGCCATGATTGGTACGACTCAAAAAGTACTCATCGAGGGTCCATCAAAGCGCGATCCTAACGAGCTCATGGGGCGTACCGAGAATAATCGTGTCGTCAATTTCCCCGGACAACCCAGACTCATTGGCCAACTCATTGATGTCAAAATCACCCAGGCCCATACCAACTCTTTACGCGGAGAAGTTGTGACCACAGAAACCACGACCAAGGCATAATGCATGCATAATCAGCGCACTACCGTTCACCTCGAAGGGGATAACACCCACCTGGCTAACTTTTGTGGCCCATTAGATGAAAATCTAGAACAAATTGGCCAGGCCTACGATGTCAATATCCGCCGCCGAGGCAGCCACGTCATGGTCGAAGGGCCTCAATATGACAATGCAGCACAAGCCGTACAATGGTTTCACCAACGCGCCGTCCACAAGGCGCTGAGCATTGACGACATACAGCTTGGCCTAGTTGAGCTCAAAGCCCAACAACCTGAGCCAAGCAGCAATAGCGGCACACCGCGCCCCGCGCATACCCGCAATAAAACCCAGCCCCAGCAGGTGCGACTCAGCGACGAGGCCTTTCAGTTACGTACGCGCAAACGCGGTTTACGGCCACGTACACCCAAGCAGCACGAGTACATGAGTCAAATCCTGTCGCATGACATTGCTTTTGGATTGGGGCCAGCCGGGACAGGAAAAACCTTTTTAGCAGTCGCATGCGCAATCGATGCCCTTGAAAAAGAATCCGTTGAGCGCATCGTGCTGACTCGGCCTGCTGTCGAAGCCGGCGAGCGGCTCGGTTTTTTGCCAGGCGATCTTTCACAAAAGGTTGACCCCTACCTGCGTCCACTATATGACGCCCTCTATGATCTGATGGGCTTCGAGCGAGTCCAACGCGCCTTTGAAAAGCAAATCATCGAGATTGCCCCCTTGGCGTATATGCGTGGACGTACACTCAACCACAGTTTTATCATCTTGGATGAGGCTCAAAACACCACTCCGGAACAGATGAAAATGTTCTTGACACGAACAGGCTTCGGGAGCAAGGCTGTCATCACAGGTGACCCTTCACAGATAGATCTACCCAAAGCTCAGCGCAGCGGGCTCATGCATGCGGCTTCTGTTTTGAAAAACGTCAAAGGGATAGCCATCACCGAATTGACCAGCAAAGACGTCGTGCGGCACCCCTTGGTTGCCCGTATTATTGATGCTTACGAAGATCACGACCCCAAAGCCTGAGTTAACCCTAAGCCCAGATCCATATATCCAGGCACTGTCGCATGGGCAAATAAAAACCTCTCATCAATAATCGCCAAAAATTGACCGACCCTACCCTTCCAAAACTCTCGCTAGATGTGCAATATGCAGTGCCTTTTAAAGAGGCGCCAACCACACTGATACACCGCTGGGTGGTGGCCTGCCTAGAGGTACTAGCACAGGACTACGAACTGCCCTATACAGAGGTCATTTTGACCCTACGCTTTTGCGCTGCAGACGAGTCTCAAGCCCTCAATTTTGAATATCGTCAGCAAAACAAACCCACAAATGTGCTAACCTTTGCTTACGGGGTTGAGCCCAGCAGTCAGAGCCTAAGCGCGGACATCTTAGTCTGTGTTCCGGTGCTCCAACAAGAGGCCGTGGCGCAAAACAAACCGCTGCAGAATCACACCGCTCACCTATGTGTGCACGGCGTGTTGCACGCATTGGGGTTTGACCATATCGACGCTGACGAGGCGCTCGAAATGGAGGCCCTAGAGGCTCAAGTTTTACGTCGCTTTAACATCAGTAACCCCTATATAATGAATTAAATGTGGCCTAACCTTTCACAGGTTATGCTTTTTGTTTTATATACGTCACCCTTGGGCTATGTCAGAGAATTCACCAGAACCTGAATCAGATAAACGAGGTTTATCCTTTTTAAAACGGTTATTCAACCTACGCAGCGAGCCTGCAGATCGCGAAGATATCAAAGCTATCTTGCAGGCCGCCCTGGACCGCAGCGTGATTGATCATGAGGCTTACTCGATGATTAACGGGGCGCTAGACGTTTCTAGCAAAACCGCCAGCGATATCATGGTCCCGCGCTCGCGCATTGATCTACTAGACATCAGTCGCCCCCTATCCGAGCTTTTGCCCATTATCATTGAAACCGGTCGCTCGCGCTTCCCGGTTTACGAAGATGACCGAGACAACATCATCGGG
>Ga0209487_1002482_pt1 | contig 14999 bp, 14 predicted proteins | sample Poulit2012_FD_187524 | JGI IMG/M metagenome (GOLD analysis project Ga0209487, IMG submission 187524) | Agricultural soil microbial communities from Georgia to study Nitrogen management - Poultry litter 2012 (SPAdes) (version 2) | ecosystem: Environmental > Terrestrial > Soil > Agricultural land... | reverse complement strand
ATATTGAAAACTTTATTAATATGTCAACCTACAGAGGTGACAATGAATGGTTAGGCGCTTGGATGTTGTTCTTCTTTGGTTGGTTTATAGGTTTTGGTCCACTAATGTCTATTTTAGTAGCGAGAGTTTCTCGTGGAAGAACAATCCGAGAAATATTTTTTGTAGTGTCAATTGTTGCTGCAGTTTCATCTCATGTATGGTTTAGTATCGTAGGTGGAAGTGGTCTGTTTTATGAAATGATTAATACTGGAAGTGTAAGTGAACCACTATTAGAATTTGGTTTACCTGCTGCGATTATAGCAACAGCGAGTCAATTACCTTTAGGTACATTAGTTGTCACGGTCTTTTTATTAATAACAGTTACATTTGTTGTGACAACAGCTGATTCAATGTCTTATTCGCTTTCGATGGCTGTTACTGGAGAAGGTGATCCGCCTAAAATCATGCGTGCGTTTTGGGCGATTATAATGGGGGCAATAGCAGTTATATTAATTAATATTGGTGAAGGAAGTGTTGATGCACTTCAATCATTTATTATTGTCACTGCAGTTCCTATATCGATAATTATGTTGCCGTCCTTATGGGGAGCACCACAAATTGCTAAAATATTAGCTATCGAACAAGGTATTACTAAGAAAAATAAATAATTATGATAAGAGGGGATGTTCTATTTATAGGACATGCTCTTTTTTCTAAATAAGATAATAGTACTTGAATTATAAAATGGAGGAATTAAATATGAATGTTCAAATCTTATCAGATTCAGCGTCTGATTTATCACCAGATATGTACGATGAATATAATATTGAAGTAGTTCCTGCAAATGTCATTATAGAAGGAAAAGAATATTTGGATGGGGTAACAATTACACCTAAAGAAATGTATGACGCAATGAGAGCAGGTAAAAAAATATCTACTTCTCAAGCAAATCCACAAGCCTTTAAATCTGCATTTTTAAAAAGTGCCGAAATTAATCAACCTATAATTTATTTCACTTTGTCAGCAGCATTATCAGGAATGTATCAAAGTGCTAAAATAATGGAGCAAGAAGTCAAAGATACATATCCACAAGCACCTATTTATATTATTGATACAAAATGCGCTTCTTTAGGTTATGGATTAGTTATTATTCGCGCAGCGGAACTCGCTGCATCAGGAGCATCTGTTAAAGAAATCATTGATATTGCAACTTATCATGCTGAACATATGGAACATGTTTTTACCCTTGATAATTTAGAATATGCTTATCGAAGTGGCCGTCTCAGTCGTACAGCATCATATTTAGGGACATTTTTAAAAATAAAACCAATTTTACATATTAAACGAGGGAAATTAGCTTATTTAGAAAGTAAACGTGGTTCAAAAAGAGTGATAAATCGTCTTATTGACATAGCAGAAGAGCGTGGAGTTAATTTAAAAAAACAAGTAATAGGTATTTGTCATGGCGATAATTTGAAAGAAGCGAAAAGAATTGCAACGCTTTGTAAAGAAAAATTAGGTGCTAAAAATACAATTATAAAAATGATTGGATCTGGCATAGGTTCTCATGCTGGACCAGGTGTACTTGGATTATTCTTTTTAAATAAATCTTATAAATAAAAAATCTGTCTATTATAATAGACAGATTTTTTATTTATTGTTACTTTCATCAATTGTGTAAGGACCAGCATCTTTAGCATAATATTTATCATATTGTTGTCTAAATTTTTTAAATAAATAAGTAACCAGGACTTTAAGAATAGCATAACCTGGAATACCGAGAATAATTCCGACGATACCAAATAAATTTCCACCAATTAATAAGACGAATATAATCGTTAAAGGATGAATTTGCATTGTTCGACCCATAACGTTAGGTGATATGAAATTACCTTCTGAGAACTGTACAATAGCCCAAACAATGGCTAATTTTAATAGCATAAAAGGTGAATCTACTAAAGCAATCACAATAGCTGGTGAAATCGCAATAATTGGCCCTATATATGGAACAACGCTTGTAAAAGCAGCAATGATTGCAAGTGTAATTGCAAAATCAAGCCCGATAATTAAGTAACCAATATATAATAAAATACCAATACAAATGGCAACAATTATTTGGCCACGAATATATGAACCAACTTGCTGATCCATGTTATGTAAAATCTGATTAGCATCACTTCTGAATTTAGGAGGGAGTATGCGTATAAAGAATCGCTTAAATGCATCGCCATCTTTTAATAAAAAGAATAAGACAAAAGGGAATGTAAATAAAGCTACAAACACGTTTGTTACAGTAGTAGCGACGTTAACAAAGCCATCATAAAGATCTCCTGTATAATTTTTAATTGCGTTTGGCACATCGCTAATCGTAGATTGTACCCATTCATATCCTTTGTTATAAGTAGATTCTAAGAAAGAATCATCTGTTATATTTTGGATATCTCCGCCTATTTGTTCGACATATTTTGGAATATCTACAATTAAATCATTAGCTTGTTTTTGGATAGATGGTAACGCAAGAAAAACAAGTCCAGTTATAATTCCGCCGATACTTAAAATAATAATTATGATACCCCATAACCGTTTAATACGAATTTTTTCTAATAAATTAACGATTGGATTCATTAAATAAAAAATAATAAATGCAATAATAGCTGGAGGAGCTACTGTTGAAAGGATCACAATTAACGGATGAAAAATAAATGAAATTTTAGTATAAATAAAAATAGTGATACCAATTAAAATTAATAGAATTAACAAGAATATTAAATTTCGGCCACCTAAAAACTTATTAAAACGTGTAGGTTCTTTCATTGACCATGCTCCTTTTAATTATTTTAGTAATAAATACTTAGCTTATAAATATATTACCTTAATTAGTGATATTTAAACATCTTTATATCAATAAGTTAAGCAGATTTTGAATTTAATTAAAGCTCATGTTCAGTTACTGATTGTTTACTCTCTTCAGATTTACTAATAACAGTCGTACCAACTAGATCACCTGTTATATTAGTACCAGTCGCACCCATACCAACAAGTGCATCAATTGAAGTAAGTAATGCTACTGCTTCGATTGGTAAACCTGCTTGACTAAATACTGTTGCAATCATGATAATACCTGCACCCGGAACGCCCGCTGTTCCGATTGTTGCAAGTGTTCCAATTAATACAATTTCAAGTAAATTACCAAATGAAAGGGACGCACCTACAATATTGGCGGCAAAAATAACTGAAACACCAACACGAATCGCAGCTCCGTCCATATTAATTGTAGCACCTAAAGGTAAACTGAAACCATAAAGTCCTGGATTTAAATTCAGCTTTTTCGCAGCATCCACCGTTAATGGTAGTGTACCAGCACTACTTTGGGTAACGAAAGCAGTTAAAATAGGTGTTCGAGTCGCTATGAAAAACTCTTTTAAATTAATTCGATTAATTATTAAAATGATCGCATAAAAGACAAGTTGTAAAATAATTGCTAAATAAAATACACCAACCATTGAACCTAGTGATTTTAAAGCATCTGTACCTTGTTCTCCAACCGTTTTAGAAATAATTGCAAAAATACCTATCGGCAAGTATTGCAAAATCCATGACATTATTTTAAAGGATGCTTCGTTAATTCCTTGTGAGACACCATAAAGAAGATTACCAACTTCTTCAGTATGTTTCTGCGAGCGTAAAAGCGCAATTGCAATTCCAAAAACGCCTGCGGTGAAAATAATCCCAAGTAAATTTAATTCAGTGAACGCTGTTAAAATATTTTCTGGAACAATATTTAATAAAACACTAGTAATTTCTGGATTTTCCGGAACGTCAATAGTCTCTGTCGTATCCAGTTCAAGTCCTGCTCCAGGGTTAAATAAACTAGCAATAAAAAGGCCAATGATAATAGCTACTGCAGAAGTAAAAAGGTAGTACGTCAATACTTTTCCACCCATGCGAGCTAAATTAGCAATATTTGATTGGTTTATCCCAACGATAATTGTAAACATAATTAAAGGTATAATTAAAAACTTCAATAAGCGTACAAGTAACTCGCCTAAAGGACTAATGACACCCATATTTTCACCAAAGATTAAGCCAAATACAACACCAAGTATAAGTGCAATAATAACTTTCCAAATTAAAGAAACTTCGAGATAACCTCGAAATATTTTTTTCATCATGGACGCCCCTTCCGATAGAATCAACTCTTCCGAATTTGTATGTTTTTAAATTGTAACATTTACATAAAAAATGTCTTCTTAATTGCTTGTTAGCCTTAAAATGCAGAAAAGAATAATCTCACATTCATGTTCTATACATCTATTGTTAATAAAACAACACTATAATTAATGTATAGAACAAATGGAGGTTTAATAAATATGAATATGGCATGGAAAGAAATTAAAAAAAGTAAATCTCGTTTTATTATATTAGGATCAATCGTATTTCTCGTCAGTTTATTAACATTAATTATATCAGGGTTAGCGAATGGCTTATCCCAAGATAATGCAGCATTAATTAAAGATATGCCTGAGGGAACATTTTACATGGAAGATGATGCAGATGAAACCTATAACTTATCAAAAGTAGATACTGATTTAGCAGATGAAATAATTGATGTTAATGAAGGTGCAACTGCTTTATCAATCCAAATGGGCTTTATGAATGATCAAAATGACGATCAAGTCAGTGTTGCATTTGCAACTGCATCAAATGATAATATATTTCCTGATGTAAAAGATGGCGAAGTATTACTTGATGAATCGATTCAAGAACAGGGGATTGAAGTTGGAGATAAATTAACAAGTGATCAATTAAGTAAAGATTTAGAAGTAACAGGTTTTGTTGAACAAGAGAAATTCAGTCATTCACCTGTTGCATTCATCAGTGAAATAAATTATCTAGAAATGTATCGAACAGAAGAAATGCAAATGTTATTTGTGCCTGAAAAAGATGCTGCTTCAATCAGTGGATTACAAGCTTTTTCAAACAAAGATTTTCTAGATACAATTCCAAGTTATAGTGCAGAACAATTATCACTTAATATGATTGTTTGGTTTTTAGTCGTTATTAGTGGCATGTTGTTTGGTATATTCTTCTACATGATGAACGTTCAAAAAGTCGGTCTTTATGGCATTTTAAAAGCTATAGGAGTTAAAACAAGTACTTTATTTAAAATGATGTGGACACAAATGTTAATCATTACCGCTGTCGCGTTATTATTGTCATCTGGACTTAGTCAGCTGTTTTCAATCATAGCACCAGAAGGTATGCCTTTCCACTTAACAATTGAAACAACAGCTCTACTCGCATTAGTATTCTTTATCATCGGATTTATTGGTGCAACATTATCAGGATTTCAAATTAAAAAAATACAACCATTACAAGCAATACAACAAGGAGAGATGTAAGATGGCTTTATTAAAAATTGATAATTTAACTAAAAGCTTTCAAAATGGTGAAGTAGAAGAACAAGTGTTAAAAGGAATCGATTTAAAGTTAAAAAAAGGTAAGGTTAGTGCATTAGTTGGTGCTTCTGGTTCTGGTAAAAGTACTTTACTAACAATTGCTGCAGGGTTACAACCTGCAACAGATGGAGAAATTGTTTTTAATGGTAAAGACTTAACAGAAATGGAGCAAGATGATGTTCGTCAAATTCGTGCAGAACAATTCGGTTTTATCTTCCAAGCATCACACTTAGTGCCATTTTTAACAGTAGAAGAGCAGTTAGTATTAATGCTTGATGTAGCAAATTCTAAATTGAATAAAAAAGAGCGGAAAGAAGAAGCGAATAGAATTTTAAAGCTAGTTGGTATGGAAGAACATAAAGATACTTATCCAGCGTCTTTATCAGGTGGAGAAAAACAGCGTGTAGCAATTTCTCGAGCGATTATTCACGAGCCAAGTATGTTATTTGCAGATGAACCGACTGCAAGTCTTGATTCAAAGCGCTCAAAAGAAGTGATGCAATTAATCCAAGAGTTAACACGCACGTTAAATATCACAACATTACTCGTTACACATGAAGAGGAAATGCTTCAATATGCAGATCACGTTATTACAATGAAAGATGGCTTAATAAAAACAGATGCACAAAGTGCTTAAAAAAATGAGCTAACGATTTTAATCGTTAGCTCATTTTTATCTATTAAATTACTCTTCTTTTGTTTCTTTACTCACTGATGCTTGGTCATCTTTAGCTGGTTCATCACTCATTAATTCATTTGTTGATTTTTTAAATTCTTTGAGTGTTTGACCAAAAGCACTTCCAATTTCAGGTAACTTTTTAGGTCCAAAAATAAGTAGGGCAACAACTAAAATCAAAATTAAACTCGGTACTCCAATACTGCCTAATCCCATATAACCACACCTTTTATATTTTTTATAAATCTAACATAAGTTATCATTCGGTTTATTATTTTAGAGTACTTTTAAACCATTTCTTTATTGGTTTTAGCTTCTACTAACATTCCACCATCACCGTCAAGATAATCAAGTATACCTTCAGATGCTCGATATGCAAAAGCACCAACAACACCTGTAGGGTTGTATCCTCCATTATGAGGAAAAGCTGAAGCACCAATAACAAAAAGGTTTTCCATATCCCATAACTGAGAATAGTTATTTACTGCTGAAATATTTGGGTCATCTCCCATTGGAACTCCACCAGTATTGTGAGTTGATTGATAAGGTACAATATCATAATGATCGCTTATAACATTTTTTTCAACAATATCTGCACCCATTTCTTCTAAAATCTCTGCGCTTCGATCAGATAAATATTTATGAAGATTACGATCTTGTTCAGTAAAATCATATGTCATTTTTAACATTGGACTACCATAAGCGTCTTTGTATTCTTCATCAAGGCTTAAATAATTATTACGATGTGGTATTGATGCGCCTTGTGCACCTACTGATAATGAACGGTTAAAATATTTTAAAGAAGCATCTTTAAAATCACTTCCCCATCCTGGTGTATCACTAGGTACAGGATTACTGAGAATTGGGCGTCTACCTGTTTGAGTAATAGAGATTGATCCACCATGGATGAAATCTAAATCACTGTGATCAAAGTTATCTCCATTATAATCATCTACTGTAGCACCTAAAGCACCAGCACCCATGAATGTATTGAATTTTTCTTCTTCAAAAAATCCGGTAGCTCCAGCTAATATTTGGTAACAGTAGTTTCTACCAATAACACCTTTACCAGTATCAGGATTATATGGTTCACCTATTTCTGAATGAAGTAATAAACGCGTGTTGTTTAATGTATAACTTGTTAGAACAACAACATCTGCTGGCTGTTCAAACTCTTCACCTGTTTTAACATCAACATATATAACACCTGTAGCTTTTCCATTTTCATGTAAAATTTCTACAACGTTAGATTCTGTTCTTAATTCAAAATTACCTGTTTTTTCTGCTGTAGGTATAACTGTAACGTTAGGAGTTGATTTAGCTCCATATTCACATCCGAAACGTTCACAGAATCCACAATATTGACATGCTTGGATTGTTTCTCCATCTGGATTTTCATATTGCTCTGATAAGTTTGCTGAAGGCATTTGAAAAGGATGAAGATCCAGGTTTTTTGCTGCTTTTTTAAAACGATCTAGTATCGGTGTGCTTTTCATTGGTGGAGTAGGGTAATCATTCTTTCTAGGTGCCCCTTTTGGATTATCTTCTCCACTAATACCAGCTGTTTCTTCAAACTTATAAAAGTAAGGTTCTAATTCATCATATGTAATACCCCAGTCTTGAAGAAGGTAATCATCACTTAATTTATTTTTACCGTATTTTTCTTCAGTCATTGATTTAATCTCAAAATCATAAGGTAAAAATCGCCATGTTTGGCCATTCCAGTGAACACCAGATCCACCTACGTTAGAACCTAATAAGAATGAACCAAGTTCACGCATTGGAAGTGCTTTTTCATCTCTATTATTTCTAAAAGTAACTGTTTCTTTTGATGTATCTTGCATTAATCCATAACGCTGTGCGTAACGATACTCGTCATGAATCATTTGGAAGTCATCAGTTGATCTATTTTGACCGCGTTCTAAACCAACTACATTTTTACCTTCTTTTGTTAGTTCAGCGGAAACAATACCGCCTGTCCAACCTACACCTATAACAACTGCATCAACTTTATCTAACTTTTTTGCCACGTATAGTAGCCTCCTCTAATATTAATGCTGTGATGATAATGATTTTGGTTCAATTACCGTAAAGTCTTCCTTATCAATTTCATCTAAATAACTCATTTGGTGACCAGGAAACTCTTTCATTTTCCAGCCTTCCATGTTTATATTACCGCCATATAAAGGATCTGAATATGCGCCGGCCATTGTTGCGCCTTTTAATAAATCAAAAAACATTGAAGCCTTTACACCTCTTAAATTAACTTTATCATCCTCGAAATTCATTAAAATTTGATCTTTTTGATCGTCTTCTATATCTCGAAATGCTGCATTAAATTTCTTATTACTTTCGCGATCCAGACCACGAATACCTTCTACAAAAATCTCATTACGCTTTAAAGGTGTCTGATAGCCTTGATAAGGGCTTCCTTTTGGAAAAGGACCTTGCATATATTCTTGAGTATTATATCCATATGAACCTGCGAGCTGATGATCAATAAAATAAGGTACACCTAGTTCTATTGCTCCAGGGCCAGAATCGTTTTTTGGAAAAATACGCTCTGTGGCTTCACTTAATGTATTAAATTCAGCTTGATTTGTAAAATACATTAATGCTTTATTCGGATTTTCAGTTGCTGGTGCTGATTTATCATCATCAGATTTATCCCAATTAAATCCAAGAAATGAACCTAATAATCCGCCGCCGATGATTCCACCAGCTGCATAGCTAGAGTTTTTTACAAAACGTCGTCTTGAAATCTTTTTGCCATCTTCATTAGCCATATTGTTGTCTCCTTTATCTATATAATTTAATCCTAACCACCTAAATTTATAATACAATAATTTTTTTGTCAACACATTCATAAAATGCAATATGATAAGTTTTTTAATAAATAATTTAATAAAAATTCAGCTTAGGTTTAGTAGCTCTTTCTTATTTAATATAACTTACGTAATTCTGCGCGTGTTTCATCTGAAAGGGATCCACCAAAGTCCATTAATTCGACAATATCCTTAAATGCTCTTTTTGGTATAGCTAAATCAGTGACTTCTTCAGGGGTAAATCCTAAATCAATATCTGCTTCGCGTCCTTCTTTTAATTTTATTACAAAATCGGGTTCAGTGACAAAGGGTGTTGATGCGCCAACCATATCAGAAAACTGCAACGCTTCAAGTGCTTTATCAGGTGAATTAATTCCACCCGTAGCCATCACTGGAGCACGTTTATTTATATGGTCATAAACGACTTTATTCATGAATTCGCCTTTATTGTTACCTTGTCGTATTGTTTGTTTATAAATATTTTTACCCCAGCTTGCTGTTGCTATGTATTGAATGTTTGCAACGTCAAAAATGCGGTCTACAAAGTAAAGAAAATCTTCTACACTATAACCAATTTCATTACCACGTGTTTCCTCAGGTGTTCCGCGGAATCCTAATATAAAGTCTTTAGGTGCTTCTTCATCAATTACCTTTTGTACAGAGGTCATTACTTCAATGCCAAAGCGTGATCTATTTTCAAGGGAATCTCTACCATATTCATCTTCACGTTTATTAGATGTTGTAGATAAAAAAGTTTGGATTAATAAGCGCTGGGCAATTGAAATTTCTACACCATCAAAACCTGCCTTAATTGCTCGACGAGTTGCATCTGCATAATTAGTGATGACTTGGTTTATTTTTTCTTTACTCATCGGTACAACAGAATGTTCAAATGGTGCATTTAAATGCATTGCACTTGGCCCGTAAAGCATCCCAAAATTTTGCAAGGCAATTTTTGAAAATCTTCCTGCGTGCGTAAGCTGGATAATAGCCTTTGCACCGTCTTGTTTCATTGCTTTTGCTAACTTTTTTAAACCAGGAACACTTTCGTCTTTATCGATACTAAATCCGTATTCAAATAATTGCCCGTAAGGTTCGATATAAGCAGCGCCTGTAATTTGAAGCGGAGCTGAACGAGCACGCCTTTTAGCATAAGCTAAATCTTCCTCTGTAACGTAACCTTCACTTGTTGAAGAGTTCGTAATCATTGGAGAAAGGACAAAACGATTATCTAGTTCAATCCCGTTTGGTAATGTAATTGTTTCAAATAAAGGTTGATAATGTTTTGTTGTTTTCATTTATATACAAATCCTTTCATTTTACTTAATTAACAGTTAAATTAAAACTATCACTCGCAAACAGTTGTGTCAATTCTTGATTACCATGGCATGCGAGCCGTTTGAGATATTAGATAAAAATGATATACTTAATAATGATTACAATAAAATATATAATTGAAAGAAGGGTTAATGATGAGTAAACGTGCAAACTTTTTATTTATTGAAAAAGATGGCGATCATTACACATTAAGTATGACACCAGAATTACAAGATGATATTGGTACAGTTGGTTTTGTTGAATTTTTAAATGATGAAACAGTCAATATAGATGACCCTATTTTAAATTTAGAAGCGTCAAAAACAGTACTTGAAATAGAATCTCCATTAGCAGGTACAGTAGTGGAGCGCAATGAAAGAGCAGTTAGTGAACCGAGTCTTTTAAATTCAGCTGAAAAAGAAGAAAATTGGATTATAAAACTAGCGAATGTTGATGAATCATATTTTGACGAATTAGAAGATGCTTAAATAATATGAAATTAGACCTATTACTTTTCAAAGTAAAATAGGTCTAATTTTTTAAGGAGATAAAAATATGAATCAAGAAACAAGAGTAGATTATTTAATTACTTATTTAGCTAATGAAAATCCTCAAGCTTATGAACAATTAAAAAGAAAAACGATGAATAAGTTTGAATTGTTTCGAGGACTTGTAAATGTTCGAAAGGCCGAGCCAGTTACTGATGAGTTTATTCAAATCCAAAATGCTTATTTAACTGAAATAAATTATAACAAAACATTAACTTCAATACATGATCTACAAGCTTTTAAAAAACAACTTTATTTGTGGCAAGGTGATATTGCAACGCTTAATGTTGATGCAATTGTTAATGCAGCTAATAGTGAATTGCTTGGTTGTACACAAGCAAATCATAATTGTATTGATAACATTATTCATACACATGCAGGTGTGCAATTACGCTTGGATTGCAATGATTTAATGCAAGCCCAAGGTCGGAAAGAACCTGTAGGTAAAGCAAAAATTACTAAAGGATACAATTTACCAGCAAAATATGTGATTCATACAGTTGGACCCTATATCGATGAGCGTGGTCCTTCGCGCATGAAAGAAGAACTACTTGCTTCATCTTATAAAAATAGTTTAGCACTTGCAGATGAATATAAATTAGAGTCTATTGCGTTTTGCTGTATATCAACTGGTGAATTTAACTTTCCTAACCAACGCGCAGCTGAAATTGCGATTGACACAGTAACTGACTATATTAATCAAACTCATTCTGAATTAAATGTCATTTTTAATGTCTTTAAACAAGAAGATTTAGATATTTATCAATCATTATTATCAAATGAATAGAGGGTATTTATGCAAAAAGAACAAGTAACACACTGGGAGACACTAAGTTATTCAAAAACGTTACCTCAAGCTGAATTATTAAACAAGCTAATTGATGAAGCAGAAGCGATTGTTGTTGGTATTGGGGCAGGAATGTCAGCAGCAACAGGATTTACTTATGTCGGAGAGAGGTTTACGAAGAATTTTCCGGATTTTATTAAGAAATATAATTTTTTTGATATGTTACAAGCGAGTCTTTTTGAATTTGAAGATTTAAGCGAATATTGGGCTTTTCAAAGCCGGTTTAGTTTATTAAATTTCTTTGATCAACCAGTAGGTAAAAGCTATGTTGATTTACGAGAAAAATTAAATAATAAAAATTATCATATCATTACGACAAATGCTGATAATGCATTTTATGCTGCAAATTTTGACATGGATAAGGTATTTCGTATTCAAGGTGAATATGGATTATGGCAATGCGTAAATCATTGTCATCAACAAACTTATAGTAATGAAGCATTAATTCGTCAAATGGTAACTGAACAAAAAGATATGAAAATACCTGCAGACTTAATCCCTTATTGCCCAAAGTGTGGCGCAGGTTTAGAAGTGAATAAACGAACAGAAGAAAAAGGCATGGTAGAAGATGCGCATTTCCATGCTCAAAAAGAGCGTTATGAACAATTTTTAAACGAGAATAAAAATAAAAAGGTTCTTTTTTTAGAGATTGGTGTAGGACATACAACGCCTCAATTTATTAGACAACCTTTTCAGCAGATGACTGAAGAAAACTCTAAAGCTTTATTTGTAACGATGAATCAAAAAAAATATTTTATTCCACATGCGATTCGACCACAAACAGTGAAAATTGACGATGATATAGCAAGTACGTTAGACAAATTAACGAATGTGAACAATGGAGGTACCAATTAATGTATTTAATCGATTCAATGCGAAATGGTGAATGGATTTATGATCCAGGCATGTCTATGGCTTTACAAGATTATGTCAAAGAACATCTATTCTTAGATGACGATATATTATTTCCATATATGATGCAACCAGCTATTCAAATTGGCAAATTTCAAAATGCTTATGAGGAAATCAATCAACCATATATGGATAAGCACAATATAAAATTGATTCGCCGTGAAACTGGCGGTGGTGCAATTTATATGGATGACCAAAATATGAGTTTTTCATTTTTATTTACGGGTGATAATAATATAAATGGAAATTATGCCCGTCTTTATGAACCAGCAATTAAAGCACTCGAAAAATTAGGGGTTAAAAATGTGGAACAAAAAGGACGAAATGATCTCGAGCTAGATGGTAAGAAGATTTCAGGTGCAGCGATGACGATTGTCAAAGGACGTGTTTATGCTGGGTACTCATTATTATTAGACCCAAATTATGAAGCGATGGTTCAAGCATTGAATCCTAATCAAAAGAAAATTGATTCACATGGGATTAAATCAATCCGTTCTCGAATTGGTTCAATCCGTCCATACTTAGCAGAAGAATATAAAGATATTACTTTATGGGAATTTACTAATTTCATGATTTGTGAATTACTTAATATAGATCACATAAATGAAGCAAAACGTTATGAATTGACTGAAGAAGATTGGGCAGCAGTTGAAAAAATAGCCTCAGAAAAGTATAACAATTGGGACTGGAATTATGGCCGCTTCGATCAGTTTGAATACAATCTAACTGAACGTTTTCCAATTGGAACGATTAACATTGGTTTAACAATCAAACAGGCTAAAATTAATGAACTCAGCATTACCGGTGACTTTTTTGGAACGAAAAATGTCGATGAAGTGATTAATGCTTTAGTTGGCGTACGTTTAAAAAAAGATGATTTAATAACTGCATTAGATACGTTTAATTTGAATGACTATTTTGGAAAAATGACAAAAGAAACATTCATTAACTTTATCTTAAGTTACAATGAATAGAAAGAAGGTCTTAGTATGGTTAATATCGGGATACTTGATTATGCTCAAATTGATGAAGGAAGTAACAGCATAGAAGCTTTACACAATAGTGTTAAATTAGTTCAGTTAGCTGAACGATTAAATTATAAACGTTTTTGGGTAGCAGAACACCATGACGTACCAGCTTTTGCAAGTAGTTCACCAGAAATGGTGATGATGCGGTTAGCTGATGCTACTGAACGTATTCGTATTGGATCAGGCGGTGTCATGCTTCCTCATTATAGTCCATACAAAATAGCTGAAAACTTCCGGATTCTTGAAGCTTATCATCCAAATCGAATTGATTTAGGCTTTGGTAATACTGTAGGAACCCCGATTGTTAATAAAACATTGAATGAAAAGAAACAAGGAAAACAAAACTATGAACAATCAATTGACGATTTAACAAAGTATTTAACTGATACAGTAGATAATGAACATCGATTCGCTGGGATTACTGCTAATCCAGTTATTCCTACTGTCCCTGAAATGTCTGTTTTATCAACAAGTGTGCGTAGAGCACAAATGGCTGCCAAATTAGGTATTGGTTATACATTAGGCTTATTCCCGATTGCTGATGAAAATAAATATAATATAGGCATGCATGCTACAGAAACTTATCGAAATGAATTTAAACCATCCCAATTTATGTCACATCCAACTGTTTCAATCGCACCATTTGTCGTCGTAGCCGAAACAAATGAAGATGCGGAAGCTTACGCAGAAGCAGTAGACTTTTGGCTACTCGGTAAAGACAATTTTAGTTATTATCCAACCTTTCCATCTGTTGAAACAGCAAGACAGTATAATTATACAAAAGAAGAAAAAGAAACAGTTCAAAAAAATCGTTTCAGAATGGTCGTTGGTGATATGGAAAGTGTTAAAAGTCAAATCAATCACATGATTACACAATTTAATGCAGATGAAGTATTGTTTGTTACGCTTATGCCTGGATTTAAAGCACGTAAACAAGCAATTGAGTTACTAGCAAAAGCATTCATTTAAAAGGGGTTGAATTTAATGCTTAAAAAATATATCCCTTTTTTTGGCTGGATTAAGCATTATAAAGTGGCAGATTTAAAAAGTGATTTATTAGCGGGGTTAATCGTAGCGATTATGCTTATACCACAAGGGATGGCTTATGCTATGTTAGCAGGATTATCACCTGTTACAGGGCTTTATGCAGCGACTATTCCAGCAATTGTATATGCTTTGTTTGGAACATCGCGCCATCTGTCTGTAGGACCAGTTGCGCTTATATCTATTTTAGTATTTTCAAGTGTTTCAACTCTTGCTGCTCCGGGGTCTAATGAGTATCTTTCACTCGTTCTTTTACTTATGTTAATGATCGGATTAATTCAATTTATGCTAGGCATTTTACGGCTTGGTTTTTTAGTTAATTTTATTTCCCAACCTGTTATGAGCGGATTTATTTCCGCTTCAG
>Ga0209487_1002481_pt1 | contig 15010 bp, 14 predicted proteins | sample Poulit2012_FD_187524 | JGI IMG/M metagenome (GOLD analysis project Ga0209487, IMG submission 187524) | Agricultural soil microbial communities from Georgia to study Nitrogen management - Poultry litter 2012 (SPAdes) (version 2) | ecosystem: Environmental > Terrestrial > Soil > Agricultural land... | reverse complement strand
CTCGCTCACCTGCAGTGACTGCTATGCGACCTGCCGATTTGATCTGACGTCGGTGGATCCAGTCGCCAATACCCTGGTTTGTCATCTGACTCCTTGCGTGATCGATACCATACTGCCTACATTCTGCCTGAAACCGTTGCTAATCGCAATAGTTTCTTATATCCACTAATAAGATCACGGCACGTGCCCTGCTGCCACCCAGAACTGCCACATCCTGCGGTGAAGACAAACGCGAGATTTCGGAACACTGGAAATTCCGGTTCCACGATAGTGGCGTGGGTCATAGCCTGGTAGTGAAGGTAAAGATTTTTCGGCGATCTGAAAGGCTAACCAGATGACAGAACAACAGTCTCTTGCGCAAGCGTTAGAACAAGCCAACAATCCAGTGGACTTTCTACGAGATCAGGATTGGCCACCTATCACTTTCCCCATCACACCGGAATTCACAAACTGGCGTGATGAACAACGTGCTTGGCGAACCGGGGTAGCCGTCATGGATCAGTCACACCACATGACGCAGCTGTTCATGCATGGTGCTGACCTCAATGATCTCCTGGCATCGATTTCTCCAAACACCTTCGCCAACTTCCAGCCGGGACGCGCCAAACAGATGATTTCGGTCAACCGCGACGGGTACCTCATTGGGGACGGTATTCTTTTCTTCCACTCCACAGCAGAAGATGACCGTGTCTTGGTCGGGCATCACATACTTATTGATTGGATTCGTTTCCACATTGAGAAGGCTCAAGCTACTGGCAAAGACGTGCATTACCGGCTGGACCCAAATTCAAATATGCGGGATGGCGACCCAACGTTCTATCGGTATGAGCTGCAAGGTCCCGACGCGAACGAAGTCATGGAGCGGCTGTTTAATGGACCTGTTCCCGAACTAAAATTCTTCCACATTGGCGATTTCACCATCGGGGGTAAGAAAGTAAAAGCCCTGCGTCACGGCATGGCTGGCCAACCCGGTTTCGAATTCTATGGACCATATACAGACCGCAAAGAGGTTCACGCTGCCCTGATGGAGGCTGGCAAAGATTGGGGTATACGCCAGGTTGGTGCAAAGGCATATTCGAGTTCACCGTTAGAATCCGGCTGGATACCGACCCCGGTACCGGCAATTTTCTCGGAAGACTGCGCAGAATATCGACAGTGGTTACCTGCTGCACGCGTTGGTGCTCTCGCCGGCTCCTTATATTCCCCAGACATCGAGGACTTCTACACGACTCCCTATGACATAGGGCTTGGACGTTCGGTTCGTTTCGACCACGATTTTCACGGACGCGCGGCGTTGGAAAACCACGCTGCAAACCAGCAGCGCCGGAAAGTCACATTGTTTTGGAACGAAGATGATGTTGCAGAAATTGTTCGATCTCAACTCGTGGATGGTACTCCCGCAAAATATCTTGATTTCCCGAAAGCGCGGTATGGGTTTTACCAGATGGACGAAGTAGTCCAGGGCGATCAGTCCGTAGGGATCTCAACGGATGCGGGCTACGTCGCGTATCCGCAGAGATATATGTCTCTGGCTACCATCGATGACGAAATCCGCGACGGCGACACTGTGGAAATCATTTGGGGCGAAGACCCAGTCTCCGCGAAACCTCAGGTCGACCGTAACCATAAACAAGTGCGCATTCGTGCGACCGTACTCCCCGCTCCGTACCAAGAGTACGCACGCACTACCTACCGCGGTATGACTGGCTCTTAAAAAGCTCTACCATTCATCAAAAGCATGGGACCGAAACTCAGGAATTCTCGCCCCCTCTGCTATCAACAGAGATAGCAGCGCAGCAACAAGCCATGATTCTACTAGCTTAGAATGATGGTTTCTTGCTGCTTCCTGCTATCTTCAGCGGCGAATGTCGGCTATCGCATCGCGTTCAACCTGTTTTTGGTTTTCTACACACCGGGGGCGAGGAGCACTTCGTAACTATGCGCGCAATAATGCTGGGCACCCACTTCGATGTTCAAGCCGAAAACCGGTGATGCTTACTCGCCCCGGTAAATGAAATCCTCCAGTCCAACAGCTTCGTCGATTAGACCGTATTCGACGGTCCAGTCGATCATGGTTTCGATCGACGTTTCATTCACTTCTTGCGGGAAGCTTGGCAGCGTCAAATCTGGCAGAATCTCTTCATCAATAGTGATGTAAGAAGTCATGATGTCCTTGGTCGCGTCCGGGTTGTCTTCCGCAAACTGCTGGGATTCCCGCATTGCTGCTGCGAAAGCATCCACTGTTTCGGAATCTGATTCCACCATGGTGTCCGAAGCGAAATATCCAGCAACGGTGAGGTCATCTGTTGGCTCAGCATACGGTGCGTAGATGGAACGCATGCCAGCGTTTTCGCCCAGCGTCTTGAACGGTTCAACAACAAGCATGGCGTCGACGTTGCCGCCTTCAACCTGACCTTGCATATCGGGGAAGGCGACCTCCACCAGGTCCATCGAGGCTGGGTCGCCGCCGGCCTGGTTCATGCCTTCGCGAAGCACTGTGTCGTTGATGTTGTTCAGCGTATTGATCGATATAGACGCATCTTCTAAGTCTTCGATGGTTTCGATATCGGATTCGTCCGGTACCAGTACGCCGGAGAAATCTGCTTCTGGATCACCGGTGGAGTTTGGCCCGGGCGCCACGAGTTGCAATGGCAGACCTTGTGAGGTGGCGATGATCAACGACACGGTGTTGGAAAACCCGAAATCAAAGTCACCAGATTGCACCCCAGGCACGATGGCTGCTCCGCCCTGGGCTTCCTGCAGGTTCACTTCAAGACCGTGCTCCTCGAAGATCCCTTCTTCGACACCCAGGTACAGCGGGGCCACATCAACGATCGGGATGACACCCACGGTGATTTCTGTTAGCCCATCCTCACCTGCGGTGTCGGCATCCGAATTTCCGCAGGCGCTGAGCATGACTAGTGCGGCAGCAGTGATTCCTGCCAGCTTCACGTTTTTGGTTTTGAGCATTTTTCTCCAAGGTAAAAGTGACGCGCAGCTGCCTACGGTTGTGGACTGACGCGACGGATATGTGTGAGGGCTAGTGCCGCTTGCCCTGCATGGCATCGCGGTCAATCTGTTCCTGGTTTTCTACATACGGTGTGCCGTGCGTGTGGAAGGTCGGCACGGTTTTCATCCCCCACGCCTGCCCTTTGGCGCGTTCTGCCTCAGACCAGTTGACCACCGGTTGGTCAGGATTCAGGATCAGTCGGGCACCGGCGTTAGCGAATTCAATGCGGTTGCCGCCCGGTTCCCAGACGTACAGGAAGAAGGTCTGGTTAATGGCGTGTTTATACGGCCCGTATTCGATGTAGACACCTTCTTCGAGGAAGAAGTCGGCGGCTTTCAGAATATCTTCACGGGTGTCGGTCGCAAACGCCAGGTGGTGGAACCGGCCGCGTTCACCGGTCCAGTCATCGGAGTACACGACGTCGTAGGATTTTTGCGCGAAACGGAACCATCGAGCAGCGTAACCACCCGCATCAAGTTCAACCTGCTCGGTCTCGCGGGATTTCATCACATCATTCCAGAAATCACCCACAGCGTTTACATCGGATGCCAGATAGTTGATGTGATCCAGACGTCGAGCGTTGACGCCGCGTCCCGGGTAGCGTGCGGCCTGGTTCTTCAGGGCCGGACGGTCTTGATCATCGGCCCGGTAGAGGGTGGTGTCGAAGTAGAGCCCAAATTGGTGGCCATCGGGATCTTCGAATTCATAGTATTCGCCGATGCCGACTTCTGGGTCTTTCCATCCCTTGCCCAGCCCGGTGGCTTCGATCGCCGCTACCCGGCGTTGGAGCGCTTCAGGACTGGTGACTCGCAACATGGTGCGGCCCACCCCGTTGTTATCGGATGCGGTGAGTTTGATCGAATAGGTTTCGTATTCATCCCAGCAGCGCAGATAGGCAGAGTCGCCCACGCGTTCAACTTCGCGCATGGCCAGCAGTTCTTTGAAGAACCACAGGCTTTCCTCAAATTTTGGGGTCAGGATTTCTACCGCACTAATGTGCGCGAGGTCAAAGTTTTCAAGTTCAGCCATGGTGTTTCCTTAGTTTTTGTATTGCAATCCTTTGGCTGCGAGTTTTTCTCGCATGCCATATACATCGAGTCCAAGCTCGCCGGCGGCCAGTCGTTCCCTCACTCCGGCTTCCTTTGCTTCGCGAGCCCGGGAAGCTTCAACGACGTCGGCTACTTTTTCACGTGGCACAACCACCACACCGTCATCATCGCCCACGACGACGTCGCCGGGGTTCACAGTGGCGTTGGCGCAGTTGACCGCAACGTTGACGGAGCCAAGCGTCTCTTTGACGGTACCTCGGGAGTGGATGGCTTTGGCGAAGACCGGAAAATCCATTGCTGCCAGATCGGCCGTGTCCCGGACCCCACCGTCGATGACCAAGCCGGTCCCACCGCGAGCGCGGAAGGATGTGGCCAGCAGGTCGCCGAAGAATCCGTCGTCGGCTTCGGTGGTACATGCGGCCACTACGACGTCGCCGTCTTGGATTTGCTCGGCGACGACGTGCATCATGGTGTTATCGCCGGGTTGCAGCAGTACGGTGACCGCCGGGCCGCAAAGTTTGGCGCCGTGATATGCGGGGCGCATGTAGGGGCGCATCAGGCCGACGCGTCCCATGGCTTCGTGAATGGTCGCGGTACCAAATTCCGCGAGCGCGGCAACATCTGTTGGGTTGGGGCGCTGAATATTGGTGTGGACGACTCCGAGTTCATACATGTCAGGCTCCTTTCTAGCGCCCTTGGGCTGTGAGGCGACGGTCCAGGCGCGGATGAATCTTGCGTGCGGTGTCTTCGAAGATGGCCTGTTTTGCGGCGTCGGTCAGGTTGGCCGCCTGAAGGTAGCGGACCGTGTCGTCAAACTGGTGGCCGGTGTTTGGGTCTTCGGTGCGTACGGCCCCGATCATTTCCGAGGCGAACATGATGTTGTCGTGCGGGATGACTTCCAGCAGCGTGTCGATGCCCGGCTGATGGTAAACGCACGTATCGAAGTAAATGTTCTGCAGTAGGTGTTCTTCAATGGGCGGCTTCTGCATCATCATGCCCAGCCCGCGGAAGCGACCCCAGTGGTACGGGGCGGCTCCGCCACCGTGCGGGATGATCATCTTCAGTTCCGGGAAAGTGGCAAAGAGGTCGCCCTCCAGCAGCTGCATGACGGCGGTGGTGTCGGCGTTCAGGTAGTGTGCCCCGGTGGTGTGGAAGGCCGGGTTGATTGAGGTGGAGACGTGCACCATGACGGGCAGTTCGTGTTCAATGAGTTTTTCGTAGACCGGGAACCAGTGCTCATCGGTGAGCGGTGGCGAGGTCCAGTGTCCGCCGGATGGGTCTGGGTTCAGGTTGACGGCCACAATATCGTGTTCGGCAACGCAGCGTTCTAATTCGGCAATAACGGTGGCCGGCTCGACGCCCGGCGACTGCGGCAGCATGGCCGAGGGAACAAAACGCTCCGGGTACAGTTCGGAGACCCGACCAATCAAGTCATTACAGTGGCGCGACCAGGCGGCAGAAGTTTCGAAGTCGCCGGCGTGGTGGGCCATAAAGGATGCCCGCGGTGAGAATACCTGCACATCAATGCCGCGCTCGTTCATTAACCGCAGCTGGTTTGCTTCGATCGATTCGCGAATCTGGTCATCCGTAATCACCGGTCCGTCGGCGGCCGGTGGCGGGCCGCCATCCAGAGCGGCCAGCTGGGCATCGCGCCAGGCACCCAGTGGCTCTGGAGCCGTGGTGTAGTGCCCGTGAATGTCAATAATCAACGTGTGTCCTTCCATTGCCGTGTGATACATGCTGTTCAAAATGGTGCTGGTTATCGGCCCGGATCCCAGATGCTGCCGGGCACATAAATGTCGCCGCGGCTAATCAGCCGTGCGGTGCGGGTATTGCCAGAAGCCACGACGGCGCCGGACGCATCGAGATCGACCAGCGCGTCAAAGATGCCCGATGGGTGTTCAATCCCTACGGTCTGTTGCTGGCCGGTGCCTGGCACACCCAGCTCTGCTGCCACCGACCCGTCCAACATGACCGCGGTGGCCACGGTGACGGCGGCCAGCACACCAATGGATTCGTGGACTGTATGAGGGATAAAACTGCGCGTGGCGAGCGCGCCGCCGTGCTGCGGAGCGGCAACCAGCGTCATCTTGGGGTACGACGCCTCGGTGACGTCGCCCAGGCCCATTGCTTCGGCGGCTACGAGGCGTAGTTGTTCAACACGGCGCCCCAGCTCGATGTTCTCGGCCAGTTCGGTCACCGTTTCATATCCGGTCACACCCAGGTCCTGTGCGTCGATGATGACTAATGGTTGGCCGTTATCAATCAGAGTGACGGAGTAGTCGATCCCGTTAACGGCGACCACATCGGTCGCGTTGCCGGTGGGTAGGAGGCTGCTCGCAATCGAGCCTGCCGTATTGAGAAAACGAATATTCACCGGCGCCGCGGCGCCTGGTACCCCGGCAATTTCGGCGTCGCCTGCGTACTGGACCCCGCGTTGTCCTTGGAATTCAGGAGTGTTGATACTGATACGGGACACCAGTCCGGTGTTGGTCGTTCGCACGACGGCCTCGGTGACATCCGAGGTTGGCTGGATCAGACCGGTTTCAACCGCAAATGGCACCACAGCGGCTAGCATGTTGCCACAGTTTTGGGTGGTTTGTACCGTCGTGGCTTCGGGTTGCAGCTGGACGAATGTGAAATCAAGATCGACGTCGTCCAGCTCGGATGGGCCAACGATGCCAGCTTTCGACGTTAGTGGGTGACCCCCACCGACGCCGTCAACCTGGAGCGGATGTGGGCTGCCCATCACGGACAGCAACACCTGATCTCGTAGCGAGGTATCGGCGGGCAGGTCGGTGGCCAAGAACATTGGCCCCCGCGATGTGCCACCGCGCATCAGGCTAAACGGGATAGCCGTTTGATCGCCGATTCGGCGGGCGTTGGGTGTGCTCATGAGCTTCCTTGGTTGTGTGGGTCCTCACAACAGAATAGCTGCTAACAAGATTGTTTACAATCTTGTTCACGTTCGATGACGCCAACCAAGAACGTGGCTACTATAGATACCAAGACAGACCATTCACAACACTTTGGAGACCGGCAGTTATGTCCAGCACTACGCCATCCGTTGAGGCATCCGACAACCGAGCGGGCCTGTCGCTGACGAATCGGTTGCGTCAAGACATTATGGCCGGCAATCTGGTGCCACACCAGCGGCTCATTGAAGTCGATATCGCCGAGGAGCACGACGCCTCCCGCGGGGAAGTCCGCCTTGCCTTGAACGAACTCATCACCGAGGGGCTGGTAGAGCGCATCCCCAACCGGGGCGCCCGGATTCGAAAAGTCTCGCTCCAGGAGGCCATCGAAATCACCGAGGTGCGGGCCGCGGTGGAATCGCTGTGCGCGCGCAAAGCCGCAGCGAAAGTCACCGAGGCGCAAGCCGAGCAACTGCGCAACATCGGAGAAGATATGAAAACCGCGGTTGAGCGTGGTGCTCGGGATGAGTATTCCGATCTCAACCGCACACTGCACAGGCTGGTCATCGAGATTGCTGACCAGGACACCGCAGCGCAGACCATTGCGCGTTTACGCGGTCAGGCCATCCGGTATCACTTTCAGTTGTCCACCCAGCCGGACCGGCCCCAGGTGTCGCTGCCGCAGCACCTGGCGATCATCGATGCGATCTGCGCCCGCGACCCGGAAGCTGCCGGTGGGGCAATGCAACAGCATTTAGATTCGGTCACCGAGGCTATTGCTCGATCACGAAGCGTCTAAGGACTCCGGGGCGGTAGTGTCGGCCAGAATCTTCAGCCCTTCTTGCGCCCAGGCAATTTCGGCTTGCGCCTGTTTCAGGATGCCGTCATAGGCAAATACTTTAAATCTCGTAATTTTGGCGTGCTCTGAGTCTGGGTAGCGGGCCAGGCGTCGTTGATGGACTTCTGAGGAATGGTCTTCGAGCGCTTCGATTTGGCCGGTAACTTCCGTGACCACCTGCCGATAATGCGTCAGGTGTGCTTCCAGGCATGCTCGAGCATCGTCGTCGTCGGCGAATTCAAAATACGCTGCGCGTAGCCGAACCTCACTGCGTTCGGGACGATATGTCACCGAGGTACCTTGCCAGACGGTCAGATAGTGTCGCCCTGCATCGGTGATGGCGTATTCGGTTTTGGTGGCGCCTTTAGACCCCCAGGGCACCGGGTAGCCGTCAATGAGTTCCTCGGCCTGCATCTTTTTGAGTTCCGGATAAATCTGGGAATCTGGGGCGTGCCACAAAAAGCCCACGGAAGAGTGGAAGTTTTTTGCCAGGTCGTAGCCGGTATGTGGGCCGGAGGATAACAGGGTTAACAGGGCTGATCGTAGACTCATGGTGACCGTAGTGTATTCGAAACTCTTCGTGATTATGCGACAACGCGGCCGCACCCTGAAAACGAACAGGGTACGACCGCGCAGTCATGGGGATGATTTATGCGTAGTCGGTGCGCCAGCCGGTCTGGTAAGACTCACGGGCTACCGAGGAGTACGGTACCGGTGAGGTGACTGCGCGAACGGTTTTCTGTTCGTGCGGTTCGACCGAGAGCTTCTTGGAGCCACCGCTGGGTTCGCCCCAGGTGACGGACAGTTCCGCACCTTCTGGGACGTCAGCGTTGACGGTTGCCAGGGATAGGCCGCGGCGTTCGTTGGCGGTGTAGCCGGTGAACATCGAAACACCGACGACGTTGCCATCGGCATCGGTGACTTTGTCGTAGTTTGAGGCACCGTAGTTGGCCAGTGGCAGGTCGAAGAACTTGTAGTTCGGGCCGTCGACGTTCAGTGGAGCGGACAGCACTTCTTTGAGGTCGTCGGCGTTCCATTCCAGGGTAACCTTGCGGCGCTGCTTGGCTGGGTCGATGGCTTCGAGTGCGTCGCGACCGATGAAGTCGTGGTCGAATTTCACGAAGGAACCGTAGCCAATTTCCCATGGGTTGACGTAGTAGTCTTCGATGTTATCCGAGATGAAGGAGCCGGCCAGCGGGGCGGTTGCTTCGTAGGAATCGGCGCCCAACCATTCGCGGTAGCCTTTTTCTGCGGCACCGGAGTAGATGCCTGGCAGTGGCGATGGGATCCAACCGGATTCCAGGGTGTTGGTTGCATAAGCGCGGGAACCGACCGGCAGCAGACCGAATTCGGCGCCGGCTTCGACAATTGCGTTGCGGACCCGGGCATGGTGTTCGTAGGGGCCGTAGATTTCCAGGCCTGGTGCACCGGCCATACCGTGGCGCAGGGTGCGAACGGTCAGTCCGTCGATGTTCATGTGGGCCATGCGGAAGAATTTCAGCTGTTCAACTTCCGAGCCATTGAGCTTGTTGATGACGTCCCAGGCTGCTGGGCCCTGAATCTGGAAGCGGAACAGTTCGCGGGTGACTGCATCACCGTATGGACGGGATGGTGAACGGCGGTCTACCTGGAGATCCAGGTTGTTGTAGCCGCCGGTTTCGGCGTGGTACATCAGCCAGTTGGTGACGGGTGCGCGGCCAACGTAGGTGAATTCCTCTTCGCCTTCGCGGAACAGGATACCGTCGCCCACAACCGCACCGGTTGACGATACCGGTACGTACTGTTTGGCCATGTCGACCTTGAAGTTTGCAACCGAGTTGATTGCGGTGTCCGAGATGAGTTTGATGGCGTCGGAACCGGAGAGGAACACCTGGTCCATGTGGTGGCTCTGGTCGTAGAGCACTGCAGCGTCGCGCCAGGCGCGCTGTTCGTTGATCCAGTTGCCAAAATCTGCTGGGACAACAGGATAAATATAGGAACCGGTTTGTGCGTTGCGCAGTAGGTCAACTGCGGACTGCTCGTTGAGCAGGTCCTGAAGAGATTTTGCCATGGTGGCCGCCTTTCGAAAGGGAATGATAGGGGTTTTGAAGGTTGAAGTGTTTACAGGTCGTTGATGAACTCTTGGGCCCAGTCGGCGGTTTTTGCCATGCCGCCGAAGGTATAGAAGTGGACACCGACGTCGCCTTTGAAGTTTGATGCTGCAGCATCTTCGGCAAGCTCTTTTAAGAATTTTTCGGGTCCCGCGCTGCCCATGAGGTTGGTCAGTGAGAAACCGTATTTCTTGACAATGCCGGCCGATGTGCCCACGCCGAATCGTTTGGCGTAGCCGAGCAGCCGTTTAATGCCAGCTGGCCCTGGCACGCCGATGCGTACCGGCGCAGAAATACTTGCTGTGGCCAAGTCATTGAGCCAGGTGGCTACCGGATCAGTGTCAAACCCAAATTGCGTGAGAATGACTGTGCTGAGGTTCTGTTCGGTGAGCAGATTGACCTTGCCTTTGAGCTCGCGCCACAGGACCTCATCGGAGATATCTGGGTGCCCTTCGGGATAGCCTGCAATCGAAACATCTTCGACCCCAAAGTCAGGGAAGATACCCGATTCGAGCATTTCCAATGAAGAGCCATACGGGCCCATGGGTTCTGCGGGGTCGCCGCCAACAGCAAACACGTGTTTGGCAGCGTCGACATCTGCCAGTGCTTGCAAGAATTCTTTGAGTTCGTCTTCACTTTGGATACGACGAGCCGAGATGTGCGGGACTGGTATGAAGCCAAGGTCCTTGACCGCTTTGGCTGCAGTGACGCGCATGTTCAGGTCTTCGTTGCCAAGAAAAGTGACGTTGACTCGAGTGCCTGGTGCAATTGACGGGGCTGCTTCACGCAGCGCTTCGACGTCCTTACCGGTCATTTCCAGCGAAAAGTCTCGCATCAGGGTGCGAGTATTCGCGGTATCAATGGACTGGGACATGTATAAGCCTCACTTTTGTTCTCGTTGCGACCGATCGAAATCAATGTCGCACATCACATACTATCTATGGACATAGTGAGTTGCAATGGGTTTTCAAAAAATCTTTGTAAAAACCTGAAAGGCCACCCGCAGCGGTCTCGCTGCGGGTGGCCTTTTCTTGGCAAATCAGGGTTTTAGCGGTTATGCATCTTCGTGGAGGAGGTCGTCAATATCAATCTCATCCGGGATCAAACCGGTATCAACCGACAGGTCAATGATTGTTTGAATTGAATCCCTGGTGACCTGCTGCGGGAATTTCGGCATGGTCAGCTCATCCACCACGTCGGGCTCAATTGAAGAGTATTCGGACAGAATGGCTTTTGCGTCGTCGGGGTGATCTTCAGCGTATTGCTGCGCTTCTTTCATCGCAGCAATAAAAGCATTGACGGTGTCAGGGTCTTCTTCGATGCGCTCATTGCTTGCGAAGTACGCTGCGATGGTCAGGTCAGGGATCGGCTCGGCGTACGGCGAGAAGATCTCGCGGGCGCCGTTATCTTTGGCCATGGTGGCAAAGGGTTCGACCGCCATGATCGCATCGACGTTTCCGGACTCTAGCTGGCCTCCCATATCTGGGAATGCAACTTCCACGAGGTCCATTGCGTCACGGTCCCCGCCTGCCTGGCGGAGGCCTTCTTTCAGCACGGTGTCGTTGATATTGTTCAGCGTATTGACTGCAACGCTCTGCCCTTCTAAATCCGCGATGGATTCTACGTCGGAGTCTTCTGGCACCAGCAGCGACGAGAAGTCGTCGCCGACCTCGCCGGTGGTCTGAGGACCTGGCGCAACGACTTGCAGCTCAAGCCCCTGGGATCGGGCAATGACCATGGAGGTGATGTTCGAGAACCCGAAGTCAAAGTCGCCTGACATGACGGCTGGAATAATCGCCGCGCCGCCCTGGGCTAGTGTCAAATCGACATCAAGACCGTGCTCTTCGAAAATGCCTTCTTGAACCCCAAGGTAGATTGGTGCGACATCAACAATCGGGATAACACCGATGGATACTTCGGTGAGCTCGCCGTCGGCGGCATCTTGTTGCGAATCAGCGGGCGCTTCTTCGTCTCCGCCACCGCAGGAGGTCAATACCAGCAGTGACGCAGCCGCAGCAGCGACCAGGCTGCTGCGGATATTAAATTTTTTCATCATGTTCTCCTCATGGAAAGTGTGAACCCCAGGCGTAGCTGTGAGGTAGGTCATAACGTTATGCGGATTTATATGTATCCGTCAATGATTATGTTGTTGAACTTTCAATAGTGTCACTTATGACATTGCGGAGGCCTGGTGTTCAGACCCCCGCAATGCGCTACTGTGTTGCGTTTTAGGCTCGCGCTTTGGCGGCGTCGGGGCGGAACCCTTCTTTGGCCAGTTGGATTTGTTCGTAGACGTGGTGGCGCAGTTCGCTAAACCGCTGCGAGGAGCGGGTTTCTAACTGGTTGCGTTCATCAGGCAAATCGATTTTGATATCTTGTTGGATCACCGTGGGTGAGGAGGACAGGATGATCACCCGGGAGCCCAAGTAGACCGATTCATCAATATCGTGGGTCACAAAGAGCACGGTCACGCCAAGCTGCTTCCACACGGTGCGCACGAGGTCTTCCAGATCAGCACGGGTTTGGGCATCCACCGCAGCAAAGGGCTCATCCATCAAGAGGACTTCGGGCTGGTAGGCCACCGCCCGGGCAATGGCCACGCGTTGTTGCATCCCACCGGACAGTTGCCAGGGATACGACCGGGGCACATGATCCAGGCCCACGGCCTCCAGGGCGTCATCAACCAGCTTGTCGCGCTGGGCCTTGTCCATGCCCGCAACTTTCAGCGGCAGTTCAACATTTTCGCGTACCCGCATCCATGGATAGAGTGAGCGACCATATTCTTGAAAGACCACGGCCATGGACTTGGGCGGCCCGGTGACCAACTTGCCGGCCAGCTTCACTTCACCGGCAGTGGGTTCCAATAGTCCCGAGATGGCTTTGAGCAGGGTGGTTTTGCCTGACCCGGAGGGTCCTACCAGGCAGGTCAGTTCGCCTTTGGGTAGGTCAAAGGTCAGGTTGCGCACGGCTTCAATATCGCCGCCGTCAGTGTAGTAGGTCTTTTTCAGATTCCGGACCGATAGCAGGGCCTCACCGTCTGGCAGTGTATGCCCCACCGGCAGGGTGCCATCCGGGGTGTCGGCCATGGAGCCCTGGTTGATCACCGGGGTGTGTTCTTCAGGTGTCGTTGTCATGACAAGAGTTTCCTTTACAAATCCTTGGGTGAGCGGATGCGAATTATCCGGCGTTTTCCATCTCGCGCTGTCCGTGGTACCACTTCAGCACATTGCGTTCGACCAGTTGGAAGATAAATGACATGATCACACCGATCAGCCCCAGCACCACAATGCCAGACCACATCTCGGGGATAGCAAAGGACCGCTGGAACTGAATAATGGTGTACCCCAGCCCCGACGAGGACGCGAACATTTCCGAGATCACCATCAAAATCAGCGCGATCGACAGCGACTGACGAATACCCGCCATAATCTGGGGCATCGCCGAGGGCAAGATCAAATACCGGATCCGGGCGAACCCATCAATCCGATATGTCTGTGAGGTCGATGCCAGGACCTCATCCATGGACCGGACCCCTTCAATCGTGTTCAGCAGGATAGGCCAGACCGCGCCCAACACAATCACTGCGATCTTCATATCGTCACCGATACCGATCAGCAACATAAACACCGGAATCAACACGGTCGGCGGGATGGCGCGGAAAAATTCCATGGTGGGTTCAGTCAGTTGTCGCAACCAGCGGAACGACCCCACTAGCAGTCCAACCACAATGCCCAGCACAATGGATAAAATAATCCCGGCGATCAGACGACCCACCGAGGGGAACACGTCGGTGGTCATCCGAGACCACGTCCAGGTGGTAGAAAACGCATTCGACATTTGTTCCCAGGTGGGCACAAAGAAACTACTGGACTGCGAAGACCACACCACCCAGCCAATCAACAGCAGGGCTGGTAGACCAAAAATGTAGACAAGATTTTTTACAAAACGCATTACTGGACCTCCGAGCGGATCGAGGTGTGCCAGGACAAGATCCGACGCTCAATGGCACGCATGACCATATTAATAATGACCCCTAAAATCCCGGTGGCTAACACCAGCGAGTACATCGAGGTATACGCACCACCAGATTGCGCCCGGGCAATCTCAGCGCCCAACCCTGGAGTACCAATAATCAGCTGAGCGGTAATGGCCAGAATCAACGCCACCGCAGCCGCCAACCGAATACCTGTCATCAAATACGGTAATGCGGTTGGGAAAATCACATACCGAATCCGACTCAGCGGACCCAGGCCATACGATTTCGCCGTATCCATGGCAACTGAATCCACATCAGCCACCCCGTAGAGGACCTGAATCAGCACTTGCCAAAACGACGCGTAAACAATCAGCAACAGGGCCGATTCAATGCCCACACCAAACACGAGCACCGCCAACGGAATCAACGCCACCGACGGCACCGGACGCAAAAATTCGATGGTCGAGTTGGTAAATTTGCGCAAGAACGACGACGAGCCAATCACAAAGCCCAACACCGCAGCACCAACTACAGCCATGAGCATGCCGATAGCCCAAGCGCGCATCGTATCCCAGACCGCAACCCAGAACACCGCGTCACCAAACTTGGCAACTAAATCGGCAATCGCTGCCGAAGCTGGCGGCATAAACCGGGCATCCACAATACCCACGATCGGCAACAGCTCCCAGACTCCCAGGAACAACACGACCCCGGCCAAACCTAACAACCGGTTGGTCCACGTGCGACGCCGCTGCCGCACCGCCCTAGCTCGCCCCGTACTGGTTCGTCGACCGGTAGCACCGCGCTGTGCAGTCGACACTGCAGGGGCACCAGGATCCGGACGAGTCGCTTTATCTAAACCAGCGGTTCGATACCCAGCAGGGAAATCTTCGCCCGCACCAGTCTCAAGCCGATGCAAATCTCGAGCCTGCTGTTCCCGTGCCACCGCCTCATCGCTGCCCGGCGCGGGCCCCCGTGAAGGGTCGCGTTCTGTCATGTGTTCTCTCCACTACGTGTGCAAGTTGGGATTGTTGAGTGCCGCGGCCACACTCGCGTGCAAAATTGTGAAGTGAGCCACGTAAAACTAGAGTAACCCGCTGCCCAAAATGATTCAAGTCCTCAATTATTTTAT
>Ga0209487_1002480_pt1 | contig 15010 bp, 17 predicted proteins | sample Poulit2012_FD_187524 | JGI IMG/M metagenome (GOLD analysis project Ga0209487, IMG submission 187524) | Agricultural soil microbial communities from Georgia to study Nitrogen management - Poultry litter 2012 (SPAdes) (version 2) | ecosystem: Environmental > Terrestrial > Soil > Agricultural land... | reverse complement strand
TCGAGCTCATGCAGTCCCATGAGGTCTGGGCCTTTCTGGTGGGTGAGGCATTCATGCGGGCCAAGGATCCGGGTGAGGCCCTGAAAGCATTATTTTTCTGATTGCCCACGCAAAAGCGCGCTTACCCGCAGGCAAGCGCGCCTTGTTGTTAATCCAGGGTGATAGGCGCTTAGTCGATCAGACCAGCTTCCTCGGCCTGTATATCAGCATGGTAAGAAGATCGCACCAAAGCCCCTACTGCGGCGTGAGTAAAGCCCAGATCATAGGCAATCCCCTCCAGCCGTTTGAAATTATCCGGCGTGACGTAGCGTAGCACGGGCAGGTGATACTCGGTCGGCTGCAGATACTGACCGATGGTGAGCATATCCACATCGTGCGCCCGCAAATCACGCATGACCTCGACGATCTCCTCATCGGTCTCACCCAAGCCAACCATCAGGCCGGATTTGGTGGCCACCTCGGGGCGTCGTTTTTTGTACTCGGATAGCAGCTTGAGCGAATGTTCATAATCCGCCCCCGGACGCGCCTGCCGGTAGAGGCGGGGCACGGTTTCCAGATTGTGGTTCATGACATCCGGTGGACTTTGCTCAAGGATATCCAGCGCCCGCTCAAGCCGACCCCTGAAATCAGGGACCAACACCTCGATGCGGGTATCGGGCGCCTGGGTGCGTATTTCCTCAATACATTTGGCAAAATGCTCTGCCCCACCGTCACGCAAATCATCCCGGTCGACGGAAGTGATGACAGCATAGCTGAGATTCATCCGACCAATGGCCCGTGCCAAATTAGCCGGCTCCTCCTCGTCCAGGGCATCAGGACGACCATGGGCTACATCACAAAATGGGCAACGGCGGGTGCATTTGTCCCCCATGATCATGAAGGTCGCCGTCCCCTTGCCAAAACATTCACCAATATTGGGACAACTCGCCTCCTCACAGACCGTAAAGAGGTTGGTATCGCGCAAAATCTCCTTGATCTGTCTGAATTGGGAGTTGGGCGCAGCGGCCTTGACCCGAATCCAGTCAGGCTTTTTCAAAGGATTGGTGGTGCGTTCGACCTTGATTGGGATGCGTGAGGTTTTCTCGCGCGCTCGTTGGTGGCGGGTTGCATCATAATCGGTCCGTGCTCTGACGGTAGGACGATGGGAGGTCTGGGTGTTTGTCGTCATAATCCTGTCTTTTTCAAAAACTTAATCAAGCGTGGTGACGCTGAGTCGGTGTGACAATGTGTGCTGCAAATGTGAGGTAAATAACTGCCCCACCCGGGAAACCGTGGTGTGAATGCCGCAATGGGCCAAATCCGTGGTGCGCAAGCCGGCATAACCGCAGGGATTGATCCCCTCAAAAGGAGATAAATCCATATCAACATTAATTGCGATGCCGTGATAACTACAGCCTTTGTTGATTTTGACCCCCAGTGCCGCTATTTTAGCCAGTTGCCCGGCAGTCTGGCCAGCATGCGCTGTCCCGGCCCCGGATTCCGACTGGCCAAGCGGCACATACACGCCCGGCGCACCGGGTTGTAGACAAGCATAGTCTGCCCCGAGTGCTGCCAATGTGTCCAGAATAACCCGCTCGAGCAAAGCGACATAAGATTTGACATAAAGCCCGTAACGGCGCAAGTCCAGCAGGCAATAGGCCACGAGCTGTCCGGGCCCGTGGTAGGTGACCTGTCCGCCCCGGTCGGTGTGGACCAGGGGGATCGCCCGGGGATTGAGTACATGCTCGATGCGCCCGGCGAGCCCCAGGGTATAAACCGGCTCATGCTCCAGCAACCAGAGCTGATCCGGGCTGTCTGCAGTGCGCTGCGCAGTATAGTCGCGCATGGCCTCCCACAACGGGGCAAACGACTGCCGCCCCGAGAGCCAGTGCACCTGTAGCGGTTCGCTGGCCTGGCCGGCCTCGTCAGAGGACATACGCAACCATGGGGTGTGAGGTCAGGGCCCGATATAAATCATCGAGCTGCTGCTGTGACTGGGCATTGACCCTGAACGTCAGCCCCAGATAGTTGCCCTCGCGGCTTGGACGCATCTCTACCGTGGCCGGGTCGAGCTTTGGATCATGCGCCAATACCAGCTCAGTCAACACCTGCGCAAAATCCTGCTCGGCACGCCCCATCACCTTGATGGGGAATTCGCAGGGAAATTCCAGGACGGATTCTTTGTCGGTACTCATGACTGGGCTCCCAAATTCAAGATTTCCTGATCATAAGCCGCTCGCAACTGCTCAAATACGGGGCCTGGCTGGCCCTCGCCAACTGGCTGAGCATTGTATAGCGTGATGGGGAGGATTTCCCGCGTGGCAGAGCTCAACATGAGCTCATCGGCCTGCTGTACCTCTGCCCGAGTGATGGGCCGAGATTCAAAATCAATCTCGCACTGGGCAGCCAGTCGCTCAATCAGACGATAGCGAATCCCCTCCAAAATCAGATGATTGCGCGGCGGCGCCAGCAGCACCCCATCACGTACCACCCAAATGTTGGTTGAAGATCCTTCGGTCAGATAGTCATCACGAAACTGTACGACCTCATCTACCCCTGCCTCTACGGCCTGCTGCCGGGCCAGAACATTGCCCAGCAAGGAGGTTGATTTGATGTGACAGTTGAGCCAGCGCTTGTCCTCAATGCTGACCACACTCAGCCCCTGGGTGCGCTGCGCCTGAGAAGGGGGCTCAAAAGGCGCGACCATGCAAAAAATGGTGGGCTCACTTTGGGCCGGAAAGGCGTGATCGCGTTTGGCCGGACCACGGGTCACCTGTATATAGACAATGCTGTTTGAGCCCCGCCCCGAACGGGCGAGCATATCGAGTACGAGCTGCTCCCAATCCTGCTGCTCCCAGCCTGTTTCTATCTCGATGACGCGCAGATTACGCATCAAGCGAGCCAGATGGTCCTCCATGCAAAAGGGCTTGCCCTGATAACAGGGCACCACGTCATAGATGCCATCACCAAATATGAACCCCCGATCCAGGACGGAAATACGTGCATCGCCCAAGCGCTCATAAGCGCCATTCAGGTACACGATATTGTCGGGGTCGATTCCTGGGATCATGCTTGCCTCTTTAATGAAATAAACGACGTACTCTATCAAACATGCGACCAAAAAATCCGGCCTGCGGCACGTCAGTCAATGCACTAAGTGTAACCTCAGTGAGCTCATGATCGTCAAGCATAAATGCCACCGTACCGACCTTTACGCCTTTTTTGACGGGCGCGATCAAAGGCTGCGTGTAGTGTGCGACCGGCTTGACCTGATCACCCTGCCCCCGCGGCACGGTCACCCATACCGGGCGGTCCAGGCCCAGGCCCACTGTTTCAGCCTCTCCTTCCCATACACGGGCTGTCACGATACTCTCACCAGATTTATATAAATTGATATCCTCAAAATTCTGAAAGCTCCAGTTCAGCAGCTTGAGGCTATCCTCCGTACGGGCGGCATCACTGCTGGTGCCCACTACCACGCTGATGACCCGACGGCCATCGCGCAAAGCGGTGCTGACCAAGCCATAGCCGGCTGATTTGGTGTGCCCGGTCTTGAGTCCGTCCACGGTAGAGTCCAGCCACAACAGACGGTTGCGATTGGACTGCCGGATGTCATTCCAGGTGTATTCCTTTTGGCTGTAATAATGCAGGTACTGCGGAAAACGCTCGATGAGATTGGCTGCAGCAATGGCAATATCGCGCACCGAAGTCAGATGGGTTTCATGCGGCAGGCCACTGGCATTCTGGTAATGCGTATCCTTGAGTCCCTGACGAGCAGCCTCCTCATTCATGAGCGCCACAAAGGCCTGCTCGCTGCCGGCGATGGCCTCGGCCAGCGCCACCGTGGCATCATTACCCGACTGCACAATCATGCCCTGCAGAAGATCATTCACAGTGACATGTGTATTAGGGTCTATAAACATGCGCGAACCCTCGGTACGCCAGGCGTTTTCTGATACCAGGATCTCCTGATCCAGCTGCAAACGCCCTTTTTCCAAGGCCTCAAAGACCAGATAGGCTGTCATCAACTTGGTAATAGAGGCTGGCTCAATGCGTTCATCGAGATTCAGGGCAGCGATAAACTGCCCGCTATTGGCATCATAGCTCGCCCAGGCGCGGGCCCCTAACGTCGGGGCAGGGACGTTGCCAAGCGCGCTGACCATGATCTCCCCCACGGCGGGCGGGCTGACGCGCTCGACTGTCTCGCCGTTACTATTACCCCCCGGGTTCTCTCCGGTATCGGCCCAGGCGGGCACAAAGAGCAGGGTCAGGGTTAATGGAATCAGGGCACCATAGCGACCCATCCGTAAAAAGAGCCTCTGGAAAAATAACTGAACTCGCTGTTTCATTGGTTAGTACGCCTAGTGAATGATAAGAGCAGGTCTTTATTATATCGACCGTTTCATGTGCTGGAAATATGACTGCCCGGCGTAATCGGACGATGCGCCATCAAATGAATTTGGTCACTAATCAATTGCCGCAACAAAATCAATTTACCATGAAAAAAATGAGTACAATCCGGAATAACGGTAACCGCCAGATCCTGTTGACGGGCAAATGCCATGGCCTCAGACAAGGGAACAATCTCGTCATCGGCCCCATGAACCAAATAGGTAAACTCCGGTACACTCACCTGCAAATGACGGAAACGCTCAACCGCCGTACCAGCCAGCAGCAGTGCCTGCGGGGTGGGCTGCCGGGCTTGGGCGAGCAATGCATACAACTGGGCTGCAACTGCAGTGCCAAAGGAAAAGCCCGCCAGGGCCCAAGGATGACCCTCAAATTGGGGGAAATGGGTATAAAACTGGGTGACCAAGGCATGCATGTCATGGGTTTCTCCCCTGGCCGCATCAAAGCTACCTGCAGACTGGCCGACGCCACGAAAATTGGGGCGCACTGCCAATAAACCCAAATCGGCACAGGCCCGACTGATAGTTGTCACCACCTTGTTATCACGCGATCCCCCCTCAATGGGTAAAGGGTGTAATACCAGGGCCCAACCACGTGGCTCTTGTTGGGGCCAGTCCAGGGCACAGTCAATGACGCCTGCCTGCCCTTCAAATTGAATGGATTTTGGATTACTCATAAAGACGATAAGCTGAAAGGATAAAAGTTATTATTCTAGCTAATCTGGCTGCATATGTATTGATTGACCAAGGCAAAATTGTTATGGATTCATACGCATTTGATCTGCCTGACCCTGCGCAAATGCAACAACGACTGAGCGCTATCCTGCCTCGTTTTGCGCAAATCCGCTGGGTTCGGCAAACAGGTTCCACCAATCACGACCTCATTGAGCAAGCGCGCGCACCGCAGGGCCGCTTGCTCAAACCCTGGTTATTGGGTGCTCATCACCAAACCCACGGGCAGGGACGTGCCGGCCGGCAGTGGGACAATGCGCCCGGTACCCAACTGATGTTTTCCTGCGCCTTTGATGTGTTTCTGCCCAGCTTTCGGTTACCTACACTTTCCGTGGTAACAGGCATGGCGGCCTGCCAGGGACTGCGCAGTTTGCTGCCGGCACAACAGGCGCATCAGCTGAGCCTCAAATGGCCCAATGACCTGATGTGGGGGCATGCCAAACTGGCGGGTATCCTGACTCAGGTCACACGCGCTCATGCCTCCCAGTTCGCCAAAGATCACTATGTGGTGATCGTGGGCATCGGCATTAACTTGCAACAGGCTCAAATGCTTAGTGAAAAATACCAGCGCCCCATTGCCGACTGGGGGCAGATTTGCGAGGCCGTCCCAGAGGTGCGATCACACCCCCCCGAGCGCCTCGTTGCCACCATCGCTCATCAATGGTGGCAGGCCCTCAACGAGGTGACCACGCACGGATTCAAGGCTCTGAGCTCCCGCTACGAGCAGGTCGATTATTTGTCGCAGATTCCGGTCAATATCACGGATGAAGGTTTGATTGTTAATCAGGGTATTGCTGTGGGCATTAATGACCAGGGGCAGCTCTTGGTACAATCAGGCGCTGACACGCAGGCCATTTCGGTCGGCGATGTCTCGGTCCGCTTGCAAGCTCAGGATAATTTATGAAAATAGTGCTTGATTTGGGTAATACACGTCTCAAAGCAGCTGTGCTGATTGGCACAGATCGCTCTCGCCGGGTGCGGCTACACGCCCCCATGGCTACGACGTATAAGCAAATTGAGCGCTTTGAGCAGTGGCTGCAACGCCTGCCCCAACCCCCAAGCGAGGTCTGGGGCATCAATGTCGCCAAAAAACATAAAATGCAGGCTGTGATCAAGGCACTATCTCCTTATCCATGCACCTTGCGCTGGCTGGGTGCCGATGTGGAACACCCGGAAATTCACAATGCCTATGATGACCCCGGACAACTAGGACCTGATCGCTGGTTTGGCGTGCTGGGGGCCTTTGCCCTGCACCCGCCTGCGCCCGAGCAAGCCCTGCTCTACTGCAGTTTTGGCACCGCCACCACTATTGACCTGGTCGTCAGCCGACAAAAGGCCATTCATTATCTGCAAAATCAGGCCCCGCACCGGCCCCTGCCCTTGGTTGCCAAACCGCAGGTTTTCCTTGGTGGAGTGATTTTGCCCGGTCCGCAATTGATGCATGAGTCGCTCACTCTTCACACAGCTCGCCTGAATACCGGTCTGGGCAGCCTGGCAGAGTTTGCGCGCAATACCCCCAGTGCAATTAGCAGTGGCATCCTGCAGGCCCAGACAGGCGCCCTGATACAGCAATGCCTGCACGCCCAGGCCCTGTGCCCGGAGTTGCCAATACAGTTGGTCTGCACCGGTGGGGGTTGGGTATTTGTCAAACTGGCCTTGCAGCAAAGCCTCGACTCCTGGTCCAGGGTCTATCCCTATCCCCAACCTAATCTACAATTCACTGAGCATGCGGTGTTACGCGGACTGGGCACCTTGTATTTTGCTAATGATTGATCCCGAAGAGGGTTCGCCGTTACACTTTGGTTCATTTACTGCAGGCACGCATGCCAAACTGTCTTGCTGCTAGCTGACCATGATGATGAGCTCAATGCGTATTTTGGCCATTTTATTTATCGTAGTGAATATTTTGCTATTTGCCCTGGGGCAAGGTTTTTTTGGCCTGCCTCCCAGTGAGCAAGGACGCAGTGTGCCGCCTGCAGAGACTCAACCAAACCCAGATATCAGTATTGAGAACTTGAACTTATGAAGCCTATTCGCAAAGCTGTTTTTCCAGTCGCCGGCCTTGGTACGCGTTTTTTGCCTGCCACCAAGGCCATGCCCAAAGAAATGCTCCCGGTCGTTGACAAGCCCCTGATTCAGTATGCGGTCGAGGAGGCCATCGCAGCGGGCGTCACCGAGCTGATTTTTGTCACCGGGCGCAACAAGCGTGCCATCGAAGACCATTTCGATCGCGCCCCCGAGCTCGAGGCTGATCTCAAGGCCAAGCACAAAACCGACTTGCTCGAGCGCGTCCGCAATGTCATACCCGATCATGTGCACTGCATTTATACCCGCCAGCCCGCTCCGCTGGGCCTGGGTCATGCTGTTTTATGCGCCGCTCCCATTGTGGGAGATGAGCCCTTTCTGGTGATTTTGGCTGATGATTTGCTCGACGCCCAGACGCCGGTCTCACGACAGCTGGTCAAGGCTGCCCACGAGCACAACGGCAGCATCCTCGCCATCCAGCAGGTTGATGCCGGGCAAACGGATAGATATGGTGTCATTTCAGGGCGCCGGGTGGATGAGCGCAGCACCCATCTGGACGGCATTGTAGAAAAACCCCAACCAGCCGAGGCGCCCAGCAATCTGGCGGTGGTAGGTCGATATGTCCTCGAGCCCGAGATTTTTGAGCATCTGCGTAAAACCCGGGCTGGCGTTGGCGGGGAGATACAGCTTACCGATGCCATCGCACATATGCTCAGTGAGCGCCCGGTGTTTGGCTATGAATACGAGGGCGTACGCTATGACTGCGGCAGCAAGGAAGGGCTTTTTGCCGCCAATGTTGATTTTGGCAAAAAATACCACAACCTGTAAGTCACAACCGGACAAAATATTGCTGCTCCTTATTGTAAAGCATGCTATAGTGTGACATCCTGCTTAAATAATACTTATAATAGGCAGGCAATACCAAAGGCTTACTGTTGGGCAGAGGAAGCTTACAACACAGACAAAAGTGTAGTATTAATGTCAAGGGCTGCACTTTTATAATGATTTGGTTGGTGTCCGGTTTTAGGCCGTGCTACTATCAAGCCAGATTATCAACGTCGATGTTTGTTCATTACGGTATTTGACGATACTCGTTGCCCTCATTGGACCTTGGCAATCTGTACACCGAGCATTATGCTCATCTTTTAGTTTAGGTTTTAAAGGTTAAAAATACCATGCAAACAGAATACGGCGTTGTTAAGTGGTTTAACAACGAAAAAGGTTTTGGTTTTATTGCCCCTGATAACGGCGGTAAAGATCTATTTGTTCACCACTCAGACATTGTTGGCACCGGATTCAAATCCCTCGAGGAAAACCAGCGCGTTTCCTTTGAGGCAGCCGAGGGACAAAAAGGCCCTCAGGCCAAGTCCGTACAAAAGCTTTAATATCATTTAGCTTTTCTTATGCCAGACGGCCTGCATTTGCAGGCCGTTTTATTTTTTGGCCTGCCGGTTTTGCCGCTCCAGGATTTTATTCAGACCAGTTAACACACGTTGCACCGAACCACGATGCTTGTGCATCCAATGCAGCCCTGCTTCTGCCAGGCGGGTGCGCTCACTGGTTTCATGCAATAGCCGGGTCGCCTCCTTGAGTGCAGCAGCAGCACCAGGCACCTGCACAATCGCCTGCTCGGCCAGGGCATCCTGCACCGCCTGCTCAAAATTGCGGGTATGCGGCCCTACAATGACAGGCACCCCTACTGCACAGGCCTCAATAAAGTTTTGCCCTCCAAAGGGCCCAAAACTCCCGCCCACTATGGCAATACTGGCCTGGGCGTAATACCAGGGCAGCTCGCCCAGCGTATCCCCCAGCACCACCTCTACCTCACGACAACGTTCAATGCTGCTGCGTGTGCCATCGCCAATGGCCAACAACTCCGAACGCCGGACCACCGACCAGGACTGCTCCTGCAGGAGCTGATATACCTCCTCAAAGCGTTGGGGATGACGGGGGATGATATAGAACAGGGTGCGCTGCAGCGGATCCAGATCCTGCTCGCGCTCCTCATTGATATACCGGCGCAGAGGATGAATAAATTGCTCTTCCTCTCCCTCACGGGTACTTGCAATGACGATGATTCTGCGCCCTAGACGCTCGGCAAAACGGGCACCGGAATCGATTTGCCTGGTCGAAGCACGCACATCGAATTTAAAGTTCCCGGAGACCCGCACTGCCCGTGCACCAATAATCTCCAGACGCTGGGCATCACGCAAGCTCTGGGCATAAACGGCGGTAAAACTGCGGTAGGCGGCCTGCATCAAACGACCAATCCGTAGAGACTGCCGCAGGGCGCGCGCAGAAAAACGGGCACTGGCAAGCACCATGGGAATGCGCTGACGGCGTGCAATCAGGAGTAAATTAGGCCAAACCTCACGCTCAATCAGCACCCCGACCTGCGGTCGGTAGTATTTATAAAAACGACGGACCGCCCCTGGAAAATCATACGGGAGCCACTGCTGTATGAGCTGCCCCTGCAAAATGGCGGCGGCAAACAGGCGCTCGCCCTCAGCCCGCCCGGTATAGGTCAGGTGCGTGAGCAGGACCGTCTTGCCCTCGTCAAGCAAGGCCTTGACCAGTGGCTGGGCCGCACGCATCTCACCCAGACTCGCCGCATGCACCCAGACATGGATGGGCGTAGTCAGCGGGTGGCGATAATGACCAAAGCGAGCCGCCCCCAAAACCTGCCAGCGTCCCCCGACTTGGCGGGCACGCAAGGCCATCCAGCCCAGCAGGAAAGGCGACATCAAATACAGTAACAGCGTATATATCAAACGATTCAAAAGCAACCAACCTTTTTGCCAAATAAGCAAACGCTACCCTGTTCAGTTTTATCACAGGCGGCTCTAGGTAGCATCAAGCTAGCATTGTACAAAAAAACCTCCCTTTTTAAAGCGGCCAAACGCCGGTATCCTGCTGTCGCCCAAAGTCATAGGCCGCTTGCGTGGCCTTGAGTACGGTTTCAGCAGCGGGGTCCTGCCCCCGATCGCCCAGACTCGCCGTATACGCACTACTGATCAACGGCGTCCGTGTCGGCGTAGAGGCTTTATAGATCCCTACGGTGGGACGTGACAAAGCAGCACTGAGATGGGTCAGCCCGCTATCCAGGCCCACCATCAAACGGGCAGCAGCAATAGTCTGTGCGACCTCTGTCAAACTCATGCGTGGCAGTACCTGCGCCTGCCCAGCATCATAATCGGCTATCAGGGCCCGTGCCCGCTCGGCCTCCTGCTCATTGCCGGCAAATAATTTGAGCTGCAACCCCTGCTCCAGCAAATAAGAAAAAATGCGCTGCCATTTATCTGCCGCCCATAATTTGTCATCACGACTTGCCGAGGGCATGATGACGGCATAGTCTTGAACCGGATTTTCGACCATGAATGCCTGTAGTCCATAATTGGGCGCCCCGGACACCTCATAGCCAAAGACCTGGGCAGCAAGCAGACGCTGGCGAATCACTGCCGGCTGCCAGAAATCGATGGCATATTTATGCTGATAAAATAGCGAGGACAAAGGCTCTCGAGCCGATTTCCAGTTCAGGCCATGACGCGGCCCCCGGGTCTGACGCACAATCCAGGCGGATTTGAGCAGTGCCTGCATATCCAGCACCACATCATAATCGTGCGCCCCTATTTGCTGCCTGAAGGCCTGCCGCTCGGCTCGCACACGCGCACTCCACCACTGCCGACGCCAGCGCCGATGAGCTACCGTATAAACCTGCGTCACTGCGGGATGCCAGGCCGGAATCTCGGCAAAGGCCTCCTCTACCACCCAGTCAATGCGAGCCTGGGGCAGATGCTCGGCAATGTCGCTGATCGCTGGTAGCATATGAACCAAATCCCCCAGTGATGAGGTGCGTACAATGAGTATTTTTTTGACCATAATCCAAATCAATCAAAAGCAGACCGGGTTTTGCGTCGGGACTGTATGTTTTTTTCAAGACGCTTAAGTTACTATCTAATACAGCTTGGTGGACGGCCATTGTACCGCTTATCTGCAGACTAACCCTTTGCTATCATAAAAAAGGATTGTTTATGCTATTTAATTTCCAGTTGTTCAAGCCTGATGAGACATCAGAAAAAATTCAGGTCGGTATTGAGTATTGTATTGTGACCGACTGGGCACGCCGTGATACGGGCTCTGCCGAACGCCCCTATGAGCGCTCGGAACTGCGTTTGGCACGTTCACTACAGCAACCCAAATTTTATCCGGTCGCCAACAATCAGCTCAATCAATCAGAGCGGGTGCAGGTGGTAGGCGAGCAAAGCACAGGCGCCGCCGAGGTGCTGCTATTCAAACACAATCACGAGTTGCTGGTCAGTCTGGTATCCGATCACACTGATCGCAGCCTGGAAGTTCATAATAGCGCCCTGTCCAAGCAGGTATGTGTCAAACCCATGGCCCGCAGTGCCTGGCGTTACGAGGATGTGGCCGATCACTGGGATGAGCTCGAGCTACGCGCTTGGCTAGTGCATGAAGGGCATCCCGAGCTCTATCAGGAAGGCACGCTGGAAATGCTGATCCCGCCGTTGGAACTGATCAAACTGCATTTTGGTACAGAGGAGTTGCCCAATGGCACTGCCCTGACCTGCGGTACGGTGACCACTGTGGGTAAAATCCGCTCTGCTCCGACTTTTGTGATGGAGCTCAGTGACCCGCACCATGAGCTCAGTTTACGTCACGAGTACTTTGTGGAAACCCTTCCCCTGGTAGATTAACGGAATCCCTCATGCCGGTATTGACACAGCCCATTCTCGAATTACAACGGGCTCTGGTCCAAGGCCAGATCACCGCCAGGGCGCTCACCAAAAAGGCATTGGCACGCGCACAGGATCCTCAAGGCGAAGGACAGCGGGCCTTTTTGCAGCTCCATGAGCAGGAGGCCCTGATTGCAGCTGATATCTCCGATACACTGCGGGCAGCTGGACAGGCACGTTCTCCCCTGGAGGGTATTCCGGTATCCATCAAGGATGTCTTTGATGTGGCTGGCGAACAGACACGGGGAGGCTCCCGGATTCTGGCGGACACGCCGCCCGCCACGGAAAATGCCCTCGTTGTACAGCGCCTCATCAATGCCGGTGCCATTATTGTGGGACGGACCAATATGGATGAGTTCGGCTTTTCCGGTTTGGGGATCAATCCGCACTACGGCACACCCCGGGCGCCATGGGATCGTGCCCATGGCCGCCTGCCCGGAGGCTCCTCCTCGGGCGCCGGGGTGTCGGTAGCAGACGGCATGTCTGCGGCGGGCATCGGCACCGACACCGGCGGGTCGGTACGTATACCGGCTGCCTTTTGCGGGGTGACAGGGTTCAAACCCACCGCAGAGCGCATACCAAGCCTGGGCACCCTGCCCCTGTCGTTTAGCCTGGATTCCATCGGTGCCCTGGGCCCCTCGGTAAGCTGCTGCGCCATAGTGGACAGTGTGCTAGCAGCCACCCCCCATATTCCCCTGGCGCCCATCGACTATCACCACCTGCGCATTGCGGTGCCCAAGGATGTGGTCTTTAACAGCCTCGATCAGCAGGTTTCACAGCGCATCAATGCAGCCATCCTCGCATTGACCAATCGGGGCGCCCAAATAGAACGCATCGAGTTGCCCGAATTCAATCAGCTGGCCTATATCAACCGTGAGGGAGGCTTTAGCTGTGCTGAGGCCTGGGCGCTGCATCGGGATCTGATCCGTACCCAAGAGTCCGCCTACGATCCGCAGGTCGCCTATAAAATTTCATTGGGTCGCCACCAAAGTGCCGCCGATTATATTGATCTGCTGGCTGACCGCGAGGAGTGGATCGCTGCGGTCAGCGCCCGTCTGGCGCCCTATGATGCCTTTTTGATGCCAACGGTACCCATTGTGCCGCCCCGTATTGATGCCATCACAAATGACGAGCAGTTTTACACCCATGATGCCCTCATATTACGTAATTCGAGCATCGTGAATTTCCTCAATGGCTGCGCCATCAGCCTGCCCTGCCACCCCGAAGGGGAGGCTCCGGTGGGTCTGACGTTAGCCAGCACAGCTCATACTGATCGGCACCTGCTGCGGGTTGCCTACACGGTCGAGCAGTTATTAACACAAATCCGCAGCTAATTGATCTCAACCACTGACTGCTCATGAACACAACTCATCCCATTGCCGGCATCATCATTCTGGTGTTATCCACATGGGCCTTGTCCACCCTCGATGCCTCTGGCAAATGGGTCATGGCGGCCGGACTCTCATTGTTTTTTATGGTCTGGGTGCGCTATGTACTGCATCTGATTTTAGTGGTGGCCCTGGTGGTGCCTGTCAAAGGCTGGCAGGTATTTCGGGCCCGGCAGCCCGGCATGCAGATCATGCGCGGGGTGGTCATGCTGCTGGCGACCTATTCATTTTTTACCGCCCTGAGCTACATGCCGCAGGCCGAGGCTACAGCCATCAACTTCCTGGCTCCATTGATTGTGCTCGCTGCTGCTCCCTGGGTGCTGCAGGAGCCGCCTCACATATCACGCTGGGTAGCGGCCATCAGCGGTTTTATCGGGGTCTTGATTATCATCCGGCCGGATTCCGGCCTGCATCCGGTAGGGGTCACTTTTGGCCTGATAACCGCCTGCATGTTTGCCACCCAGTTTATTCTCACGCGCAAGGTCGCCCTCGACGATTCGCTGACTACCCTGCTGTGGAGTGGCTCTGTGGGTGCCTTGCTCACCACCCTGAGCCTGCCCTTTGTGGTCTCGGCAGCCCTTCCCGTACTGCAAACATTTGGTATAGGTGACTGGCTGGCCTTGCTGGCCACTGGCGTGTTTGGCGCTTTGGGACATCTACTGCAAATACAGGCCTATCAACGTGCACCCGCCTCGTTGTTGGCACCCTTTATCTATTTGCAAATCGTTAGCGCCGCAGGACTGGGCTGGCTGCTGTGGGGACAGTTCCCCGACCCGCTGACCTGGCTGGGGATTGCCATCATCTGCAGCAGCGGCATTGTCATTGCCCTGCTGGAATGGCGCCGCTCAAAAAACAGCGCCTAGTCCTCGAGCCCCGGTCCGAAAGAGCACACCGTATATACCGACAACCCGGTATCACGCACAGCATCCGATCCACCGAGATAGGGCAAATCGATCATTGCTGCCGCCTCCACGGCATTGGCCCCGAGTCGCTGCAGTAACCGCGAGGCAGCCACCATCGTCCCGCCCGTGGCAATCAAATCATCAATCAGCAACACACGCTGCCCCGGACGTACCGAATCGGTATGCATCTCCACTGTTGCGTTGCCATATTCCAGAGTGTACTCCTCGGCCACGGTGCGGTAGGGCAGTTTGCCCTTTTTACGCACCGGTACAAACCCCACATTAAGCTCATATGCCAGCACAGAGCCGACAATAAAACCGCGGGCATCCACGCCGGCAATCAAATCAAGACGCTTGCTCATATAGCGATAGACAAACAAATCGATGAGCACGCGAAAGGCACGCGGATCTTGCAACACGGGGGTGATATCACGAAATACCACTCCGGGCTTGGGCCAGTCCGGCACACTACGTATGGTCTGGCGAATGTAATCAGCAGGATTTTCTGTAGGTTTGGTAGGCATAAAACATCAACGCAGTTAATTAATCAGGCAGTAAGCACCCCCGCCATTGTAACGTCATCTTGCAGAAAACAGACAGTCTTATTCCCGCAACAAGACCCCACCAAGCAAACGATAACGCTCATGGGCAAAATCTGCCGGCAATTCGGCATGGGTCACTACAATCATGCTGCGTGCTTGCGTCAATGCCCGCAGATCATGCCACAAAGCCTCTGCAGTCGCTTTGTCCAGGCCGGCAGTAGGCTCATCAAGCAGCCAGAGCCGGGCGGGGCTGAGCACAATACGGGCCAGGCACAAACG
>Ga0209487_1002479_pt1 | contig 15011 bp, 13 predicted proteins | sample Poulit2012_FD_187524 | JGI IMG/M metagenome (GOLD analysis project Ga0209487, IMG submission 187524) | Agricultural soil microbial communities from Georgia to study Nitrogen management - Poultry litter 2012 (SPAdes) (version 2) | ecosystem: Environmental > Terrestrial > Soil > Agricultural land... | reverse complement strand
TACTTTTGCCGAAATCGGCCAAATAGAACGCTCTGCAAACGAAGCGAAAATCGCCATATATGCCCGACTTTACTGGTGAAAACACCAATTGGGACGTTTTACAACTGATAATACATCTTTATCACGTAATGGTAATCAAATAATTTTTTAGGAAGAGGGACGATTCGATTGCCTGCCCTCTTCCTATATACATCATTGTTTGTTTATTTATCTAACATTGGAATATGAATTCCTTTTTCCCGTGCAGTCTGTTTGGCAATTTCATAGCCTGCATCAGCATGACGAACGACACCCATTCCTGGGTCAGTTGTTAAAACGCGCTCTAAACGAGCTTCAGCTTCCTTCGTTCCATCAGCGACGATGACCATCCCCGCATGAAGTGAATACCCCATACCGACACCGCCACCATGGTGAACACTAACCCAACTAGCTCCACCAACACTATTAATAAGTGCATTTAAAATCGGCCAATCAGCGACAGCATCACTGCCATCTTTCATCGATTCTGTTTCCCGGTTTGGTGATGCAACAGAGCCTGAATCTAAATGGTCCCGTCCGATAACAATTGGTGCTTTTAATTCACCAGATGCAACCATATCATTCATAATTTTTCCAAAGCGGGCTCTTTCACCATATCCGAACCAACAAATTCGGGAAGGCAAACCTTGGAAGCTAATTTTTTCTTGGGCCATACGAATCCAATGGCAAAGATGTTTATTGTAACTAAATTCTTTTAAAATGACTTCATCTAATTTATAAATGTCTTCCGGATCTCCAGATAATGCTGCCCAACGGAAAGGCCCTTTTCCTTCACAAAATTGAGGGCGAATGTACGCTGGAACAAACCCAGGAAAATTGAAGGCATTTTCAACCCCTTCTTGTTTCGCCACTTGACGAATGTTGTTCCCATAATCAAATGTGATTGCACCTTTTTGTTGCATATTTAACATGGCTTGCACGTGGGTAGCGATACTTTTGCGAGCAAGTTTTTCTAATTTTTTCGGATCACTTTTGCGCAAGGTAGCTGCTTCCTCAAGGGTCATATTTGTCGGAATATACCCGTTTAACGGATCATGGGCTGATGTTTGGTCTGTTAATACATCAGGAATAAAGTTTTGTTTAATCATTTCTGGTAAAACTTCCGCTGCATTACCAAGCAAACCAATGGAAAGTGGTTTTCCTGCTTCCTTAGCTTCTGTTGCTAAACGGATTGCATCAGCTAAATCTTTCGCTTGTACATCTAAATATTTCGTTTCTAAACGACGGTCGATACGATGCTGATCAACTTCAACCGCTATACAAACACCTTCTGCCATCGTCACGGCTAACGGTTGAGCACCGCCCATTCCGCCAAGTCCAGCAGTTAATGTAATCGTTCCTTTTAAGCTACCATCAAAATGTTGTCGACCACATTCGGCAAACGTCTCATACGTTCCTTGAACAATTCCTTGACTACCAATATAAATCCAACTACCCGCCGTCATTTGCCCATACATCATAAGCCCTTTTTGGTCGAGTTCATTAAAATGATCCCAATTCGCCCAAGCCGGGACTAAGTTAGAGTTGGCGATTAAAACCTTTGGAGCATCTGTATGTGTTTTAAAAACAGCAACAGGTTTACCTGATTGGATGAGTAATGTTTCATCATTTTCTAAAGTTTTTAATTCACGAACAATCGCATCGTAAGCATCCCAATTACGAGCCGCCTTTCCAATACCACCATAAACGACGAGTTCATCGGGGATTTCAGCAACTTCAGGACTTAAATTGTTGTTTAACATTCGTAAAGCAGCTTCTTGAATCCACCCTTTTGTATTTAACTTTGTTCCGCGATATTGCTTTACTTTATCTTCCGCACGTATAGTCATTACAACACCTCTCCTTTTTATTCATTCGTTATGTTGTTTTACAAATGTTTGCATGACATCAGCGACGAGATATGCAGCGAGTCGTGATGTTTGTAAATTTTGATCTAGTAATGGGTTTACCTCACTAATATCAAAGCTTCTTGTATTTGGTTGACTGACGATATGTCTTAACAACTTACGGACAGTTTTTGGGTCTAGGCCAAAGGGTGCTGGTGCACTAACACCAGGAGCCGCCGTTGAGACGACAACATCCATACATAAAGTAACGATGAGATGATCATGCTTTTTAGCAAATTGATCAATTAAAGTAAACGTCTGGTCATTCAATACATGTTCTGCGTAAACATACGTACACGAGTGACGTTCGGCCTCTTTAAATAAGGCTTCCGTGTTACCAAGTTCTTGTATACCTAAACATAAATAACTTGTCTTTGAATCTTCTGACAATATTTGTTGAAACATTGTTCCTGAGGATGGGGTATCATCTGTTCGTAAATCAAAATGAGCATCAATGTTTACAAGGCCAATCGTATCAGTTTCACCTACAGCTTCTCTTACCCCTAAATAGTGACCGTAAAAGGTTTCATGTCCACCCCCTAAAATGATTGGATGAAAATTGTTTTTTAACGTTGTCGCTACTGTGTGTCCGAGTAATGTTTGTGCTCCTTCCAAATCATTATTTAAACAACGAATATTTCCGATATCTACAACCGGTACGTCATTTCCGATTGTTAATGGTAGAGTTGCCAATTGTTTACGAATTTCCCTTGGTCCCTTAGCTGCACCAGGTCGCCCTTGATTACGTTGGACACCTTCATCGCTTTGAAAACCGATTATACTAAATGCTTTTGTCGTTTGTTTCGTTAATGAATCGATTGGTTTAAGTTGGACGGCTTGATGGTAACGTAGACTTTCATTATTTGCATCAATACGTCCTTGCCAAATATCTTTGTCTGTTAATTTGTACATTGCAAGCACCCCGATCTATGAAAATATATATAAAGCGCTTTCAATTAAAGTATATGTTATGTAATATATAAATACTAATATATATTTTTTATTAATTTATAGTTTGAAGCTATATATAGTTTATAAATATTTTATTCGAGGTGATCGTAAAATGGAATTTCGGCAATTATATTACTTTGTCACAGTCGTTAAAGAGAAATCATTTACGAGAGCAGCGGCAAACTTACATATTTCGCAACCATCATTAAGTACATCAATTCGTAATTTAGAGCGTCAACTTGGACTAATTTTGCTCGACCGCCATACGCGCCAAATGGCATTAACACCAGAAGGGAAAATTTTGTATGAAGAAGCAAAAAAACTAATTGCCCATTTCAACCACATTAAACATGAAATGAGTCGTCTACAAAAGGATGGGCCGCTTGAACTGTCGATCGGTTTAATTGAATCCGCTGAATTTTGGATGCCTAATGTACTTAGGCAATTTAAACAACAATTTGCCGACGTCCACATCCGTTTATTAGAAGTATTAAGTTTACGGGATGTTAAAGAGTCACTTACTAACTATCAAATTCATGTAGCAATTACGAATCAATATATTGATCACGCGGACATTCAAGCAATACCAATTTACGATGAAACATTAGTTGCCCTTCTTCCACCTAATCATCCGATGCGCCATAAGCAAAAGGTGAAAATTACTGATCTAGTTAACGAACATTTTATTATTTCTAAAGAAGGCTTCCAAACACGTCAAGATATTTTAAACGCTTTTCAAAAGGAAGGCGTTCAGCCGAACATTCAATTTGAAATTGAACGATTTGAAACAGCTTGTAGTCTCGTAGAAAATGGCTTAGGTATTACTGTCGTTCCAAAAAATTATGTTAAATATGCTAAACGTCATACGTATCATATTAAACATATTGATCCTGCAACAATAACCCGTACCGTTTATTTAGCTTATGTAAAAAACCGCTTTTTACCACCAATTGTCCAACAGTATATGACAATCGTGCGAAACTTTTTTAAAAACTAAACATAATAAGAGACGAACGATTTACCTGTTCGTCTCTCATTGTAAATGACTTAAAATATCGCACGTTTTGGGTTATAAGGTGCTAAATCAAGCGCCATTGACTTTTCTTGAATCATTTCAGAAATTAACTTACCAACAAACGGTCCAATTGTTAGTCCGGAGGGTCCAAGACCATTCGCTATGTATAAGTTTTCTATTTGTTCAATGGGACCGATTAAAGGGAGTAAATCTTCACCCATCGGACGAAATCCTATTCGAATTTCCGCAACCGTTCCATCAGCTAAACCTGGTGCAACTGTTAAACCTTCATGTAAAACTTCAGCAACACCACCTGCCGTCATGCGATAATCAAACCCCGAATTTGTTTCCCGGGTTGCACCGATAACGACACGTGAATCGTCAAAGGAAACAATATAATGACCACTTCCTACTGGTGAAATAACCGGCCAGTCGCTCGTTTTAATTTTAGGTAAATGCAAATGAACAATTTGTCCGCGCTGCGGTTTAATATGTAATGATAAATCGAGTGGAGTTAATAAGTCTTTCGCCCATGCACCTGCCGTCATCAAAATACGATCAGCTTCATATATTTTATCCTTTACTTTAACACCCGTTACTTGATGACCTTCGACGGTTAAACTCGCTACACCTTCGATATACTGTACTCCATTACTTTTTGCTAACTTTAATAATGTTTTAGTTAACAGCCTTCCATCAACCCGGGCCGCTCCTGGAATGTAAAGTGCATGTAACTGCTCATCTAATACTGGAAAAAGTTCTCGAGCTTCTTCCGGCGATAATTGTTCAACATCTCCCATAAGTGGTGCATTAGTTCGTCGTTCTTGTAAAAGTTGTAAATGAGTTTGTAACTTTCCTTCATCAGATGCTGTTATAAGGGATCCGACTTTTTTATAACTTACATTTTCTTCCCCTTGTTCTTTTAATTCTTCAATAAACTTAGGATAAAAATGAGCCGCTTCATTAGCTATGTTGTACCAATTTTCTCCACGTTCTAATGATGACCACGGACAAATAATACCTGCTCCTGCTGCAGTAGCCTGTCCTTCGTTTGCAGCATCGATTAAGATCACTTCATTATTTTCCTTCGTTAAATGATAAGCTGCACTCGCACCAACTATACCTGCACCGATAATGACAACCCGCAATTACAACAATCCTTTCTTATTTATAAAAATCTTTTTTTAATGCCTGTATTTTGCGAATAAATTTGATCAATCGTCTGATTTACTTTTATGTTTTGTACAATTTTCACTAAATCCTTCGTTTCCTTATGATGAAAATGTTCAGCAACACTCATTTCGATAACTGCTAGTAACACTTGCGTTAAAATACTTAAACATAACTGATAATCTTCATTCGTTTCTGGCAATAGTAAGAGTAGATCTTGAAATTCGGGGAAATTTTTTTTAATATCACGTTTTAGCCGCTTCGGTGAGATGTTTAATTCACGAGCTAGCATAAACGTATCGTACAACATATTTAACTCATAAATTGAATGGTTTTCATTTTTTAAAACTGTTAATGTATAATCAATAAATTCATACATGCCACCGACAATCCGGCCCTTTTCCGAACAATTTGGACACTTATGAACCTCAAGACCAGATAAATTAATTCGAATATCTCTAACAAATAATTGTGTGGAAAATACAGTATGACAATCATAACAAACTGCTGGCACAAACGGCATCTTATATACCCCCTTGTCATATTTTGAAAATACGTGTTTTTTCATTTCACGAAAATTTCTTAAAATTTAATTCACCGGACAATGATTTATTAAGATTATCATACCATGTTTAAAAAAATCTCGCTAACGAAAATTTAAAATATATATAGTGTTGAGCATTTTCCTTGTATGAACCACTTAAAAAAGCATATGTTATATGTAAGAGAAATACTTAGGAGGGTATGTTAAATGTCACAAACAGATTTATTAATTACGTTAACTGCGCATGAACGGGATGCAAACAATGTAACGATTGCTTTTACAGTAGGTGTTAAAACATTAGAAAAGGGACATCAGGCTGAAGTATTACTTTTATCAGATGCCGTTCATTTAGCCGAGAAAGATTATGCAGACAAAATTGATATCGGGGCACCTTTTGAACCGGTTAAAAAGTTAATGGATACATTTTTGGAAAACGGTGGCAAGTTAAATGTTTGTTATTCTTGCATGGAACATAACGGTGTCGCTGAAGAAAATCTTATTGATGGAGCAAATGTCGTCACAGCCGATTATTTAGTTGACTCAATGTTAAATGCTAAAAAGACCTTGCAATTAAATTAATTGAACTACCCCCACTTTCGCTAACGCTAAGAAGTGGGGGTTTTTTCTGCCTACTTTTTTGAAAAAATTACAGACGACTGACAATTTCTTTACCTATTTCAATAGATGCCGTCGCTGCCGGTGAAGGTGCATTACAAACGTGTAAACTTCTTTTACCTTGGATAATTTGAAAATCATCAACAAGTTCTCCATCCCTATTTAAGGCTTGGGCACGCACTCCCGCTGGTGCTACGACTAAATCATCCCTTTGAACAGCTGGTATTAATTGTTGTAAACTTTCAACGAATTTTCGCTTACTAAAGGAACGCACCATTTCACTTATACCAACTTTCATATATTTTGAAGCGATTTTGAGAAAGCCAGGATAACTTAATACTTCCGCCAAATCTTTGAAGTTAATATCTGTTTTTTTGTAACCTTCTCGTTTAAAACTTAAAACAGCATTCGGACCTGCTTCAATATCCCCATTGATCATTCTTGTAAAATGAACCCCTAGAAATGGGAACTCAGGATTTGGCACAGGATAAATTAAGTTACGAACGAGATGATTTTTTTCAGGCTTTAATTTATAATATTCGCCACGGAAAGGCACAATCATCATATCCGTTTGATAGCCCGCCATTTTCGCAATTCGGTCGCTTTGTAGCCCCGCACAGTTTATTAAAAATTTTGAATGATATGTACCGCTGTCCGTCTCTACGATAACATGATCAGACCGTTCATCAATCGCTTTTACTTCTTCGCCACAACGAACATTTCCATCATGGGTTTCAATAATATTTGCAAACTTTTTAGATACTTCTTTATAATTTACAATCCCCGCAGCGGAAACAAAAATAGCTTCAACCCCATTTACATGGGGCTCTACTTCAAGTAATTGTTCACGGTTTAACTTTTTTATATCTAAACCATTTTGCAAACCTCGATCATATAAATTGTCGAGAAGAGGACGTTCTTTATCATTAGTTGCGACGATTACTTTCCCACAAATATCATACTTAATTTCATGTTTTTCACAAAACTCTACCATTGACTGGCTACCTTGTTTCGCAAATCGTGCTTTAAAACTACCCGGTTCATAATAAATTCCCGAATGAATGACTCCGCTATTATTACCTGTTTGGTGATTAGCAAGCTCTTCTTCTTTCTCTATAATAAGTATTTTACTGTGCGGATATTTTTCCGTTATTGCCATACCAACAGATAATCCAACAATACCCCCACCAATAATTGTATAATCGTACATGTACTATTCCCCCTCGGATGACTTGAACCTTATGTTGTATCGTTTTTCCTTATGCTGTAATGTCACACGCCTCGGCTAATAATTCTACGAGATGTATGACTTTAATTTGATCTGTTAAACCTTCCCGTTCAACCCCGACTTTCATTTGTAAATGACACCCTGGATTTGTTGTAATAATTGTGTCAAGGCGAGATGCTATTTTGTTAACGTTTGTCATTTTTTCATCTAAAATCTCCATTGCCTCTTTAAAATGAATGACATTATAAATCCCCGCTGAGCCGCAACACATTTGCTGATTAGGAAGTTCAATAAATTGAAGACCCGGAATTGATTGAATTAATTGTAATGGTTCATTCACTCGTTTTTGAACATTACTTAAGTGGCAGGACGGTTGATAAGTGACAATTCTATCGATGTCCCGTTTAAAGGGCAACGTGAATTGATTTAAAATCACGCTAATATCAACATTTTTTTTGGCAAATCTTTTTGCCCGCTCTTTCCACGTATCATCATCACCAAATAAACGATCATATTCAACAAGCATAGCTCCACAACCACCTATACTGTTGACAATATAATCAAAATCATATTTTTCAAACGCTTCAATATTTTGTTTGGCTAATTTTTTTGTAATATCTACTTCGCCACTATGATGTTGTAAAGCTCCGCAACACGTTTGATCTTTGATGATCGTCACTTCACACCCTATCGCTTGAAGTAGTTTAATACTTAATGTATTGATCCTAGAAAACACCGCATCCATCACACAACCTGTAAAAAATCCAATGTGGAATTTTGGTTCGACTTTTGATGAATAATGTTGTTGGCGCTGTCTTCGTGCAATTAGACCTTCAACCCTCGGCAATACTTTTTCAAACGTTCGTAAATTTTCTGGAAGAATGTTTAATACTTTTGTTTTTTGGGCAATCTTTTGTAAACCCGTTTTTTGATAGAAAGTTAAACCTGTACTGCCTGCCTTTAGCATCGTCTTATTCGTAATCGCTTTTCCAAAAACAAATTCTTTGAATAAAGTCGCTCGTCTTGGTAGATTCTTTTTTTTATGCTCATTAATGACAGCTAATGCGGAATCTAAGATCTTTCCATATTGTACATTCGTTGGGCAAACAACTTCACAGGCGCGACATCCTAAACATAATTCTATCGGTCCCTCTAATTCTGAGTATGTAATTTTCCCTTCAGCAGCCATTTTTACAAGGTTAATTCTACCCCGTGGTGATTGGGACTCTGATCCCATTGAAATATAAGTTGGACAAGCCGGTAAGCAATAACCACATTGCACACAATCAAAGGTTTCCTCATAAGCAAGTGTTGCTTTAGTCATCGGTTAACACCAACCTTTCACCAGGTTTAGGGAAAATTTTGCCAGGATTTAAAATATTATTCGGATCCCAACTTTCTTTGATTCGTCGCATCATATCTAAACCTATTGCCCCTAGTTCCATTTCCATAAAGGGAGCTTTTAATGTTCCGATTCCGTGTTCCCCGGATAATGTTCCCCCAAGTTCAATCGCTGCTTTAAAAATTTCTTCAACAGCTTGTTCGACTCGTCTCATTTCTTCATGATCCCGCTTATCGGCAATAATATTTGGATGTAAATTACCATCACCAGCATGACCAAAAACGACTAAGTCAACTTGATACTTTTCCTTAATTTCCATAAGACGTTCGAACATATCGGGTATCTTACTTCTCGGGACAGTAGCATCTTCAGAAATCTTTGTTGGTTTTGTGCGTACAATGGCAGGTGAGACAAGTTTTCGGGCTTTCCATAATTCTTGGGCTTCAGCATCTGTTGTTGCAACCTTCACTTCGCGGGCTTCTGAGGTTAGACAAACATCTTTAACTTGAGTCATTTCATCTTCAATCGCTACCGGATGCCCGTCAAGTTCGATTAAAATTAACGCACCAACATCTGTAGGAAGCCCTAATGGTTCATAATCCTCCACCGCTTGAATGGATGCTTGGTCCATGATTTCAAGTTTTGACGGTAAAATACCTGAACTTAAAATATTTGAAATTGCTCTTCCTGCATCAACAATATTTTCAAACATCGCCATCATTGTTTTTGTTGCAGGCGGTTTTGGACTAAGACGAAGAATTGCTTCTGTAATAACACCTAAAGTTCCTTCTGACCCGACAATTAATTTCGTTAAATCATAACCAGTAACATTTTTAATCGTTCTTCCACCCGTTCGAATCACATCTCCCTCGGGAGTAACAACTTCAAGGCCGATCACGTAATCCTTTGTAACCCCATATTTTAGCCCTCTTGGTCCGCCTGCATTTTCTCCCAAGTTTCCACCGATTGTAGATACATTGGCACTGCTTGGGTCTGGTGGATAAATAAGCCCTTTTTCCATAGCTGCATCATTAATATGTGCCGTGATTACTCCCGGCGAAACAACAGCCACCATATCAACAGGATCAATCTGTAACGTGCGATCCCACTTAGACAAATCTAAAACAATACCACCATAAACCGGCAACGGCCCACCACTTAAGCTCGTTGCGTGCCCCCGTGGATAAACTGGAATCTTATATTTATTAGCTAGTTTCATAATATTAGATACTTCATCGGTTGATTGTGCCTGAACAACTATATCTGGGACATATGTTCCAAAGGATGCATCAAAAGAGTAACTATATAAATCTACAGTATTTGTAAATATTCTCTTATCATCTTTTATAAATTCCATCAATAATTGTTTTAATTTACCTTTTTCCATTTAGTTCTCCACCCCACCTTTTTCCCTTGATGTCTGTAAATAACGTTTCTTAGTCGCTTGATGGTGGGCCCACATAGCATCGCGTGCTTGTTCAGGCTTATTGTTCATAATTGCCTCATAAATTAGACGATGTTCTTCTAAAACAGCCTTGTTTAATAATTCATCTTGAATAGAAGTATGTCTGCTTTCTTTTAATCCTTGCATAATTTTTTGAGCAATCACATGCATCGTTTCTAACATAATCGAATTATTTGCTGCCTCAACAATCATTAAATGAAATTGATAGTCTTCCTCAATCGCTTCTTTTGATTGTTGCTGTGAGTGAATTAACATTTTATAAATGTTAGTCAATTTTTTCTTTTGCTCATCAGTAATCCGAAGGGCCGCGTAATAAGCAGCATCCCCTTCAATCGCTTGCCGCATTTCAATAAGCTTTTCAAACTCGAACGTTCGTTGATTAATAATTTCAGAAATTTTATTTATTGATACACTTACTGAATCATTGTTTAAAAACATTCCAACTCCTGGGCGCACAGTTACAACACCCGATGATTCAAGGACAGTTATTGCTTCTTTAACCGAAGTCCTAGCCACATTCAACTTTTCAGCAAGTTGTCGCTCAGATGGTAATTTATCCCCCGGCTTTATACGTCCTTCTTCAATGGCAATCTTTATTTGGTCAATAATATTTTCATACACACGTTTTCGTCTTTTAATCGGCCTAAACATCATATAAGCCTCCATTCTCCAGGCGGACTAGTGGGCAGTCCAGTATAGGTTAAGGAAATAGAAATACGTATGATTACCTATTTCTATTTCCTTCGATGAAATTTTCACCCATTCTAAAAAATTTATAAACGAACCTTTAATTATCTTGACTTTGTTAACTAGGTAGTACACGTGGGTCACCGAGTTTAATTCGGGCATTTGTTAAATGAGCTTTCATTGCTTTTCTTGCCGCATTAGGGTCACGACGCTTAAAGGTTTCATATATTTTTTCATGTTCAGCAAATACTTCTTTTCGTTTGTCTTCCCAGCCTAAGTTTTTTGATAAGGAAAATCTGACAGCTTTTAAATGTAGCTCTGATAAATTTTCTATCGCTTGAGTTAAAAATGGATTATAAGCAGCACGAACGATCACTTGGTGAAAAGCATAGTCAGCCTCAAAACCTATCGTATGCTCGTCTTTTACCGTCATACTAAAAGCCTCGAGACTTTTTGTTAATTCATCTAAGTCTTCTTTCGTATGTCTCTTGGCAGCTAAGTAAGCAGCCTCTGATTCAATAATCGTACGCATTTCAAGTAAATCACATACCTCTTCAACCGTAATCATTTCAAATTGAACTGGTTCTAACATTTCAGCAAGATTTACTTCTCTTATCCAACTTCTCCCACCTTGTCGCGTTTCGATTAAACCACTCGCAGACAGAACACTTAATGCCTCACGAATGGGTGAGCGACTAACACCAAACATTTCAGCAAGCTTAGTCTCTGATGGAAGTTGGCTATTAGGTGGAAAATCACCTGTTTTAATCATATTTTTAATCTTTTCCAATACTAACTCAGATACTTTTTTTCGTTCAATAAGCACGCTTATTCTCCTTTAATAATCATTTTAAACATTAACAGATTCTAAATTCTCGGAAGCTTCTATTTTTTTAGCACGAGTGATGTGCCATAACATTAATAAAACGGCAATTGTTAATCCAATCGCATCTGTCAACATACCCGGTGCGATTAATAATAAAGCTCCTATAGCAAATCCGATTCGTTCAATAATGTTTAATGATACTCTGAAGAAGTTAAATACCGCAACAGATAGCAAGAAGACACCAATTAATGCTGTAATTAGAACGACAGCTACACTTCCAAAGGATGCCATTTGTCCCGATTCTGTTTGCATAACCATAATTGGATTATATGCAATCATAAAAGGAATAATAAAGCCCGGTAAACATAATTTCAAGGCAGTCCATGAAGTTTTCATCGGATCACCACCAGCTATTCCAGACGCTGTATAAGCAGCGAGAGCTACAGGTGGTGTTATGTTTGATAATGCACCAAACCAAAAGACAAAGAAATGAGCTGCAAGCGGATTAACACCTGCTTCTACTAATGCTGGTGCAGCCGTAACAGCTACAACAATATACAAAGCTGTTGAAGGTAAACCCATACTTAGTACGATACACGTAATCATTACTAGTACGAGAATAACTGCTAAGTGACCCCCAGATAGGTCGATAATATTATAAGCTAATGTTGAACCTAATCCTGTCATTGTAACAACAGCGATAATGATTCCAACGGATGTACAAGCTACAGCAACTTGTATAGTACCTTTAGCCCCGTCAACGAGGGCATCTACTGTTTTGCGAATCGTAATTCGATTTGTTTTATCCTTTGTTAACCAACTCGCAATAATTGCCGCAATAATACCAGCAAATCCAGCAAAAATTGGTGTACGTCCGGATAAAAGAGTTACAATAACGACAATTAAAGGAATAAGTAGTACACCGCCTTCTTTGAGAACGGCCCAAACTTGTGGAATTGAATCTTTACTCATCCCTTTTAACCCTTGCTTTTTAGCTTCAATATCAATTGCCATAATTAATCCTGCATAATATAAAATAGCGGGAATAATTGCTGCGAGAATTATAATGTTATAGCTTACCCCAAGAAAACCAGCCATTATAAACGCAGCTGCTCCCATGATCGGCGGCATAACCATACCACCTGTTGAGGCTGCCGCTTCTACAGCACCGGCAAAACGTGGTTTTAAACCGATGTTTTTCATCAATGGAATGGTAAATGTTCCTGTTGTTGCAACATTCGCGACTGCGCTTCCACTTAATGTTCCTGTAAGGGCACTTGATAGAACGGCTACTTGTGCTGGTCCACCGCGTCGTTGTCCAGCAATAGCAATAGCTAAATCATTAAATAGTTTTGTTGCACCACTTGCATTCAAGAAGGCACCAAAAAGTATAAATAAGATAATATATGTCGTTGCAATTGAAAAGGTCATTCCAAATAAACCTTCAGTAGTCATATAAACTCGGAACAATAATCGTTCAACTGAGAAGCCCGCATGACCAAAAACTCCTGGAAAATGTGGACCATATACAGCATAAACGAGAGCAATGACTGATAATAATGGAATAAAAATCCCAATTGTTCGCCTTGCAATCTCAAGTAGTACGACTATTGTTATTATAGCAAAAACATAATCAATTGTAATTGCTTGAGACATCCGAACATTATGAATTACCGAATAGTTAAGTAAAATATAAATAACTCCCGATAAGCCGGCGATTAATAATATACTATCAAACACTGTAATTGATTTTTTATTACCCTTTTTATTAATTGGGTATAAGAGAAATCCTAAAATAAAGATAAACCCTAAAAATATAGCATTACGATATATTTCTTGTATGTTCATGAAACCGTTTGTATAAATAGCGAATAATGACATCGCTAAAGCAACTGCTGTAGCAATTGTTGCTTGAATACCCGAAAGCTGCCGCCCACCTCCGCCAGCTTCACGATCCAATTCTAGCAAGTCCTCTGTTTTATCCTTCTTTTTAAACAGCATAATCTCTCACCTTCCTCATATTGCAATTCCATCCGCAAAAAAGAATAGCTGGAGAGAAAATTCCCCAGCCTTTTCACCGCAACTATTTTGCTTCAGGCGGAACTAAATTTTCCGGAATTTCTAAATCTTGTTCTTTGAAATATTTATAGGCTCCCACATGAAGGGGTGCAGGTAAACCATCGAGTGCTGTTTCTAATGAAACTTCTTTTGCTGAGTTGTGGATTTCATGAACAGCATCTAAGTTTTCATATATTACCTTTGTTAATTCATATACTTGATCTTCACTAAGATCCTTAGCAACACCTAAGAAGTTTGGCATACCGATTGTATGAATATCCTCGTCAACATTTGGATATGTCCCAGCGGGAATAACAAATCTGAACCAAGTATTGTACACATCGTTAATCGCATCGAGTTGTTCATCAGTTACTTCTAAGACTGTCGCTTTATAACCACTAGCATACATGTCCATAACAGCCGATACTGGAATACCAGCAGGTACTGAACCGCCATCAAGACGTCCATCACGCATGGCAGAAATTGTATCATCATAACCTAAATATTCAGGTTTAATGTCATCCTTCGTTAAGCCAATTCCTTCCATAATTGTAATCGTTGATTGTTCTGTACCACTCGCCTGTGGACCAACGGAAAATGAATTTCCTGCAATATCCTCAATTGTTCCTGTTTCTACTTTGTTATCTGATAAAACAAAGTGCTCAATATTAGGCCATAACATAGCAATTGAACGTAAATCTTCATATGGATTACCTTCGAAGTTTCCTGAGCCTTCAACTGCTTGTGCTCCTATTAATCCTTGTAAAATAACAATATCTGCTTCGTCATTACGTAGTAAATCTATGTTTTCAACTGAACCGGCGGATGATTGGCCAGTTGCATTTAAACCATCAATTTTTTCCGACCAAAGATTTCCTAAACCTACCCCAATCGGATAGTATGTACCACCAGATGATGCTGTGGCTATTGTTAAATACTTTTTCTTTCCTTCTTGTCCGTTGTCACTATTACCATCGGACCCACCATCGCTACAAGCAGCTAGAACTAGTGCAATGATTGAAATAAAAACAATAAAATACTTTCTCATTTGAATGCCTCCTGTTTGTTTTTAAAATGTAAACGGTTAATTAATTAAAAAGTTGTATGACAAGTATACAGTATTACAACTTTAAAAATCAATAATTTTAATACAAAAAATATTAATTTCCTAAAATTACCAATAAG
>Ga0209487_1002478_pt1 | contig 15015 bp, 6 predicted proteins | sample Poulit2012_FD_187524 | JGI IMG/M metagenome (GOLD analysis project Ga0209487, IMG submission 187524) | Agricultural soil microbial communities from Georgia to study Nitrogen management - Poultry litter 2012 (SPAdes) (version 2) | ecosystem: Environmental > Terrestrial > Soil > Agricultural land... | reverse complement strand
TCTTCGCCGGCCTCCAGGGGTTTGCGGAAGGGGGCGTTCAGATGAACCGCTCCGCCAGGGTTCCGGCTCAGTGTCACAGACTGGTGTGCAAGCAGGGTCAGGCGCCTGTAATCCTCCTCGGAGTGAACCGGTTCACCCAGCTCATGAAACATGATAACAGCGTCACCGAACAGTTTGACCTGGTCGATCGTCTGGGAACTGCCTGTGCCGCGGAGATGAGGGGGCCTGTCGGCCGAGATGATCAGCAGGGGCACACCGGCTTCTCCCGCTTCGATGACTGCCGGATGGTAGTTCGCCACGGCGGTACCGGATGTACAGATCAGCAGAGCCGGTATACCGGTCGCCTTACCGGTTCCGAGAGCCTGGAAAGCGGCTGACCGCTCGTCAAGAACGACATGTTTCTGAAACCCCGGGTGTCCCGCAGCAGCCTGAACAAGAGGGGTGGAGCGGGAGCCGGGCGAGATGTAGATATGACGTACTCCTTCTGCCCAAAACGCCCGAAACAGGTGAGATATCCAGGAGAGGTGGTGTTCGCCCATCGGATCGATCCTAGTGACTGATCGACCGTTTCAGTGCGTCCAGAACCGGTAGAAACTTCATCTCTGTCTCCTCCCACTCCCGCATAGGATCTGAATCTCTGACGATTCCGGAGCCGGCATAGAGTTTCGCTTTTCCCCCTTCTATCCGTGCGCTGCGGATGGCGACAGCAAACTCCCCCGCTCCTTCAGGAGTGAACCAGCCGACAGGGCCTGCATACCAGCCGCGGTCAGCACACTCAATTTCGTTGATGTAGGGAACAGCGTCGGCTTTCGGAAATCCGCCAACGGCCGGCGTGGGGTGCAGTGAACCGGTCAGTTCATGGATCGTGACGTCATCTCTGATCTCTGCAGAGATGGGAGTATAGAGATGCTGAACATTGTGCAGTTTCTTGACCACCGGACGGCGGAATGGGTCGACCCGCAGAACATACTGTTTAAGGTTATTGCGAATGTCCTCGACCACGAAATTGTGCTCCGAGCGCTCTTTCCGGCTCTTCATCAGTGTCTGCTCCAGTGCAAGATCCTCAATGGCGCTCTCACCGCGCGATATGCTTCCCGCCAGCCCCTCGGTCAGGATCCTGTTGTCTTTCAGGGAGATCAGCCGTTCTGGTGTCGCCCCCATGAATACGGATCCATCTCCTGCGTGGATCATGAAGTTGAAACAGTTTGGAAACCGCCGGCGGAGATGGTGCATGGCTCGCGGGATCTCAATCTGGTGGTCGGTCTCGAACTGGAGCTGTCTTGAGATGACAATCTTCTCAAAGAACCCTCTTCTGATCAGCTCCCGGGACCGGTTCACCTGCTTTTCCCAGGTCGGGTAGGCTGATGGTGAGAGAGTGGTTCGGTAGTTACCGTTTTTCCGGGGGGAACCGGCGTTTTCACTGCCCAGGTTCCTGAGGCGTTCACACTGGTTGGTGAAGGTGGTGATCCGGTCATCCAGCTCCCTGGTGATCTGGCTTGCGGGCCTGTCGCCGATATCCACAACCAGAATCAGCTGGCAGTGGTCCTCTTTCCGGATCAGTGTCCATTCGGGAAGGACAAATCGGGCTGCACCAAACTCTTTCCACGGGCTGCGGACATTGTGATCAGAGAAGGAGTACCCCCCGACCAGAACCGGATCGGAGAAGGATTCACCCTCTTCTGTAGCTGTGATCAGTGAGTGTTTCAGCTGTCGGGTCTGCTCTCCGATATCTCTGAATCGTCCGTTGCCTGTGGCTCTGAGTACAGTGACTGCCCCGCCTGCAGCGATCGCGAACCGTTCATCCGGTTTCTCCCAATAGAAGAGATTCTCAGTCGCAGCATCCTCAATACAGGCCAGGGGGTCCATCTCCGGGACAGAGACCCTGTAGGCCAACCATTTTTTGCCGGAGTTTGACGTCAGGAGATTCAGAAGGTGAGCGGTAACAGAATCTGACCTGGTCTCTTCAATGAAGCCATCAGATCGCTTCCCATTCCAGCCATTTAACATACCATCCATCATTGATTGAGCGAGGGTGACTGCTCGTTGAACTTTCAATATAAATTGAAAATTGTGGAATCACAACCAGCCGGAGCGTATGTGAAGAGAGAGGGATGGTGGAAACAGCGGCAGGTTCGGTCGAGAAAACAGGGGCTGAAAAAGGGCTGTAACCTGAAGCTGCGCGCTTTGAGAAGTGTAATGTAAGCAGCAGCGAGAGGTTCAGCCGGAGTCAACCTCAGACAGCCGCAGACGCAGTTGCGGGAAGTCGGGAAGTTTAGACCGGAGTCAACCATAGACAGCCTCAGCAGCGGGAGGTTCAGCCCGGAGTTAACCACAGACAGCATGCAGCTGCAGAAAGTCGCAGCGACAGACAGCCGCAGATAGCCGAAGCCGCAGACAAACGCAGAATCCGTTTAAAGTTTATACAGTCGCAGAGCTAGATACTCTCTTGATACTACTGGGCATCATCGGGCTGTCCGGTCTCGAACGGATTCTCGATCCCGTAGTCCCTAGGGTCATACTCTGCCAGTTCAAAAAAGTAGTTCCAGGCCAATTCACTCTCGCCGTTGTCCTCTACCCAATTGGGGTGGCTCTGTTTGATCAGACCCACAACCCGCTTCGCATACTGGATCCTCTCGCCGGTATCCTCAATACGCGGAAGGGCTTCAATCATCAGATCCAGATTGTAGCCGCAGTCATAGTCTTTAGGTTTTTTCTGTTCAAGAAACATGGATACCGTTTCGTTTCGTTAGGTGTTGATATACGCTATCAGAAGATGAAGAGGCGCAATATAAAGCTATCGGGAGACAGCTGCCGGAGCGAGTGAGGTGTTTAGTATCAACGCGTTCCGGTTGCAGGAATTGTTCCTGATCAGGGTCCGCATCAGAGCCGGATTTTGGCTATATTCACCCCGCAACAAATCACGAGTTTAAACCCTGTATAATGTACAATCATTCGATTCTGGAGACGATCGGAAACACCCCGCTGGTCCGGTTGAACACAATGGCCGCCGATATTGAGGCCACCATCCTGGTCAAGGTGGAGTATATGAATCCCGGTCAGAGTATCAAGGACCGGGTGGCTGTCAAAATGCTGGAAGATGCAGAGAAGAGGGGGCTGATCCGACCGGGCGGTACCATCGTTGAGGGAACATCCGGAAACACAGGGATGGGTCTCGCGCTGGCGGCGGCCGTGAAGGGATACAGATGTATTTTTACCACCACCGACAAGCAGAGTGAGGCGAAGCTTGATCTGCTCCGGGCACTTGGAGCCGAGGTGATCGTCTGTCCGACTGACGTAGAGCCTGATGATCCGCGCAGCTACTATTCAGTGGCTCGCAAGCTCAGCGAGGAGACTCCCAACTCCTGGTATCCGAACCAGTATGATAACCTCTCCAATGGTCAGGCCCATTATGAATCGACCGGTCCCGAGATCTGGGAGCAGACAGAAGGGAAGATCACCCACTATGTCGCAGGGATGGGTACTGGCGGAACCATCACGGGTGTGGCGAGATACCTGAAGGAGCAGAAGCCGGAGGTGAAGGTTGTCGGAGTTGACAGCGTGGGCTCTGTCTACAAGAAGTACTACGAGACGGGTGAGTTTGACAAGAACGAGATCAAACCCTACTTGACTGAAGGGATTGGTGAAGATATCATTCCGGCCAACATTGATATGGATCTGATCGATGCGGTGATGCAGGTGGATGATGGCCAGGCGTTCCGGACTACCAGGCAGCTGGCCCGTAAAGAGGGGCTCTTTATAGGAGGTTCAGGGGGCGCCGCGGCATTTGGTGCTCTGCAGTACGCTCGCGAAAATGGACTGGGTAAGGACGATCTGATGGTGATCATCATGCCTGACAGCGGCGCCCGTTACGTTTCGAAGATCTTCAATGACGACTGGATGCGGAAGCACGGATTTCTTGACGGGGAGTAAGAGTTCAGTGTCTGTCGGTTCAGACCTTGTCGGTTCAGAGCCTCTGTCGGCAAGAGCTCTGTCGGCATAGGTGCTCAGGCAGATCTGCAATGCATTTCCAGGCGTCAAAATGCAGTGCGTGTATAAAACCGGTACTATACGTGTGGTGACCGGATCATGTGGTGACCAGATCGTGTGTTGACCGGATCAAACGAGTGTTGACCGGCTCAAACGTGTGCTGACCGGAACAACCAATTTCCGGTCTATTACAAGCCTATTTCCAGCCTATTTCCGGGCCAGCAGGAACAGCACCGCACCGAGTGTCAGAAAGATCAGGTGTGGCAGCGCAGCTGCATAGACCGGATCGATGGCACCCGCTGCACCAAAAGGTTCAATCACCTTCATCATGGCCAGGTAGATGAAACTGATCGCCAGCCCTGCTGTGATGAAGAACCCCTTGCCACCCTTCCTCCGCTCGGAGGCCAGAGAGAACCCGATCAGCGAGACCACCAGGATGGAGATCGGGTAGGTGAACCGTCCATAGAGCTGAACCAGGGGCAGGTTGATCTCACCGGCCCCCACTCTCCGGATCGACTCCACGTAGTTTAGCGCCTCTGCATAGGTCAGCTGATAGATATCTGACGTCGTCCGGGCCAGATCCCGCGGAAGCACATTGAGGTTCAGAATCTCATTCCGGCTGGTGGTGTCGACGTAGGCCCCTTCGCTGAAGATTCGCTCCTGATACCGGTCCGCCTTCCAGGTTCCGAGGGAGTCGACCCAGTCGAGACGGTTGGCTGTCACCGTCCGTTTCACATTCTTCTGATCATCAAACTCCACCATATTGAACCGGTAGCCAATATTGGAGGAGGCGTCGTAGTGGCTGATGTTGAAGATGGCGTTATTCGACTCCTGCCTGTAGATCCCTCCCCGGTCGATCCTGTCACTGCTCCCCTTGTCCAGATACTCTCTCTGAAAGGCGAGCCTCTCTGCATTGGATCCGGGAATGATCCAGGCATCCAAATAACTGATGGTGCCGGCCAGCAGAACCCCGAACAGCAGATAGGGTACGGCGATTCTGTAGAGACTGATTCCCGAGGCTTTGATAGCCGTCAGTTCAAACCGCTCTGTCATCTGACCGGTCAGGAAGAGACAGGCGACAAAGATAGCGACAGGGCTGACCAGGCGAACCATCTCCGGTATGTAGTTCACATAGTAGTCGCCCCAGACCTGGCTCAGCGTCGCTCCCTGATCTGCAAAATCGTCACTGTTCTCCGAGAAGTCGATCAGGATGAAGATGCAGGTGAGCAGGAACAGCACCAGAAACGTGATCGTAAACAGCCGGAAGAAGATATATCGGTCCAGTCTCTTCATGATGAGGGTGATGATGCTGCAGGTTCGCTGTCTGTAGAGCGGTTACGGCGCCAGCGGAACCGGAGTGAGGTTGTCACATTGAGTGTGAGCAGCAGACCGATCACTCCGAAGAGGATATTGATCCCCCACATGCCGATGAATGGCGAGATAAAGAGTCTGTCCGCCCATTTCTCTCCCTGGATGATGGCCATGAAGTAGATCGTGAGAATCACAATTCCCGTGATGGCGGCAAACCCGATGTTTCCCCGTCTGGTCATCATGCCGATCGGTGCACCCACCAGTACAAAAACAATACAGGCGAAGGGTATGGAGAACTTCTTGTGAACCTCAACCATATACTCTGCGATCCGGAACTCCCTCCAGCTCAGATTCTGTGCAAGATTATCCACTTCAGTTCTGTAGTTGCTGACAGAGGACATTGTCTGATTGATCAGCCGGGACTGTCCATCCACCGTGTTCAGCTCATTGAGTGTGAGAAACCGGGAGGTATACTCCGGTTCGGTCACCGTGGAGTCACGCTCCGGTATGGAGGCTTCCAGTTCATGAAATTTCTCGATCCGCTGCAGGCTCCCTGTAGACTCCATATAGCTGGTGAACTCCTGCTCCGCTTCACGGCTGAGGGTATCGACGACCGCCAGCATGGCGTTGGCGCTCATCGTCCGGTCATTGCGGCTGCGCTGTTCGGGATTGGAACGGGAGAAGGTGAGATCAGAGAGATCGAAACTGATCCGGTGCCTGCTGAATTTTGACTGCTCGATCGTCTCCTCTCCATATCGCTCTCCGGGCAGATGCCGGTTGATGATCCCATCCTTCAGAAAGAGAGTGAGGGTCTGCTCATCGGGACTGTCCAGCCATCCGGTCTCCGCTCTGATGTAGGCGCGGTGCCTGTCCCGCCCCGCCTCCTGAAAGAGCGTAACATCATAGAGGGTGTCTGAACCAGCCGGAATATCACGTACCAGAAATGTATAGCCGTCGATCCCATCGTAGAAGACGCCGGGTTGCAGATCAAACCCAGGCTTCTGCATCCGGATATCGATGAACAGCGAGCGCGCCTTGTGGTTCGATTCGGGAAGTACCTGATTGGAGAAGTAGGAGAGGTATCCGAAAAGCAGTATCGAGACAAAAAGAATCGGTTTCATCAGACTGAACGGGTTGACTCCCGCCGCCTTCAGAGCGGTCAGCTCATTATGTTCAGAGAATTTTCCGAACGCCATGATGGAGGCGACAAGCACCGACATCGGAACCGCAAGCACCACCATGTAGGCCAGATTGTTGAGAATCAGCTCGATGACGACGAAGATGGGCAGACCTTTCCCGACCAGTTTATCCACATGAAGGATCAGAAACTGCATCAGCAGAAGAAACATGATGGTGAAGAAACAGAACAGAAACGGTCCGGCGTGTTTCTTCAGAAGGTCTTTCTGGATGTGGTTGATCATAGTCTGTCAGAGTGATGCCCAAGTCTGTCGAATGGCGCCCGGGGCTGCCTGAGTGGTACCCGGGTCTGCCTGAGTGGTACCCAGGTTTGCCTGAGTGGTACCCAGGTTTGCCTGAATGGTACCCAGGTTTGCCTGAGTGATACCTGGGGCTGCCTGAGTGGTGCCCGGGCAGCACCTTGCCTGTTTATCTGAATCTTTCGTTCACCTGTTAATCGTCAGAAGATGTAAATCGTTTATGGAGATACTGGCTTGCGACTGAGAAATACTGGCAGGCGATTGAACAGATACATCAGCTAATTGATAAACAGGGGCGGAAAACGGATTATTTTAAAAGGATTTCACGTTTTATTTGTCATGGGTGAAGTTTATCATCCATAAGTGCATGAGACAACCCTGCTGAACTCTCCAATGACGCCGTCTGTATATTACATATTTCATCAGGGGTAAACGAATATCAGACTAAATGGCTGCCTCAGGGTTCAGATAACTCTTCAAATCAACTAACAAAGACGCCTATCGAAAGATTGTTACGACGCAGGCCTGGATTCGGTTGTCCGGCAGAGAGGATCGGTCGACGTGTCCAGACCTACGGCAGCAGGAGTGGTCTGCTGCCTGAAGACGTGCCAAATCCCGAGACGTTCACGATAATTTTGTGTATTTCTTAAGCCGTCGTACCATTCAGTCAGCCGCAGTTTTGCTGGCAGGCATGCTGATCTGTATCATCCTGAACCCGATTCCGGACCGCGAGCAACTGTTTCAAGACAGCGCTTCCGGTGTTTCGGGCATGGCTCCGGTCTCTTTTCATCAGACATCCGGATCCAGGCCGGGTTCTCTGGTCTCTTTTCATGAGAAATTCGGATCCGGGCCGGGTTCAGTCCGACCAGATCTCCGAACCGCTCCGGCTCTCTATTTTCAGACTTCGGATACTTCGTTCACCACGGTCACCTCAACCGCGCTTCGCCAGATGTCGTCTGAACCCTCTGCCGGCTTCATTCAACGCCCGGAAGTTCCATCTGTTGCCGGTGCGGTGAATGACACGACAGAGTCTCCATCTGTTGCCGGTGCGGTGGACGACACGACAGATTCCTCATCTGTTGCCAACCCGGAGAGCGTTTCACCTGCTTCAGACACAACCACAATACAGCTTCCCGCACCTTCCGGAAGGCGGGTATCGCGACTCAGAGTCCGTAACCGGCCCAGATTTTTCAGCATCCCGCTCCGGGAGAAGCGTACAGAGGTGACACGGCTGCCGGATGGAAACTATGAGGCGCGCCAGCTCTACAGGGATATGCCCATTGCCCTCCCGGGGATCTACAGCTTTGAAGAGTATTCGGAGGTGATGCGTGAACGAAATGAGAGGGAGACCCGCCTGGAGCTGCTCGACCTCTACCAGGAGATGGCGGAGCAGGAGAGTGGCGGTCTGCTCGATTTCAGAATTTCGGTGCCGGGAGGGCGGGAGTCGACCTTCACCACGATTTTCGGACGGCCTGAAGTCAACCTTCAGGTGAATGGTGCTGCCAATATGAATCTGGGCGCTTCGGTTCAGCGAACTTCGGACCCCTCTCTGCCGGCCGATCAGCAGACCCGGATCGATCCGCTGTTTCACCAGAATCTGCAGCTCAACATACAAGGAACCATCGGTGACAAGCTGGCTATCCAGACCGATTGGGATACCGAGCGTACTTTTGATTACCAGAACCTTCTGAACATCCGCTACAGTGGCTACGAGGATGAGATCATCCAGCAGATCGAGATGGGGAATGTCTCGATGCAGACCGGTAACTCCCTGATTCGCGGGTCCGGATCTCTGTTTGGAATCCGTACCGATATGACACTGGGAGCCATGAGGTTGACGTCGGTGCTCTCGCAGCAGAAAGGGGAGAGCAACATCGAGACGATCACCGGCGGGGCTCAGGAGCGACCGGTTCGTCTCCAGCCCGCTGACTATGAGGATAATCGCCACTTCTTTCTCGACTTCTACACCCGCCAGCAGTTCGAGCAAAGTATGGAGAACCCGCAGCAGAGGGTACAGACGCTGCAGCTCTCTGATCTCAATGTGTGGGTGCTGAGGGATCAGGTTCAGGCGGATGAGGGCGCACGTCTGGCCGTTGCCCTTGCTGATTATGGAGTGGCAGAGGGTCCGGACGGCAGTTTTCAGATGCCTGATAATGCACTGGACCGTTTTGACGAGGCGATTATCGACGGGCTGCGCGATCCGTCAGTGAGTGTGACCGCAGGCAGTCTTGGCCTGGAAGACCCGAGAAATCTGGAAGAGGGCTACTTCACCCTGTTGACCGAAGGTGTGGACTACACGGTGAACCCGGTCTCGGGGTACATCTCTCTGCAGCGTGAACTGGGAGCCCGGGAGGTATTGGCCATTTCCTTCTCATATATGGCACCTGATGGCCGGATCGTCAACGTCGGGGATGTCAATCACGGATCGGTCGACAGGCTGTTCCTGAAGATGCTCAAGTCGGGGAATCCGGCCTCGGACCACCGGACGTTTCCTCTGACCATGCGCAATATCTACTCCCTTGGAGCCAGTGATCTCACTCCGGCCACAATCGACCTGGAGCTGCTGTTTACCGAGGGAAATGTGGAGCAGAACCGGCTGCCGGGGCGTACCTCTCCGATGCTGCAGGATCTGGGACTGGATCGGGTCGACAGCCAGGGTTCACTGGTTCCGGACAACCAGATCGATTTTGGGACCGGAACGCTGGATGCTCAGAGCGGACGGCTCATCTTCCCGTACCTCGAGCCATTCGGTGAGAGGCTTGAAGAGGTGCTTCTGGAGGCGGGTGCGACGGCAGAGGAGCTCGATCAGCTGGTGTTCCGGGAGCTCTATCTGGAGCAGAAACGGAATGCGGAGAGGAGTTCCAAGAATACGTTTTACAGGCTGGATGGAAGGGTCACCGGCGGTGTTCAGGACCATTTTACCCTTGATTTCGCCCTAGTCGAGGGATCGGTCCGTGTCTTTGCCAACGGTGTGGAGCTGCAGGAGGGGACGGATTACCAGGTCGACTACAGCTTCGGAAGCATCACTATATTGAATGAGAGGTTCACGGCACCCGGTCAGGAGATCCGGATCGAGTATGAGAATCAGGCATTGACCTCGATTGAACAGAAGAGCTTTACCGGAGTGAGGGCAGAGTACAGGCTCAGCAATGATATACAGCTGGGTGGGACCTGGTTCAGATATCATGAGCGCCCGCTGGATGACAAGATCCGGATCGGAGATGAGCCGATCAGCAACATGGTCTTCGGTCTGGACGCCAATGCCCGTTTCGATGCCCCGTTTTTCACCGATGCCCTGAATGCAATTCCGCTGCTCTCGACCCGGGAGTCCTCCGAGATCACCTTCAGCGGAGAGTTCGCACACCTTCAGCCGGGTGTGGCGAGGACCCGGGCGATGGAGAGAGCCATCCGTAATGATGAGCTCTATCCCGACGAGGTGGAAGGCCTCTCCTTTATCGATGATTTTGAAGGATCCAGCGTAAGAATCAATCTGCTGAACCCGATGCGCTGGAACCTTGCCGCTGCACCTGCGGCCGTTCCGGGTATGGAGGGGGATGAGATCTGGTTCGAGGAGGATCTGCAGGTTCCGGCAACCTCACCGCTGGAGGTTCAGGCGGCCCGGTCCGACCTGCGCTCCAAGCTTTCGTGGTACTCCATCCCCCGGAATATCAGCTCCATACTCAATGGTGTGGACTTCACGCCGGAGTCCCGGCCAGTACGCGTTCAGGATGTGTTTCCGGGCCGCGAGACGCACCATCCGGGTGAGGAGTTTATCACCACGCTGGACCTGTTTTACGATCCCACCACACGAGGCCCCTATAACTACAACATGAACCTGCGGACACTTCTTGAGGAGGATCCGGAGCGGACTTGGGGTGGTATGACCGCTGTGCTGCCGCCGGGTCAGGAGGACTTCAGCCAGAACAATGTGGAGTATCTGGATTTCTGGGTTCAGCCGGTACTGCCGGGCGGAGAGGAGGCCGGAGAGGGTGTGCTGGAGGATTTTGACGGGACCCTCTATATCGATATCGGGACCATCTCCGAGGATGTGGTGCCCAACGCCCGGCTGAATACCGAGGACGGTCTGGCGCTCAATCCCGATCTGCTGATTCCTGACCGTCCCGGGAGTACCCGTTCCTGGCTGCCCTCGACAGCACCTCCGCCGGAGGGGCAGTTCTCGACCGAGAATCGTGAATTGGAGGATGTCGGCCTCGACGGCCTGCCTTCGTCGGGAGGCTATAACGGTCTGAATGAGCAGCAGGTTTTCTCCGATTTTCTTGACGCCATGGCACAGCAGTACGGCACCGGCAGCGCGGACTACCGGAACATTTTCAGAGATCCTTCAAACGATATGTACGTCTATTACGGGGAGTCTGCGCTTGAGAACCTGCCACTTCATGAGCGTTTTCACCGCATGATGGGCTACTATGAGGGAAATACCCCTCTGGAGCATGGTGAGCGAAGAGCTGTTACCAACCGTCCCAACAGTGAAGGGCTTGTGAATCCGGCCCGGGTGGAGCTGAACAACGCCTATTTCCAGTACGAGATCCCTTTCAATCCGGCCACACTGGCAGGTGAAACACCCGGAGATGATTCATTCCTGATTGACGGGGTGTCGGGCAGCCGGCAGGAGGATCGGTGGTTTCAGTTCAGGATCCCTCTGGACGAGTTCCGCCGCCAGATCGGAGAGATCGAGAACTTCCAGAACATCACCTATATCCGGATCTGGATGTCCGGGTACCGACAACCGTTCACCCTTCGGTTTGCTGCACTGGAGTTTGTCGGAAGCCAGTGGCAGCAGGCAGAGCAGATCAATCAGGTCAGTGATCCGGCGGCCAGTCTGCGGGTGTCGACTATCAACATTGAGGAGAACTCGAACCGCAATCCGATTCCATACCGGCAGCCACGGGGGGCGATCCGGGCCCGTGACCGTGGAACGCAGATCGAATCACTTCAGAATGAGCAGTCGATCGTTCTCTCGGTTGAGAATCTGGGAGCAGACGGGTTGCAGCTGGTGCGCCGGAATTTTCCGGGAGGTCTGAACCTGCTCAACTACTCCAATATGAGGATGTTTGTCCATGGAGAGGGGTTCCGCTCCCGGGGCGAAGCTGAGCTGGTGATGCGCTTTGGAAACGATCTCGAGAACAACTTCTACGAGTACCGGCAGCCGGTGACCCCGAGTGATCCGGGGTTTCCGTGGCAGCGCTATGATCCCTCACAGGGCGCACGACTTGAGGAGGAGGCGGAACAGGTGTGGCTCTACGATGAGAACAGCATGAACATCGTGTTGCAGGCGTTCAATGAGCTCAAACAGCTCCGTGATCAGGAGCAGGTTGGCAATGGAAGCCTGACGTATGAGCGCGGTGACCTGCTCGATGATGCTCCGGAGGGAGCCGTACTGGCTATTCGCGGTAACCCTTCCCTGGACCGGGTGACCGAGATCGGCATGGGGGTCAGGAATCCCTATGATCCCGACAGGCCGGACGAGCCTGGCACACCGCTCCTCTCAGCCCAGCTATGGTTGAATGAGTTGAGGGTCTCCGGGTTTGACAATGAATCGGGCTGGGCAGCCAATACCCGCTCCACCGTCAGACTGGCGGACTTCGCCACGGTCAACACGCACTTTGTAAAACAGACGGATGGATTCGGATCGCTGGACTCACGCATGGCAGAGCGGAGGTTGTCTGATCAGCTGGCTTACGACATCAACTCGACGTTCAATATGCACAGGTTCATCCCGGAGAGGTACGGCTGGAGTATTCCTCTGACCATCTCGGCAAGACGCTCCGAGCTCACTCCCCGGTTTCTGCCCAATGAGGGGGACATCCGGCTTGAGGACTATATCAGTTCCCTGGAGTCGAGGAGAGATCTCTCCGAGACGGGGAGGGAGGTTCTGATCAACCGAAGAATCCGCGATGTGCAGACGGTATCGGAGTCGCACTCTGTGAACCTCTCCAACGTCACCAAGTATGGCTCCGGGTCTCTCTTTGCACGCTACCTGCTCGACAACCTCACCTTCAACTACATCTACAACAGCACTTCCGGTCGCAGTCCGCAGTACCGTTTCCAGGACAACTGGAACTTTGACACCTCTTTGCGCTACGCCATCAGTTTCCAGGCCGATCACTACCTCAGACCCCTCTCCTTCCTGGAGTCCGTGCCGCTTGCGGGGCTGCTGTCAGGTCTTCAGCTGGGCGTAATGCCTCACAGTCTGACGACTTCTGTACGGATGAACCGGCTCTATGAAGAGCGCCGCCGCCGCTCCTACGACGCAGGTGATCAGATTCAGCCCATACAGCAGACTCACCACTTCAACTACCACACCCTGTTCGGTTTCGGTTACAACCTGACACCGTCGATCTCCACCAACTTCCAGTCGCGGACTGTCTTTGATCTGGGACGGATTTCACAGAACTATGCCGGTAGAAGCGGTGTGGACAGCACCGCCTTCAACCCGGTTCCGACGTTTCAGGTGCTTGAGGATCTCCTTACCAGCCGGTCGGTATCGCCACGACGGTCGATCTATGAGGAGGATTATACCGCAAGCTGGCAACCGCGACTCAGCCAGATCCGACCACTCAACTGGGTCAGCTACACACTGCGCTATGGTGGTGGATTCCGGTGGGAGAATGCTCCTTATGAATCGGGGCTGGGTTCAACTGTCTCCAACTCAGTTCGTCTCGATCACAATCTGAGACTGGATACGGGAATGCTGCTCGACAGCTGGGGATGGTTGCAACGCCTGCGTCAGGAGGGGGCCGGGCGAGGAGGCCTTCGGGGTTCGATTTATGACGAGGATACTGAGGGTGAGAGTCCCGATGAGGAGGATCCGGAAGATGGACCGGAGGGGCTGGAGAGCCTTATAGAGGCGGCGGGACGGCGGCTGATCACAGGCCTGCTGAGTCTGAGATCTGTTGAGCTCTCCTATAATGATGCGGGCAGCGGATCCCAGACAGGGTATGCAGGAGGGTCGACCTTGGGAAGTCTGATCGGACTGAACGACGGGTTCTCTCCGGACTTCTTCTATCGCACCGGCTTCACCCGAAGGATCGATCAGGAGTATCTGATTGATCACCCTGCAGGCAGTTCAATCATCCAGCTGCCGGCGCACAACCGGTTCTCGGACACTATCAACTTGAGAGCACGGCTGCTCCCGTTCAGAAATCTGAGCATCGATCTGATCTGGACAACCCAGTGGGATGAGAGGATAACCCGTTCGATGTCTCTGGATCCTGCGGGTACACATCATACGGTTTTCAATGCGACGGGGACGATCAGCTCCAGCGTCTGGTCGTTTGGTGATGGTTACAGGGATCTGTTTGACCGGCAGCTTGAGACCGCATTCGAAAATATAGATGCTGATACGATCCGTCATGTGGATGGGAGGGGGGTACTGGACCGGGTCACACTACAGGAGGATTTCAGGAGTGCATGGCTGAGCGGTGGCGGCAGATCCTTCGGCAAACGTAACTTTACTCCGATTCCATTGCCGGAGTGGCGGGTCAACTGGACGGGGATCGAGGAGATGCTGCCTGTCTTGGGTCGATTCATGGAGAGGCTCTCCCTGACTCACGGCTACAGCGGCCGGTACCGGCTGGGATGGAACCACTACAATGATCCGGGAGCGGTCCCTTCCCGGCAGATCGGAGACTTCGCTGTGGAGTACAGGCGGCATGAGTATGAACCCTCGACACTATCTATCGAGCAGCGGTTCGCCCCGCTGGTTCAGATGAATATCACCTGGGACAGGGATATCAGAACCCGCATCGGGTATGATCACAGCCGGCTGACGAGTATGACGCTTTCGAATGTCAATGTGACGGAGCGTATCTCCCGGGGCTTTACACTTTCGGTTGACTATACAATCAGGAATTTCAATGTGCCTTTTTTCCGGTCACTGAATAACAATCTGACGGTGACGCTTAACGGGAATCTGATCGAGGATTCGGAGCAGCGGTTTCTGCTTGATGCGGATATCGGGCGTGCGCTCTCTTCTGGCCCATCCGGGATTGACCGGAGGACGGAAGTGCACTCGATCAGTCCGCGGCCTCCGACGGGTCAGACCAGGATCAACGCCTCTTCGATCCTGGGGTACCGGTTCTCCAGCACTATTCAGGCGAATCTGGAGTATGCGTTCAGCCGGACGATTCCGAAGTCTTCCCGTACGTTTGAGCGGACGACGCATGATGTACGGTTTAGTGTTCGGATTAATTTCCGGTCAAGTTAGAGTGTTGCGTGAGGGGTGCGGCTGCGTGAGGCAGTTCGACGGTGTGAGGGGGTG
>Ga0209487_1002477_pt1 | contig 15015 bp, 11 predicted proteins | sample Poulit2012_FD_187524 | JGI IMG/M metagenome (GOLD analysis project Ga0209487, IMG submission 187524) | Agricultural soil microbial communities from Georgia to study Nitrogen management - Poultry litter 2012 (SPAdes) (version 2) | ecosystem: Environmental > Terrestrial > Soil > Agricultural land... | reverse complement strand
TAGAGATAAACCGCTTTCATCCCCATATCGAAGTTTTTCAGCAGGCGTGCCCGATGTGGGTTCCGCTGGTGGAAAACAATGAAATCGAAAATAGTGGTGCCGATTACTTTGTAGAGAAAAGTATTCATGAACTACTCGCTCAATCTCCTGATATCGATACGGTTTTTCTGGCTTGTACCCACTACCCCCTCCTCTTGCCGGTCATAAAAAAATATATGCCTGAGCACATCCGGGTGGTTCCGCAAGGGGAACTAGTGTCAGACAGGCTGGCAGATTACTTGCAGCGCCATCCGGAAGTGGAAAACAGATGCAGTAAGAATGGAAGCCTGACGTTTGCTACCACAGACAATGCTGATAGCTTTGATGAAAAAGCGAAAATTTTCTTTGGCAGGGAGATTAACTCCATGCAGGTTAGGCTATCCAAGAACTGGTAGCACCTTTTCAGCACTCCATCTCATTTCACTCGAACATACCCAATGATAATCCGTCCGCTTCCCTGACCATCCCTCCCACCCGTATCTGCCGGTCACTCGTCCCGCCTCTATTTTCCCTGATGTCAGTCCGCTACCAGAGCTTTTAATTGTGTGACAGACAGCAGGGTGAAACAGAGATGCTATCTAGCCAATCACGGTTCGCTCTGCTTGGATTACCACGCCGTACGTCGTTGTTCCGTCTTTACCGATCCGATTGTCGCAGGAACTTACGGTGTGAGCGGCAAAACATTTGAAGAGTAAATAGTAGTCGGAAGTACCAGGTCAATTAAGCCCCGGAAAGATTACATCCCCGCATTGTAAGGCTGGAGCGAATATGAGAAAGCACCAGAGAACTCTCAGCTAACCATCAAATCGGAATACAGGGACTCCTTTAAAAGGTACCGTGACTTTAAAAAGGGAGCCCGAAAGCGGGAATTCGGCAATCTCCTCTTCTGTCATATGTTCACGGGCTGTTGTGATATAGAGTTCATCCAGCCTCTCTCCACCAAAGGTACACGAGGTGATCCTCGGTACGGGGAGATGTACTTCAAATAAGGTTTTTCCATCTTCCGGATCGATCCGGATCACTTTACTTCCATTGTAAAGCGCCACCCAGAGTTTGTCCTCTACATCGATCGTCATTCCATCCGGGCTTCCCTCTTCACTTTTCATTACACGGACCACTTGCTTGTTTGAAATACCACCTGTTTTGTCGTCGTAATCAAACTGAAAGATTGTCTGCGTCGGAGAATCGATAAAGTAAAATTTCGTTCGCTGACTGTTCCACGCCATACCGTTGGGTATCGTCAGACCTTTCAGCATGATCTCGGCCTGCAAATCGGAACGAAGACAATAGAGGTTGCCCGCCCCCTCTTCAAGATCATAGGAGAGAGTCCCTGCCCAAATTCTGCCTTGAGGATCACACTTGCCGTCGTTAAACCGAAAGTTATCTGTGTTCTCTTTTGGGTTTAGTATCAACGATTTTTCTCCATTTTCCCGATCAAAAAAGTAGAAACCGGATTGTGTCGCCAGAAGAAGCCCACCCTGTTTTCTAAGTGCAGCAACCCCCAGGTCCTCACCAATTTCATAAACTGTATTAGATTTCTGAATGGGATCGTACTCTATCAACTTGCCCGAAAGTATATCCACCCAGAAGAGCTTTTTTTCCCGTTCGTCCCAAACAGGTCCCTCTCCCAGCCAGGCTTCAAATTCAAGTTCGAGCTTTGCATCTGCAGTTTTAATACTCATCGTTTCGAATAAATTTAAAAAGTAAAGTGGTTATTCTGTATGAAAAATATTTTATCCGGAAGAGTGCTCAGGAGGGATCCGGCCAGTACTGCTTCATTTTTTTGCGCAGAAACTGGACGCTTCTTTCCAGTTGATCCATACCATCCACACCATCTTCTATGCTGATCCAGCCATCAAAATGTACACGTTTAAATTCAGAAAAAATAGCATCATAATCGTTAAGTCCCTTACCGATTTCGCCGTGGCTCAAACGGCTGGCATAACCAGTTGCCCCCATCTCTTCCCTCCTTAGATCTTCCAGCGTGCCTTCTTTTAAGTAGCGGTCACTGGCGTGCATGGTTACCACCCGGTCAGAGACCCGCCTGAGCAGTTCCAGCGGATCTTCCCCGGCCAGATAGGTATTGCTCGGATCGTAGTTCACTCCAAAGTTGGGGTGATCGATCGCTTCAACCACCCGGCAGAAGATGTCCATCTTCTGTGCAAATTCAGGGTATTCCCAGAAATCATCCTTGTAGTGATTTTCGATAATCAGGGTAATTCCGTTTTTTTCAGCATGGGGAAGACAAGCTTCGATGGATGAGACGGCATAACCAATCCCCTCTTCAATTCCCACTTCCGGACGTTTCTGGCCTGACAGCACACGGCACCAACCTCCGCCCAGCTCCGCAGTCATATCGATCCACATCTTCTGCTGCTCAATTTGTGCAGCCCTGAAATCAGCATCGGGATGAGTAAAGTCAGGAGAACAGCAGAGCATCGGTATCTCCAATCCCCGCTCTTCTACCTCTTTTCTAAAACGTTTCCAGTTAGACCGTTCTTTCATCTCCAGGAATCCTGCGTACCACTCCAGTCCGTCGATATCGAGTCTGGCGGCCATCTCGATCCATTCTGAGAGTTTCATACTACCATCTTTGCAGAGGGCTGTCATAAATGCTTTTGGAAAAGCTGCTAATTTAGGCATAGAAAACTGTTTTTTTGATAACTATTGATGATCCCCCGGCTCAATGAGCCAGGCGGATCGATAGATCAAAACCTGGCTGATGAAGAACCGGAGGGAGTTATAATTGGTGAACCGGGTGTCTATGACCGGTCTGAATAATCATGAATCACAAATTGAAAAATTAGGAAGCCCGAGGAGAATGGACTGCTGAACTACTCCAGTTTCAGGAGTTTCCTCTTTTCAGGATGGTATCGATATCCTTTGGCGGGTTTCTGCCGATAAAGGGATGCTGTTCCAGTTCAACGGATTGCCCGCTGACGGGGCCGCTCTCGTCACTTAGCCAGTAGACAGCTGCAGCCGCGATCTCTTCCGGATGGAGGATTCTACCCGCCGGGGCAAACTCTGTAGGTAGCTGTTCGTACCAGTTATCGGGCAGGCCATGAGACCTTTTTCTTTCTATCTCCTTTTCAGTCAATACCCAACCCGGATTGATCTGATTCACGCGCACGCCATATTCTCTGTGGAGTGTATCTCCAAGATTGCGTGTCAGCGTCATCAGTGCACCCTTTGAAACGCTGTAGGCAAGCAGATCTGGCTCACCACTCCACGCATTTACCGAGCCGATGTTCAGAACACAGCCTCTCGTGCGGGACAAGTGGGGCAATCCTTCGCGAATCAGGGCATAGGGTGCAAGGGTGTTTACCTCCAGTACGTCTCTGAAGAGATCCAGATCTGTGTTCTCAATATTGGATGAGACCACAGCTGCTGCGTTATTGACAATGGCATCCAGTTTCCCAAAACGTTCTGTTGCCAGTTGGACCAGCCTCCGGGGTGCCCCTTCGGCTGTCAGATCCTCAATATGGAGCAGGGCATTTTCAAATCCCGCTTCACGAAGCGTCTGTTCGCCTGCCTCTTTTTCAAGACCATTCAACACAACACGGGCTCCCTCCTCCATACATCGGCGGGCGATCGCTTTTCCGATCCCCATGGTGCTTCCTGTCACAATAATTACTTTATCCTTTAAGCGCATAATTGTATTTCGAATCGTTATATGAGATAGATCCTCAAATGACAGCTGAATCTCAAGAGGGTTTCAAAATGCTTTTCACAACCTGTCCGTCGTGCATCTGATTAAATGCTTCTTCCCACGCTTCGAGGGGCCAGACTCCGCCTATCAGCGGTGTCACATCGAGCTGGCCGCTGGCAAGAAGAGCCAGAACCCGCTCCCAGACTGGCCAGTTATGGCTGAAACTTCCCTGTAGGGTGACATTTTTCTGAACCAATGGATCCAGATTGAAATTGAGTGGCTGCGGACCCCATCCAACTTTTGTAATCTGCCCGTTCGGCCGAACCAGATCCATGGCAACTTTCAGGGTCGCGCTGACACCCGCGGCATCGATTACGACATCTGCACCCAGGCCATCCCGTTCCCGTGCCCACTCCGAGGCATCTCCGACGATCGCCTCACATCCATATTGCCGTGCTATACCGAGACGGTATTGGTCCGACTCCAGCCCTACCATCGCTACCTCCGCACCACACAATTTTGAAATTGCAGCACAGAGAAGTCCGATTGTTCCGGGTCCCAGAACAACTACCCGGTCACCGGGCTGGATGCGGGAGTTTATCACTACAGAGTTATACGCTACACTACACGGCTCAGTTAAACACGCTTTCTCCATTTCCAGATGATCGGGTACCCTGTGCAGACATCGAGAGGGAACTTTTACATAGCGGGTCATGGCACCATTTACTCCATAGCCGAACCCCTTTCGGGAAGGGTCCAGATTGTATAGTCCCTGACGGGAAAGAGGGCTCGACTGATCAATTACTGCGGCGGTCTCACTCACCACACGATCCCCGATTTTCCACTCTGTCACTCCCTTTCCGGTTTCCACAATGACTCCGCCAAACTCATGCCCCAAAACAACAGGGTAATTAACAGGCCAACTGTGTTGAGCTGTCCACTGGTGAAGGTCACTGCCGCATACCCCCACATTTCTCACTTCCAGAAGGACATCTTCCGGCCCCGGTTCAGGGCGTTCAATTTCCCTTAATTCAACAGCCCCCTTTTGGGGCGCATAATTTACAACTGCTGGTATTTTCATTAAATAAAAACGGATTTAAAATGATTAATTAATGTATGGTAGTCTGTGACTGCCCCACTGGATTTCGAAGTTGAAGGTTTATCAGCCTATGGAGCCTTATAAACAGATCCGGTATCCCCTGACGCTTTACATCCTAGATACTCCCCGACAGATTCTTCCGGACTCTGTTCAATATTGTAATTCCTCTCAATCAGATTTCTTGCCGACCGCAATATCTCCGTAAGCATGAATTTTCTCACAGATCAATCTAAGAGATCCCTCCAGATCTCCATCGGCTGTTTTAAAAGCATCCGCGTCGATGGTCAGAGGAGCCCCAAGCACCACCAGAGGTGCACCATACTCCGGACAACGGATTGCCTCTTCCAGAGATAGACCCCCAACCGCCTGAACCGGAATATCAACCGCTTCCACAACCTCTTTCAGTTGATCCAGCGGACTTGGCATTCGCTCTCCTCTCGCCGCTATTCCCCGGCGTTCGTCATACCCGATATGGTGAATGATATAGTCACAGCCCAGATCTTCCAGATACCGGGCTCCATCCACCATGTCCTCACACGCCAGGTTATCTCCCATCACTTTAGCTCCGAAATCTTTGCCCGCTTCCACAACACAGTGAATCGTCTCCTCGTGAGCCCGCGCCATAACCACAACGTGGGTAGCTCCTGCTTTTGCCATCATTTCAACCTCCAGATATCCCCCGTCCATGGTTTTCAGGTCTGCCACAACAGGAACATCGGGAAATGCAGAACGCAGCTCCCTGACACAATGCAATCCTTCTGCCAGAATCAAGGGTGTACCGGCTTCCAGCCAGTCTACCCCGGCCCGGATAGCAATATCTGCGGTTTCAAGTGCTTCATCAATATTTGTAAGGTCAAGTGAAATTTGTACAACTGGTTTCATGTAGTCTGTTTGAGATTGAATTCTTAATTTTAAGTTTAGCTTAATGGTAATAAAAGATCAGTAACAAAATGTTCAATACAACGCAATGAAGTGAGTTGGATTGAAACGCTTGATAAAAGGGTTCATAATACGTGGGAAAATTCCGGCCTGGCTTAACAAACAACACTCTCGCTTCGCTGGGATGAACTGTTGCAATTCCATGATGCATGTCGATATATGAAGCCTGGTGGATTCTTAAAATCGTCGATAATCGGAGAAGTCCAAAATACGCCATCAGAAAGAGCCCTGTACCACACGGGTGGACTGAAGAGAGTTTACACACCATCCGCGGGTTCATGCCCATCGATAGCTGCCTGCACTTGCAAAGACAATCCTGGCAGGCCAACTGCTCAGGTCAACTTCCTTGTTCCTCTGAGCAGTTACATGCCTGAATATCCTGATGATTTTCTCTTCTCTTATTTAATTACGGCAAAGGTTTCACATAGATGTTCCGGTAGAAAATTACACTATTGGGATCATGCCCCTGAAGTGCAAATGTTCCGCTTCCCAAGACCCGATTGCTCATCACCCTGTCATCCGGATCTCTGAGTGGAGAGTCTGGCTCGTGATAATGGAGAATTTTGGTACCGTTTATTTTGACTTCTACAACATCGCCCTCTACTTTGAAGTAGAGTTCGAACCATTCGTCATCTGCAGCGTATACCTCCTTCACGTCCATCACATTATACAGACTGCCTGTTTTTCTCCAATCTCCGTGGGTATTGTTTACCTGGACTTCATATCCTGTTTCCGGCCAGCCGGAAGCACGATAATCCGTATGAAAATAGACGCCTGAATTGGCTTGAGTCCGAGTGAGGATCTCGGCCTTGAATTCAAAGTTTGTGAAATCTGAATTCTCCACTTCACCGTCGTAATAGAGATGGGCGCGCGGGCCATCAATCTTTATCGTTCCATCTTCTACTGTGATCGTTTCTGAGTTTTCTTCGGTTACCTTCCACCCCTCCAGGCTTTCACCGTCAAACAGGGAGATCCAGCCATCATCACTGCTGGAGTTGTTCGTCCCTGCACAGAAAGTTACGGCAAAAAACAGGGCCAGCATCAGGATTACAATATGTAATTTCATAATATAGTGTCCGTTAATTTTTTAATAATATAATCTGCTGGTATCCGATGATCAGATCCGGCAGCATTTAGAATGTGAAGGGTACCGGCTCTATACTCAATAAGCCGGTACCTGCCTGTTATCAGACGCCCAGGGACCATCCCTGACGATACTCCCGTTTCACAAACTGATTGGCATCATCGTAGTTTGTTACACGCATGTTTTCATGATCCCATAACAGTTTTAGTTCGCTCGATTTGGCGGGGTAGTAATTCCCTCTGCCGTCCGGACGTGGTTTGGGCATATCCGCCACTCTGATAGCCAGATTGGCCATCAGGCACGCTTCCGTCAACGGCCCGGCTAATTCAAAAGGAGAGCTGACTTCCATATTTCCATAACCGGCGAGGCAGGCTTCAACCCACTGGCCATAATGGCCCTGGGAGTCCCCTTCCACCCGTGCAAATTTCTGCGGTACCGCGGCTGCCTCAGACATTCTTGAGGTGGGAAGCAGTCTGGGATTCCTGGCATATTCGTCTGCCAACATCTTTCCTTTAGTACCGATAAACAGAATTCCGCTATTTCCATCACCGAACTGCTCGCCCTCTTCCAGCTCAGGTGGTCTGGGAGGGGTGATACCGCCATCCATCCACTGGATCGTTACATTTCCCTCTGTTTTATCTGTCTTGGGAAAAGTGAGTGTAGCATGGCTTGCAGGTGGTGGGGTGTCAGGGAAATATCCTCTCTCCCCCCAACCGGTATAGACCTGGCTCACACTAGCCTGTGCGTCCAGAGGGTACTTCAAATTGAGCACGCGGAACGGGGCTTCCAGCAGATGACAACCCAGATCCCCCAGGGCTCCGGTTCCGTAATCCCACCAGCCGCGCCAGCTGCTGGGCGCCACACCCTCCACATAGTGTCGCCAGGGTGCAGTTCCCAGCCACAGATCCCAGTTTAGATGGTCCGGAACCGGACTCTCCTTCGGCCACGGTATACCTTGCTGCCAGATCGGACGATTGGTCCAGATCTGAACCGTATGCACATCACCAATTAACCCTGCGTCGTACCATTCGTGCAGTAAGCGGACTCCTTCTCCGGAGGCTCCCTGATTCCCCATCTGGGTAACGACTTTATATTTACTGGCGGCATCCGTCAGTACCCGGGCTTCGTAAACATCGTGGGTCAGTGGTTTCTGAACAAACACATGCTTACCCAGCTGCATCGCAGCCATGGCCTGAACGGCGTGGTTATGATCCGGTGTTGAGACCGAAACCGCATCGATGTGCTGCGCTTCTTTATCGAACATCTCCCGCCAGTCTTCGTAGAACTTTGCATTTGGATAGGTTTCCACTGTCTGGGCAGAACGTTGCCGATCCACATCACACAAATATCCGATTTCAGCTTTTCCCGTCGCATAAAAACTGCTAAGATCTGATCGGCCCTTTCCGCCCACACCAATTCCTGCTATGACGAGCCGGTCACTGGGGGCTATGTATCCTTTGCCGCCCAGGACATAACGTGGTACGACCATGATTCCGGCACCGGCAATGGACGCCTTTTTCAGAAAATCTCTTCTGGTATTCCATTTTTTGCTTTCTTTCCCGGGTTCTGACAAGCCCGGCTGAGTTCCTTCAGACTTCTTCATCTATTTGATTCCTCATTCATTAGTTGTGGAATGTGGTTGGGGATTCCAACCACATGCCTTTTTATATTTAAATCTTAAAACTTTGCAGAAATATCCTGCCTTGCAGGGGCAGTCTGATACCTGCAACGGCCCCTGCGACAGACATTCAATGGATTAATTGAGTGAGCCTGATCCGGCCTGGAGTGTTACCCTGATCTGAGCGGACTCGGTGACACCGTTAAAAATAACCTCCACCCAGTCTCCTACTTCCGTCATCTCTGCCTCCGCCTTGGTATAGGTTACAGTTGCACGCAAGCTACTGTCGACAGTCGTCTCTTTTCGAGTCCCCTGTATGGGAAGGAGCTGATCAGATTCACTGTTGGGATGAGGCTGAAGCTTCAGCAAGTCCACCTGCATCACATCACCAGGCTTCGCATTGGGCAACGTTGCAGTGACAGTAAATTCATTCTCATCTTCAGTGATGCCAGACGTGGTTGCTGAAGATACACCCGTGATAATAGCTCTGCCGTTTTCATCGGTCGGGATATCGTAATATGGGTTTTCGGAACATCCGGCCAGGATCAACAACAGCCCGGCGATCGATATTAAGTGTTTAAAAGCATTCATCTTTTTTCAGTTTTATGCATTAATATTGTCTGAGGAGTAACTCTATCTGGGCAGGTAGTCATAATTCTGAACCATTTGAGAGTTGGTGGTCATTTCTCTTCCGGGAATGGGTGAAAGCAGATGCTTGGGACCAAATGGAAAGCTGAAATGCGTTGGTTGATGACCAAAAAAGCTTTCGATCCGCGGAAACTCCCCTTCCCCATCTACCAGTACATGCCGTGTACGCCTCTGATCCCAGAGCATTTTATTTTCGAAGATCAGTTCCCAGGCTCTTTCACTCATAATGGTGTGAAGATTCACCTCAGCTGCACTGTATCCCGGCAGTTCGGCCCGGGCCCTGACTTCATTGATTCCTTTTACGATGTCGTGCTCCTGTACACTCACACCCAGCTGGTTCAGGGCCCAGTTCACTTCGGTCAACATCAGCAGAATATCTGCATAGCGGTAAAATGTCCAGTTCAGCCCGGATTGCCCCGTCTGCTTTACCGCTACCTCATCATAATACTTGTAGAGGTAGGATCGGGAAAAAGGGGCTGCAGGCGGCTCATTGGGATTGTATCTGGAGGAGATCGTATCGTAAGAGAAGAAGAATTGCCGCTCTTCGGCACGCTTGTCATCCCGATTGTACGATTCGATATACTCCACAGTCGGCATAAAAGAACCGTTCTCATCCCCGAACATGGAGATCTGGCTTATATATGGCAAGGATGTCGGTATAAGCCCGTTATTGTTGACCCCTGCCTGATACTGTGCCTGGAAGATCGCCTCACCACGGTTGTTCATCCCCGGATTACGCAGATCATCATACGTCCCCAGAGTGTACTGGCCGTAGAGTGCGTTCAGCTGCTGTTGTGCTCCCTGTAAAAATCGAATGGCACTTTGGGAATTAACAGGATAGGCATCCATTGACCACAGACCCGAGGAGGTCCAGTCTGCCGATGGGTTTGTTTCCACCTCCTGGTAGGGATAGCCGGCGACTGTCAGGTAGACGTCTGCCAGGATGGCCCGTGCAGTGTGCCGTGTTACCCGTCCGTTACTTGACTGTACATCCGCCAGGCCGCTTTCGTTGACGGCAAATTCCAGGTCAGGTATGATCACCTGGTCATAGATCTCTTTCAGGGAGGTCTTAGGGAGCTCTGCCTGCTCAATGTTATCGAGAAGCTCGGTCGTTAGAACGACATCCCCGAAATATCGCACAAGAGTGAAATAGAAGAAGGCCCGCAAGGTTCGTGCTTCCCCCAATGCCCGCTGAATAGCTGGCTGAGGGAGGTGGTCCGGGGCTTCCATCAGTTTCTGGATTGCAAAGTTAGCATCCCTGACTCCCTGATACCAATACTGCCACTGATTATTGAAATTGTTCAGGAGATCTCCGGTCACCTGATTGTTTTCATAACGCCATAGCTGCGGGTGAACAGCCTCCGAAGTGGCTTTCCCGGTTGGATACTCCAACGTTGCCGGCAGGATGTTGCCCCAGTCTCCGGCACCGCTGGTCCAGTTTGGCAGAGACCGGTACGGGCCCGCTACTACAGCTTCAATATCAGAATCTGTAGTGATGTTGAAGTTGTCGGTGGTCATGCGGTCTGTCGGCACTTCATTCAAAAAGCTGTCGCAACCGAACAGAAGCATCAGACATATCACCGTGGTGCTCCGCACAATAAAATTTAATTTCTCATTTCTCTTTTTCATGATCCTGTTCTTTTAAAAATTGATATCGATACCGACTGTATAGACGGAGGGTCTGGGATACTGATACTTATCCTGGTTCGGCGTCAGCGAATCCTGTTTATCCAGTGAGCTACCTTCCGGATCGTACCCTTCGGCTTTTGTGATCAGGAAGAAGTTGGATGCCTGAACATAGATCCTCAGACTGGACATCCCGATACTTGCAGATAAATCCGCAGGAAGGGTATACCCCAGAAGGGCATTCGAACCCCGGATAAAAGATGCGTCCGACATAATGTGTGTATCGGCGTAAGAGAGATAGTAAGCACCGGCACTACCGGGACGGATCTGAGCAACCATGGAATTCTGATTGTCCGGCCTCCAGGCAGTCAGTGTCGAGTTGAGTCCGCCCGATACAAGCTGGCGGTCTTCGGCTGATTCCCTGACAAACCCTTTATCTACCCCTTCTACAAAACTGACATCCAGATAAGCATCAAAGTTCTTATATCGGAAGGTGTTTCGGACGTTGGCAATCAGGCGCGGCCATGCACGGCCCATGATCTGCCCATCTGCGATCAGGTCAATCTGCCCGTCATTATCCTTATCTTCGTGTTTCAGGTCTCCCGGCTTGAGGCCGTATCGTGCTGCTTCGGTGGCTTCATGGGTACCCCAGGTCCCCATCCGATTCAATCCCCAGAATGAGCCGATCGGCTCTCCTTCCATCAGAACTGAGGTCGCATTTCCAGCACCGGTCTGTACAAAGATCGGATCTCCTGTCGGGCCCAGCGTCAGGACCTTGTTACGGTTCGTGGAAGCGGTAATGCTGGTGGACCAGCTAAAATTGGTCCGCTGGACATTTTGCGAGTTCATGGTAAACTCAAAGCCCTGATTTTCAACGGAACCGTAGTTGCGGGTCACACTGCCGGTCGAGCTGGAGTGCGGCAGGGGAACGTTTAATAACATATCTGTGGTCTCTTTGCGGTAGTAGTCCACAATAAAGCTGAGTCGTTCCTGCAGGAATCCAAACTCCACTCCTACATCAAACTGGGAAGTTTCCTCCCATTTCAAATCGGGGTTACCTACGGATGTAGGATAAATTCCAGGCCTTAATCCATTGCCAAAAACAATATTGCTGGAGCTCAGAAAGCGCTGGGTCACATAACTCCCGATCTCCTGATTTCCGGTAATGCCATAGCTTGCACGGAGCTTCAGATAAGGCATAAAATTGTAGAGCGAGCTGGTCTGATAGAACTCTTCTGAAGAGGCGTTCCAGGCAACTCCGATGGATGGGAAGTATCCGTATTTCGTATTGGGACCAAATTTGGAGGATCCATCAACCCGGCCTGTCAGTGTCAGCAGATACCGTTCATCATAGTTGTAATTGATCCGAAGAAAATAGGAGTTCAGGTTGCTTTCGCCATCACTGCTCCCGACACCCGGACGGGGGGCAGCACCAGCTCCCATATTATGATATCCGAAGAAATCGGTAAAGAAGTGGGAGTTTTCGGCATTCAGGTTTTCCCAGGTTTGCCGCGACCAGGAGGCGCCCAGGACCGCATTCACATTATGCACATCCTCGAACGTGTTGACATAATTGATGTAGTTTTCATTTTGCCAGTAGAGGCGGTTTTGAGTGTTGATCCTGGCTCTTGCATAAGAGTCCCCCCTATCCAGCCGGCCTCTGTAATCGTTGTTCCTGGAGGCGTTGAAATCAAGTGAAAAGTTGGTATTGAAACTCAGATTGCTGGTGAGTTGCGCATCTAAAGCCACTGCACCGGTAACCTGATTCCTTGTGTTTAGTCCGAAAATATCATTTCTACGCCAGACAACATTATACCACTGTTCCCCGATCCCGTAATCTGCATTCGATCCCCAGCGCCCCGCAAAGTTCCCATAGGTATCGGGATCATTCGGGTAGCGTATCGGAAGAAAGGCCCACACTTCTGTAGCCGAACGGGTGATATCATTATCATGGGTACGTTCCCTCAGATTATAAGCTACATGGCTATTAAGTGACAACCAGTCAAATAGCTGAAAGTCTCCGGATAACCGGCCCATATAGCGCTTGAACCAGGAGTCCATCATCAGGCCATCCTCATCCGTCATCCCAAGAGAGAGGGCATACCTGGCGTTCTGGCTTCCCCCTGAAATGGTAAGATGGTGGTCGTTAGAGTAGGATGTACCGAAAATCTCGTCCTCCCAGCTGGTTCTGAACCGGGGAGCATAGAAGTTGCCGTCTCTCCCTTCCAGGTCCAGTATGTAACTGCCTTGCGGTACCTGCTGAAAGAGGTGAGGAAATTCTGAAAAGGTTGAACCTTCGGCATAGGGAGCCCGGTAATCAAGGGAACGGTTGATGTTGCCATATTTATCTCCGTTAGCCATGGCCTGTACATAGACATACATGGTTTCATCGGCGTTCAGACTGTGAACACTTCGGTTCATGGTATTCATAGAGAGGCTGCCCCGGTAGCTGATCTGAAGTTGATCAGACTGTCCGCGCCGGGTAGTGATAATTACCACCCCGTTTGCACCGCGGGCTCCATAGATCGCTGTTGCTGAAGCATCTTTAAGGATATCGATGGAGACAATATCATTAGGGTTTACCGACTCAAGCGCATTTTCAACGCCCGTGATTCCGTCCACCACATAGAGGGGCTCACTGCTGGTATTGATGGAGTTGGTACCCCGGATCCGGATGGTAGGGCGGCCACCCGGCTCACCGGTTCCCATCTGCACCACCTGTGCTCCGGCCACTGCCCCCTGGAGGGCCTGTCCCAGATTCACAGAGCGATTCATTGCGATCTGATCGGCACTGACTCTTGCAATAGATCCTGTCAATGTCTGAGCCCTCTGTTCCCCGTAGCCTACAACCACGAGTTCATCCGCCAAAATAGTTGAGATATTTAGGGACACATTGACCACCGTTCTACCGTCGACGGCCACCTGCTGGCTTTGATATCCTATATAGGTAAATTCAAGGACTACATCGAGCGAGGGAACATCCAGTGAGTATTCACCATCGATATTCGTGGCAGTACCGTGAGAAGTACCTTCCAGGATAATATTGACACCAGGAAGGGGAGCGTTGGTAGCGGCATCAGTAACTACACCGGTTACCGTAAAATCCTGAACCGTTGGAGAGCCGGGATCACCAGCCAGCGCAGGAACTGCATTTATAAGAAAGAGGAGAGATAAAAACATCCCCGTCATTCGGCCAGCCCTTATGGGAACCGGACATGTCGTATATCTGTTTTTCATAATGGTAAGAATTGAATATTACAGGTTTATTTTCCCTGTATCTCTCGATCCCTAAACTTCATTAAAAAGAGGATACATGGCTATAATGTAACTAGCTGCAAGAATGTTAATAATATTGTAAACGTTTACATAATGCAGCCAGTTATTTATCATTTCTCTTAGACTTTATCAATTAGCAAGGCATGATTTACATTTTTTAACAGACTTGCGAGCGCTTCCAGCATAGGTCTTGAAAAATCAATCTTTCAGCCGTTTTCACTTCCTCAGCCAACTGTAAATAAGGGAGCGGCCCCCACTTTGGCCGCCCCTTTTTACCTCCCTTCGACATGAGCCCTGTCAAGGAGAATTCGTCCGCTCCTATTCGTCTGAGAGGCGAACGGCTTCATACCCACCATTCCGCCGCTCTCTGAAGTAAACGATCAGAAAGATGATACCGACGACGAAGGTGAGAGGCACAATCCAGAGAAATGACATTCTTCCCCCGTAATTGTCGGCAGGGCGAAGGACAGCTACAGCCTCTTCCCTCAGTTGAGTCTCCTGATCCAGGCCGGTATCAATCAGTGCCCTTAACGCATTTCCAGTGAGACTACCTTCAAACTCTCCATTTGACCGGTAGTATTGCAATGCTGCCGTTGTATGATTCAGCGCATTCTGAAGATCTTCACCGCGGTAGCCCAGCCCTGCCAACACCTCCGGCTCCCCTGCAGCCCTCTCCGCTGCTTCAATATATCCCGGAAACCGTTCCTCCACACTTTCAAGAATGGTGACAGTTTGTTCCGTATCCAGTGCACCGGGAAGGTAGCGGTCTGCGATTTCCCCCATGACCCCGTTCAGGGTACCTGAAGCAGCCTGACCGAATCCGATCATAAGCACAATACCCAGGGACCCGGCTTTGGGAAAACGCTCACTCATCAACCCAACCATATTGGGAAAATAGAAGGCTACACCGGCCGCAAAGATGGTGGCAGCAAGCAGGAGAGGAACCAGTCCCGACTCTATGAAACTGAACAACAGAAGCCCTGTCCCCGTTAAAAAAGAGGCTGCAACGAGCATTCCTGTAGGGGCCAGCCGCTTCA